>Ga0206682_10004656_pt1 | contig 11077 bp, 7 predicted proteins | sample M240m12015metaG_FD_155444 | JGI IMG/M metagenome (GOLD analysis project Ga0206682, IMG submission 155444) | Ammonia-oxidizing marine archaeal communities from Monterey Bay, California, United States - M2 40m 12015 | ecosystem: Environmental > Aquatic > Marine > Intertidal zone | place: USA... | reverse complement strand
ATTGGATGACATGGAGGGATCCGTTAGCGTAGGTTACACCCTAGAGACAGGGGGTTTCAATACCATCACTATTCAGGTAACTGGTGAACATAAGGGCCAGACTTCGCGCAGTCGTAGAGTGATTTACGTTCGGGCGGAAAAGACTTCATTGGAAGTCGATAACTTGCAAGTTAGTGTTCCTTAGGAAACCTATAACTACTCAATCAGCAGGTCAGAAGTATTTATATACAACAATATTATTCAGCCCCCTTCTATGTGCAGCAGACCTTGGGCTACGCAATGGGGTGGGCAATCGACAGGTTCCAAACGCCACTTTAACTAAGTCCCAGTGGAAGCATAGTTAGAATTCTAACTGGTGCCACTCACTTAAGGGTGTTAAGCGTCTAGTTTTAGGCTGAGGCTTGTTTTAATATCAGCGCTCAAGCTGGCCTCTATATACAAGATGACAAGGCGACTAGCTTCGTCACCATCGGGGCGAACAAAGCTAAGTAGGTGATGGATAAAAGGGTCAGCTGTTAGGCAGAAACTGCCAGTGCCAACTTAGGAGTTCGATCAGCTCTATAAAGGCCCCAGTGTTTCTCTGGTTCTAGGGGATCGTTGGAGCCCTTCCAGTTTTCGTCAAAAGCTTCAAAGTAAAAGACCAATACCTGCTCTTTTTCAGCCCAGTTCATTAGTTCATGATAATAGCGTCGCTGGAATTCCTGATTAACATTACGACTTTCTATGCCTAAGCCGTTGGTTTGAGTCGCCCAGCCAGCCTCAGTAATGACTATCTGTTTCTCAGGGTAGGCCTGAGCAACCGAGTTATAGTTTTCAATGGTGTAGGCCAGACCTTCTTCAATAGTTTTATATTCCCAAACAGGATAGGTATGAATAGAAATAACATCCAATTCCTCTGCAAGAGGTCGCAGCTTGTCTAGCCAGGGCACATAGTTTTCGCAGAAGGTAACAGGCTGAGAAACAGCGCCTTTAAGAAGCCTCGCGTAACGCACTAAGCTGTCAGTAGTAACCATATGATCGGTCCAACTCACTGAGGCTTCATTGCCAATGGATACCGAACTAACGATACTTGTAAAGGCATTTGTCAGTTCTATCAGACGCATTATTTGGGATTTATTGTCCCGCTTGTTGGCGAGTAATTGTTCTGGCGGGTAAACGCCACCCCAGGGGCATTCAGGATTGTCGACTTCGGCGCTAATGTAAGCACCTAGCATGACATCAAATGGCATACCCTCGTTCTTAATTACCGCGAGAACTGTTTCCGAATGGGAATCACTGGCATACAGCCGGAGCGATTGCCATTGCCCCTGTAAAATTAGCAGATCCTGCTTGACCTGTTCGTAGGTGGGGATCTCTCCGGAGTCAGGGCTCTGGCCGTCTCGGTAGCCGGAATAACAGATAGCTTTACTGTAGGGCAGTGTTTTAGTTGTCATGATAGCTGTGAGTATTTTAGTTGTTCATCTTTATCCCAAAGGCCCCAAAAAGCACCTACGTCACCTTCTGCGCCTACTTTCCACGACTCATCGAACGATGAGAAATAAAATATATCAATATTTTCTGTCTTTCCCCAATGCTGGGTATTCAAAAAATAACGCAATGCATTTTCTTCCGAGGGTTGTGCTCCATAGAACTTCTCGCCTTGGTTAGGCCAGCCAGTTTCCGTAATGATGACTTTTTTACCACCGGCCACGGCCACTGTCCTGCGATACATATCCTTCATATAGAGTAGGGAGTATTCAAGGGCACAGCCTTCCCAAAAGGGATAACAATTCGCCAGAATTACATCGCAAGCTTGGGTAATGGCAGGACGATCTTCAAATTCATAATAGGCATCCACATAGCCCACAGGTATATCAGGCAGTGCTTCCTTAACCCGAGCAATATAGCCGAGCAGCTGCTCTTCATTCAGGTCTTTACGATACATCACCTCATTACCAACTGCGGCAATATCTACCAGACCCTGTTTAGCGAGTTTGATCAGGCCGGCGATTTCCAGTTCATTTTTCTCTAGGTCGTCACCCAACCAGGCTCCGACCAGAGTTTTAAGCCCCATCTCTTTGGCTATTATCGGAATCAGATCATTACCCTGACAGCAAGAAAAGGACCGTATCCATTGGACACTGGGTTTGAGCATTGCCATTCGCCGCTCGACCTGCTCGCGGCTAATGTCATCGCCAGGCTCCTGACCCTCTTCATAGGCGCTAAAGCCAATTCCGTGAATGCCGCTATCTAGGTAGTTTCGAAAGTATTGGTTAAGTTGCTGTTTGCTAATAGCGGATGAATCTATCCCAGACAGGGACATTACTTTTTCTTCTCTTTTAGACATGGCGGGGGTTAGACCTATTAATCTTTGCTAAGCGGTTTAATTGTAAGTTTCTAACGCAGAATGCTACCGGAGGCCCGCCTGACTTACAACGAAGCCTATGTCCCTCCTATCCCGATGAACCGACATATTAACTCATTAGGATATATGGGATGTTGCGTCAAAAAGGGTCTGAGATTAGGATACTTGCGCTTAAAACCTCGCGAAAGCGCCGGAGACACTGGGCTGAGCATATAATATTAAAGAGGGCTGACGTCAAAGGCTTTCTATGTGAAGTTAAAATTTTAAGGTTTAGGATAACTATGACTCAGAAATCTATCTATATCGGAAATCAGCTACTTGAGGGCGAACATCAGAGTGTTGCTGGCGAATATGTCAGTATTGATGGCGAAGAATTCTATAAGATTACTAACTATAACCAGATGAAAGATTTTTTCATTAGCGTAGTAAGTGATTCAAATCACTGGATGTTTATTTCTACTCGAGGGGGTCTTTCAGCGGGGAGGGTCGATGCTCAAAGTGCGCTATTTCCCTATTATACAGATGATAAGATTAGTGACTCGTCGCCGTTTACCGGTAGCAGAACCATTGCCTTGGTAACCGCAGGTGATAAGACCTCGTTATGGGAGCCGCTTTCTGACATGTATGCCGGTGTCTATAAAATTACTAGAAATCTGTATAAAAATGTCTTTGGAGATAAGCTGGTTTTTGAAGAAATAAATCACGATTTGGGTCTGAGCTATCGTTATGCTTGGCGCACCTCTGACCGCTTTGGTTTTGTGAAGACAGCCACCCTAGTAAATAATAGCGCCGAATCTGCCAGCATAGATATCCTTGATGGCATCGAAAACCTAATCCCCTATGGTGTTGAGTCCGATGTGCAGAATTCTTTGAGCTGTCTGGTTGATGCTTACAAAAAGAATGAACTTCAATCAGATTCAGGGCTGGGCCTGTATAGCATGAGCTCAATTTTGGTAGACCGCGCCGAGCCCAGTGAGGCGCTATCAGCCTCTGTTGCCTGGTCTGTAGGCATGCCGAGAACCACTAAGCTGGTGTCGTCAATACAACTGGATGCTTTCCGTAAAGGTCTGGGCGTTGATCAAGAAGTTGATGTTCGCGGCCGACGCGGTGCTTACTTTGTCAATGGAGCTTTAACGCTTGCGCCCAAGGCTCAGCAAAGCTGGAGCATAGTCGCTGATATTAATCAGGGTCCTGCAGATGTCCGTGAGCTGACGGCCTATATTAATAGTGATGCTGATATTGCTCAGGATATTGAAGATGATATAGCTCTGGGTACCCTTAATCTTGCCCGTATCGTGGGCACGGCCGACGGTTTGCAGGTAACCGAAGATCGCCTCAGCGCCAATCACCACTTTGCAAATGTCTTGTTTAATGTGATGCGTGGTGGTCTGTTTGTCGATAACTATACTGTTGATAAAGCTGATTTAATTAGTTTTGTAAAAGGTTTTAATCGCGTTGAGTATCAAAACTCGATAAGCTTTTTTGCAGGCTTAGATGATAGTTTCCACTATAGCGACCTGATTTCTGCCGCTGAGCGTACCAGCAATGCTAGCCTGCAGCGTCTGTGTATGGAATATTTACCACTGTCATTTAGCCGCCGCCACGGAGACCCATCTCGACCTTGGAACAAATTTGCAATTCAGGTCAAAAAAGAAGACGGCTCACAATTGCTGAATTTTGAGGGCAACTGGCGGGATATTTTCCAGAATTGGGAAGCTCTAAGTGTCTCGATTCCTAACTATGTTGAATCGATGATCAGTAAGTTTGTTAACGCTTCTACTGCTGATGGCTACAACCCCTACCGCATCACCAAGGCGGGTATTGACTGGGAGAAACCTGAACCTGAAGACCCCTGGGCCAATATTGGTTACTGGGGCGATCACCAGATTATTTATCTGCTGAAATTTTTGGAGTTATCCAACGATTATCATCCGGGCACTCTGAAGAAATTCCTCAGCGCAGACCTGTTCTGCTATGCCAATGTTCCCTACCGCATAAAGAGTTATGAGGACTTGCTTAAAGACCCACATAACACCATTGATTTTGATGAGGAATTGGACGCATTGATTGATCAGCGCGTTCAAGCCGTGGGCGCAGATGGTCGGCTAATTTGGGATAAACATGGTTCAGTCTACACTGTTAATCTGACCGAAAAACTACTAGCTACGGTGCTGACTAAGCTGTCGAACTTTATTCCTGAAGCCGGCATCTGGATGAACACCCAGCGGCCGGAATGGAATGATGCCAACAATGCTCTAGTTGGCTATGGCGTGTCCATGGTGACCCTTTATTACACCAGACGCTATCAGCAGTATTTGCTGGATCTGTTCTCCCAAGTCGAGTTCGACCAGGTGGAAATCTCCACAGAATTAGTTGAGCTACTAAATAGTATCAACAGTACTTTTGTCGATAACCGTCATCTTCTGGATGGGAAAATCAGCGATACAGATCGTCGCTTAATGATCGATCGACTGGGGCGCTCTGCTGACGTTTACCGTGCTGGTATTTATAATCAAGGTTTTGCTGGTGAGCGAGTAGCGGTGAGCACTGCGGACTTGATCACCTTCTGTCAGACTTCTCTGGAATTTATCGATCACAGCATTTGTGCCAACCGTCGTGAAGATGGCCTCTATCATGCCTATAATTTGATGACTACAACTGAAGATAGTGCTGAGATCACCTATCTGTATGAGATGTTGGAAGGGCAGGTAGCTGTATTGAGTTCTGGCTATCTAAACCCGGAAGAGTCTCTGACTGTGCTAGAGGCGCTACGTCAGTCGGCTCTTTATACCGAGCGCCAGAATTCCTATCTGCTTTATCCAGACCGCGAATTGAGCCGGTTTATGAATAAAAATATTATTCCATCGGCAGATGTACAGCGTTCATCTCTGCTTCAGGCTCTGGTATCCGCTGGCGATAGTACCCTGATTGAATCTGATTCTCAGGGAGGCTATTACTTTAATGGTACGTTTAATAATGTAGCGAGCGCACAGTCTGCCATGCAGTCTCTGGCTGAAAATGGTTATGCTGATTTGGTTGCCCAGGATCAGACGCTGGTAGAGGAGATTTTCGAATCAGTATTTAACCATCGCCAATTTACGGGTCGCTCTGGCGGTATGTACGCCTATGAGGGGCTGGGTTCGATCTATTGGCACATGGTGTCCAAGTTGCTGTTAGCGGCGCTAGAAAGCTTTCACAAGGGTCTTGAGCAAAACAGCGATTCAGTGATTACAGGCCGTTTAGCGGATTGCTACTTTGATATCCGTTCCGGGATCGGTTTCAACAAAACCCCAGACAACTATGGTGCCTTTCCCACAGATCCATACTCCCATACCCCGGGTTTCGCAGGCGCTAAACAGCCTGGTATGACAGGTCAGGTGAAGGAAGAGGTCATCGCCCGTTTGCAAGAATTGGGTGTCCAAGTGGTCAACGGCTGTGTCACCTTTAACCCGATTATTCTGAGAAAGTCCGAGTTTCTGTCCGGTTCAGATACCCTTGTTTACTTTGATATTAATGGTGATCAGAAATCAGTGCCCTTGGAAGCTGGCCAGCTTGGCTTCACTTACTGTCAGGTTCCTGTGGTCTATAGTCTGGCAGAGCACACTTCGATGCAGCTAAGTTTTGCTGATGGTAGTAGTGAGATCATTACAGGTAACAGCATAGACAGTGATCTATCGATGGCTATTTTCGATAAGAAAGGTGCTGTAACTAGTATCCAGGTGGCGTTGCAGCCTGGCCTGGAGTAACTGGGACAGGACGTACTGCGTTGTAGCTAAAAATAAAAAAGCCGCCTGGTGAGGCGGCTTTTTTATGCACTGAGATTACTCAGCTGGGAGTACACTTTATCTAGCGGCGGCTCGGGCATCCAGTTGAGCGCGAATCTCATAGGCCTTTTGCTCGTCTAGGTCATAGTTACGCATCACAAAGATAGCCATACTGGTGCCAATACAGGGGATCAAAATATAACTAAGACGCAACATGGCCAAAGTTTCGTCGCTCTGCATGGCAACATTCTGATCAAAGCCAATAACGCTAAGTATCAGGCCTGAGCCAGCGCCGGCAACAGCGGCACCAAACTTCACCATCCACCAGTAGATAGCGCCAAAGGTACCTTCACGCCGTTCGCCCGTTTCCAGTTCGTCCATATCACAGATGTCAGCGGTCATAGACATCATAATGGTAAATAGACCGCCAATACCGAAGGAAAACAGTGGCAGGGGGATAAACATCATCCAGGGGTTTTCCGGTGAGAAGCCCCACCACAGAGAGACATAACCCAAAAGAGAAACGGACTGCGAGACCATAAAGGTATTTAGCTTGCCATACCGCTGAGCACTCCAGTTGATCACAGGAATCACCAGGAAGCAGGTGAACAGAGCACCTACAGAACCAAACAACGTAGGCCAGACACCAGCGGCCACTGGATCACCAGCATTCATATAATAGACAATAATAAACCAAGAAAACGCTGCGATAACTTGGAAGGCATTAAATACCAGGAAGGTGGCAAGGCAGATTTTTCGGAAAGCCTTGTTGCGCAGTGTGGTCATAATACCGCCACCAAAGTCCCGAACACTGTCCATCAATGTGCCTTCGTTATCTACTGATTGATTGTCATCCTCAGAGGTGTTGCTAAAGGTACAAAAAATCGCCGGCACCAACGCCAGGCTCATGCAGATACCAGCTACCCAGATAGAAAGCGTTCTGGCGCCCGCAGTGGCGGATTCAAACCAGCTGGGGTCGTAGAGAATAATCCAGAACCATGGGGCGATCACCCAGGCCCACTGGCCTATCCACTGGGCAATTGCCATCAGTCTGGTGCGCTCGTGAAAGTCAGAGCTCATCTCATAGCCCATGGCCACATAAGGAACGCTGAAAATCGTCATGCCGATCCAGAAAATACTGCACCAGGTAAGAAAATAGTAAAAATTATACATCTCGGTATTTTCCGCAGACAGCTGCCACATCATTACAAAGGAGAATCCGGAGATAATGGCACCTATGAAGACATAGGGTCTGCGCTTGCCCCATCGCGAGACAGTATGGTCTGAGATATAGCCCATCAGCGGATCGGTGATAGCGTCAATGAGCTTGGGGATAAGAAAGATCAGCGACCATAATAGAGGACTCATACCCAGGCTTTGGACCAGCAGTACCATAAAGATACCTAGTGCTGCAGGGAACATCTGGTTGGCTAACATGCCGATGCCCCAGGCGATCTTTTGGTCGAGGGGAATACGATCATGATTGCTACTATGAGCGCCCAGAGGCTGAGCTATTGAATCTTGGGACATAGATCTACCTTTTTATTATTGTCCGAGCAGTCAACGCCCAGTTGGGCAAAATTATAGTAGAGACCCCCAATTAAATCGTTGCAGTTTCGACCAAGACGGGCAAATTTGCGGTGGCCGCGCCACCATGAGTATCTAGAACCTGCACAAACAACCGATATTCCCCTGGTTCAGGTGCTGCAAATTCAACTCTATCGAGTTTACTACCTCCTAATTGGCGCCAAACAGAGTCGGGCCGAGGTTCAAAATCGCCGCCGTCGCTCTCTAATTTCCTGTCCACTTCCTTGAGTAACTCCCATTGGTAGCTGAGCGATTGTGGCTCGTTATAAGCAATAGCTACCCTTGCCGTGTAGGTTTCTTTCTCTGTTAAATAAATACTGGCAGGAGCTTCTTGGCCATCAATATTCAGGGACAACAATTTCGCCACTGGTTGTTCTGGGGTTCGTTCGGTCCATAGCATGCCCATGACCTGTGCCGATTCTGTATATTGCCCCTGCTCTAAAAATACGCCGTACCAACTGGGGGTGCGCTCCTGCTTTTGACCCCATAGAAATACAAAAGAACCGAGACATTGCTGGCGGTCTGCTGCGATATAATCAAGATAGCGCTGGTAATAACAGTCAGCTTTGACAGAACTATTGGCTTCAAATGGTCTGCCCCAATCCGTACAGGGTGATTCCCAGTGTCCGGTGGCGCCCCATTCAGATACGGTGTAGGCTCCGGAAAAGCCGCTCTGGGCGATAAAGTCAGGTAGCTGGTCAATTTCCCCATAGAGTTGGAATGACAGTAGGTCTAAATCTGGACATCGGGAAACCACCAGCTTGATCACATCCGGTTCAGCACCTGCTAGCATGGTAGTGGTGGGATGATTGGGGTCCAGTCTATGGATCATTGTGGATATATCATTTACAGCATTCCAGACCTTCGGGTTGCTGTGGCGAAGATTCAGTTCGTTGCCTATGCCCCACATCAAGAGAGCCGGGTGGTCCTTGAGAGCAAGTACATCCTGCTCCATGGCAGCTAGCTGCTCTGCCACGGCTTGCTTGTCGCTGTAATCAAAACCATGTCTCTGGCGAGCCACATCCAAACCCATACAGACCATTAGTCCGTGCTCGTAAGCCTCATCGAGAATCTGTAATCCTGATTTTTCACCATTGGCTACACGCCAGGTTCTAAACGCATTGCCGCCGTAGTCGGCGAGGCTTTTAATACTGCCAAGCTCAAGTCCGGCACCTTTGATATAGAAAGGTTTATCATCAATACTGAGTTGATATTTTTGAGACTGTCGTTTTAATTCTACTTTGCTCGGCTTCATCTTCGGGTTCTGTATGCTCCAAAATAATCCCAAATTTTACGTCAACTTAGTAGGGGTCAGAAAGTCCGTTCATCATGAAAATACCTACCGTTCATCGCTAATCAGGCTTTTGGCTGACCTTGCAACTTTGAAAAACAAATATCGACTCGTATAATTAGTCCTCAATCAAGGCCATTTTGCTTTCTACTATAGGAGTCTCGATCCGTGACTACTTTTTTCAAAACCATTGCGCTGTGTATCACCCTAAGTGTACTGTTTGCCTGTGGGTTACCAGACAACGGTATTGCGGATAATAACCTCCATGGTCCTGCCGCAGCGGAGATATTGGGTAATCCCGAATATCCAGCGTTTTCCTATGGCGGCTACCGTGGCAAGAGTCGAGATATTGCGCCAACTCATGAACAGTTAACCGAGGATTTAAAAATACTATCCGCTATGGGTGTGAAGGTTTTGCGAACCTACAACACTTCCCAGTATCCTCAAGTGGCTAGCCTCCTAAAGGCTATTAAAGACTTAAAAAATCAGGATCCAGACTTCGAGATGTATCTGATGATAGGCACCTGGATAGAAGCCCACAATGCCTGGAAATCTGGTGTGTGGGATGAAGAAAAAAATGCTTGGGATAGCGATACTCTCACTGACCACAATAGAGGCAATAGCGACAACAATAGCCGTGAGATAGACACGGCGGTTGCCATGGCCAACCAATATCCCGATATTGTCAAGGCAATTGCCGTGGGCAATGAAGCTATGGTGCAGTGGGCAGTCAATTACTTTGTCTATCCCAAGATAATCCTCCAATGGGTGAATCATTTGCAGGGGCTCAAGGCCTCTGGTGGGTTGCATCCAGATATCTGGATCACCAGCTCAGATAACTATGAATCCTGGGGTGGTGGCGCCAAGGTATACCAAACCGATGATTTGGCAGCACTGATAAAAGCTGTAGATTTTGTATCTGTGCACACCTATCCCTTCCATGACTCTTTTTACAATCAGGACTTTTGGGGCGTACTGGCAGATGAAGAGCAGCTGTCCAAGCAAGAGATGACAAAGGCGGCCATGGCGCGAGCAGTAGACTATGCGGCGTCACAATATCAGGGAGTGGCCGATTATATTGAGAGTCTAGGTCTAGACAAGCCAATCCATATTGGAGAGACCGGCTGGGCTTCTAACGACGCTGCTGCCTATGGCGCCAAGGGTTCAAAAGCAGCGGATGAATACAAAGAAAAGCTGTTCTACAACTATATGCGCGACTGGACTGATGGGGCCGGCATGTCGTTATTCTTCTTCGAGGCCTTTGACGAACAGTGGAAAGACTCAGGAGATGCTGGAGGTTCTGAAAACCATTTCGGGTTAATAAATCTCAATAATGAAGTGAAATATACGCTCTGGGATCTGTTTGATAAGGGTGGTTTTGATGGCTTGACTCGCAACGGCAAACCACTGGTCAAGAGCTACGCGGGAGACGAGGCCAAATTGCTCAGTGAGGTGCTTAATCCACCCTTCAAAAGCCGCATGGCGGTTCGTAAAATCACCACTATAAACTCCGCTGCTGTTCCAGGGGAAGCAGTGACCGCTGATCGCTATATTGTGGTGCATGAATCCATGCAACCTTCAGCGAACAATAATATGACTTATCCCAGTGCTATGCTCAAACTAATTCCCTGGGAGGGCACAGTCAGTGTTGAAATGTCGCAACAGGGTGTAGTCGGTATAACAACTCGAGCTGGCGACTGGTGGGGTACTAGCCTCGAGTTTCAGGCTGAGGTGGGCGAAAATCTGGAGAACTTCAAATCGGGCTATCTGCATTTTGAGGTAAAGGGTGCTTCAGATGTTGGTTTTAACATTGGTTTCCAAACCGGACGCTTTCTGGATGGTGATCAGATTAATAGCTTTGCAGCATTTGGGCCGGGTACAGCTAATCAGGTGACTGATAATTGGGTCAGCTATAAGCTTTCGGTCGAGGATTTAAATGCTGGTACTGACCTCAAAGATGTGACTGGCGTTTTGTCGCTACTCAGTCCTAATCGTGCTGAAAATAAACAGATTTACCTGAGAAATATTTACTACAGCCGAAACTAATTACAGCCACACAGTTTAAGAGCCAGGGTTTTACCTGGCTTCAAT
>Ga0206682_10004655_pt1 | contig 11078 bp, 11 predicted proteins | sample M240m12015metaG_FD_155444 | JGI IMG/M metagenome (GOLD analysis project Ga0206682, IMG submission 155444) | Ammonia-oxidizing marine archaeal communities from Monterey Bay, California, United States - M2 40m 12015 | ecosystem: Environmental > Aquatic > Marine > Intertidal zone | place: USA... | reverse complement strand
GTAGCAGATGAAAGAGTTGTAGCGACACTACCGCCGTTAGGTGAGTTAATCAACTCGTGTCCGAGACAGTATTTGAGCCAACGAGCGGAGTGCATAGCGACCTCAAATGAACCACCCTCGTTGGTCAATTTGCCGGGAACTTGTACGCTTACATCTCGGCCAAGACCGACAACATGAAATCGCTTCAAATCTACCTTTGTTTCGGGAAGTGTAAGGGCACTGGTGATACCGAGAAATTGGTCAGTATGCACCGACTCCGTTGCGGCACCTGCCGACATTCCAACATCCATAGGTGGAGTTTTGTAAGGGAGAATTTGTAGTACATTTCCCGGCCCAACTGTAGCAATATCGGGTGTGAGCATAGGAGGGGAGATTTTCATTGTAGTTTCACTATTTTCTACAATAGTAAACACACGACCGCCGTTCCCTGTATCAGCCAAGTCCACAGTGTCTATGTCATCAGCATTGGCTCCACCGGAAGCGGTAAAGACCAGTTGCGAGCCAACAAGCATGTTCTTTGGAAACTTCAATTTGTGGGCACCTGCTGTGAATAAGGTAGTGTTTATTTCAGCCTTGAATGTCAAGAGTGTAAAATCATCACCCGCTGTAGTAGCAATAGTCAATCCAACATCCTCAGCGGCTCCCGTTCCAATTCTGATTTTTAATCCCGTTTCGGGGGCAAATGAAACTTCTGCTAAGTCACCCTTGTACACTGTTGATGGCATATTTTTTCACCTTATGGAATTAGTTCTGCAAGTATTACGACTTCAATTTGAAAGGTCATACGAAAGAGAAATTTGCTTCGGTCACTTAAATCGGTACGGGTTTTGAATACCAGTCGGTCAAAGTTTGTACCGTCGCCTTTTCTCTTTGTATGTATCACCCTCCGAATTTCATTCTCAAGGGCTTGTAAATGCTTGCGCCCCTTAGTTGTACGGACATCAACCGTGATATTTATGCGTGTCGTTACAAAGTCGTAAAATAGTTCCGGTGCTTCTTCGTTGTGGGCTGTCTCATAAACCATCACATAATCATGTTTATCCAAGTCAAGACGCTTTCCTTTTTCAGCGGTTGTGTCTGCAATATCAATGACTACGGGACGGTAATTACTGGTGTTTCCACGGTTCCAGTCAGTTTGAAACAGGTTGATGATTACATCCAACCCCTCAGTCCATGTTGCTACCATCACAACCCCTCCTTCTCAATGATTTTCTTAAAGTCAATAGGGATGAAAAAGCCGTTATCATAGCGCATATTATGGCGTTCAAGGTCGGGATTTTGCCGTAACATGGCTTTATCTGTAGCATCTTGAATCATTTTTAATTCAATCTCACTGGCCGGTTCACCAGTTTGATTACTGATAGGATAACCGTCCTCTATTGTGAATCCCTTAGCACCAGCCTCAATGCGCTCCATCTGTTCACGAAAAGCGGCGGGTTGAGAAGTAAATTGCTCATGAAACTGTTGTTGCATGTTCTTGTCTTTCTTGAATATCTCATCAATCATACGCTGATGAATTGTTTCACCCTGCTTGATGAAATCACGCTCATTCACTCAAACACCACCATTTCAACATACTTTGGTAGTGTACGCTCAATCTCGGCTTGATACAACTGTACCTTGCTGGCGAGGTCAATGTTCTGCGTACCTTCGGGGATTAGCACTGAGCGGTCGTCAGCCATTAGCAATTCAATGGCTACCATCTTCGTGCAGATGTCCTCAATGGCTTTCTCAACATATCGCTCGCCGTAGATGTAAGCCACCTTGATAGCGTTCCACTCAAAGAACGGATAGGAGTTGTTGAAGTAAATGATACCCATTTCGTAATCAATCCACCAGTCACGAAGCCGACCTACATCCCCGCTACCGCTTCCTCCTTGTAGGTCAACGAGGAAAGACTTCTGTGTGATTGCACCCGTAATGGCTCCCAAACTACCAGTAACAGCCACGCATCCTGTAAAGGAGGTAGCCGTCTTACCTGTGTATCGGAATACATCGCCGCTTGCATCAATAGCAACACCAGCGTTTACGAATCCTTCTGTTGATGCTACATTGACTGTAGTGCTGTCAAGGCTTGTGAAAGTGGTGCTGTTGTTCTGTACTTGGTCAAGTTCAATATCGCTTGATGTGGTGACAATACTACATACCTCACCTGCTTTAACTGAACGCATAGATGTGACCTTTATATGTCCTGTACCGTAGTCACTGTTACACGATGCAAAGAACTCGTTATGAATTGCTACATCATCAGTAGAACCTTCTAATTTAAATGATGGTGAAAAATCAACAGCAGTTTTGCTCACCCTGTCTTCTTTGTTGATGAGGTCAGCGAGGTTTTGAGCGACAGTAGTAGCGTCAAAATCGTCACGCCACTGTCCTGTACCTGTACCTTGTGCGAGTGTTGCTACACTTCCGTTGCCGGGAGACATGTAAATACTTGCTGATGAAAGGGATGTGACATCGTTGAGTTTAATGCGGCATTCAGCCGCTCCTATCTCACGGTAATCGTCGCCCTGCCATAATTCAAGACGAAGAACTTGCTGAATGTTTCGGAACAAAAGAGGGCTTGTACCGACATAATCTGTATAATATCGGCGGCGATATGGCTTGTAAGTGTCAAAGTTGATGTATTCTGCTGACACCAAATACGGTCGCCATGCGTTGCGTGTCATGTTGTCAATGCGGTCTTGCATCTTGAGGATGACATGCTCCACCTTTGCTTTGGTCATACCACGAACACGCCCGTTGGTAAACGATGCTTGATTCTGTACATACCCATTATCAGCGACTTCGTAATCTGTGGCTGTCAATGTGGCCCCGCTGAAGGTGATTTTGACATGTCCAGCCTTGCTACTCGTACCTTTGCCGATAGCAGTGATGGTCAAGTCTTCCTCACCCAACGGGTCAGCGTCACTGTACACACGAATCTTGTCACCCACGCTAAAGCCTACTTGACGATATTCATTTCCTGTAAGATATACTGCGTCTGTGTCAGCGTCAGCACTCATAAGGATAGCCTCTTGAGGGCCAATATCCAGTAAGTCAGCAACTTGTTGGGCGGTACAATATGCAACAGCAGAAGGGTCAAGAGGCCGGGTTTCCGGCTCACCGGGACTGAACACTACAGGCATACATTTCCCTCCCTCACTGGTCTTCCATCATTGTGTTGTCTTCGCATTCTTCGCAAAGCGTGTTGTGCTGTGGCCCCATTTGATTAGAACCGTAATACATCATTGGTTCAGTCGGCTTTCCACATTTAGCACATGGAACTTCCGGTGGATTAAAGAAATCATTTTTCAACACGCTCCAAGCATCACGCATAGGAACTTGGCGGGAGGTCTTAATGGGTGGATTATACTGATTCATTCCTTGTCGTAGTGTAGGTGCTGGCATTCTTGCCGCAGGAGCCATTTGCCCGTCATTTTCAGCAATGGATTGAGCAAACGCTAATTCATCGGGGGTGAGAAGTTGGTTGTCTTCGGGTTCTTCTTGCATGAGTTGATAATCCTCCATTACATCAGCCCCTAATTGACTGTAGGGATGTGGTCTTTCTGCCCGCATTGGTTTCTCACCGTGTCCTTTCGGTACATAAGGGTCTTCACCATATCGGAAAAACTTGTCATTAGGGCCGTGTTTTTCACCCGGCATTCGTTGGAACTCCCGTCTATTACCAGCATCAGCAGGAAATTGCAGATTTTTCAATAGACTTAAAGCATCACGCATAGGAACTTGGCGGGAGGTCATGATGCGCTTCATGTGTTCAGCCTCCTTATCGGGGTTGAACTCTTCTTCGGGCGGCATACCATCACGGAGTTTACCCTGCTCGTCAAACAAGTCGGGTGTTTGAGGCATCTCACCCTCAACATCGGGTTCACTCAGCGACTCTTCCAATTCTTGCCCATCAAAGGGCATACGCTCGCCCATGAACTTGAGGTTATGTTCGTCGGGATTGGCTACAGCCTCACGCATGAGAGCGTCACGGGCTTGAGTAAATTGCTCACCGTTTGCATCCCCACCTGCACCACGAAGTGCAGAACTGGCCGCTTTGTTAGCCCACTGTTGAAGGCGCATTTCTTCGCCATCTTCTGTAAGAACCTTTTGTCGGTGTGGCCTCATTGCTTTGATTAGAACTTTCATATTTACAACCTCTTCTTTTCGTCACGCTTTCCTAAGTTATATTCCATAGGCTTTTCACAAGCACCACAGGTTGCCCTCCACATGAAGTGAAGGAATCCGCAGTGCGTACAACGAGTGCCCGAACCAATGTTAAGGATGTCACCTATTTCTTGATTGCGGTTTCGCTGTTTAGATGTAACACCTTCAAGCGGCTTTTCGGGCTTTGAAACCACATCACCACCGTACTGATAATCAGCCTTGCGACCTTGCTTACCAGCACGAGTAATATCGCTTAAGTCAATGTTCCTAACATCAAACCCCATACCAACTCACCTCATGCGAGTTGATAGGTTACCATGACGAAGTAATTCCCAAGAACAGGGAACACTTCGCTGTCTATTACAGAACTCGTACTGCTTGAATCAGCAATTGCATGGATAGCCGTTTGAATGGCCCCTTGCAAAGTTGCCGTGTCACTAAACTCCTTTGGGGAGAAAGGGCCGAGCATTTTTACGCCAATCTTGGTTAGTGCCGCCATAAGTCGTCACCTCAAGAGCGACGACCAATTGCGATAAATGTTCCAGCCTGTCCGGGGTATGCGACCAATCCTTGAGCAATCTTAATGGATGTTCCGTCAATTCGTACATCGGGGTGAAAGTTTACCAGTTGGACAGCGGCGGGTGAAGCCCCTGTGTCAGTGATTGTTGTCGCCGCCAAATCACCGCTTGAGTTTGCTCCTGCGAAGTCAATCTCCGAAAGGAATGAACTCAAATCAATGGTAAGAGTTCCTGTGTCACCAGCAGTATAACTACCAGTAATAATCATTCTGTCACCGAAAACGGTTGGTCGTGGGTCTATTGTGCTTGTACTTGCCGCCATAATTTTTCACCTTATTCATTTTTTGTGTTTAGATGCCCTTTTACAAGAGCGAGAGCGGCGGTTTTCGTAAGATAACCACTGCCCTTGCTTACTCCGTTGTCGGTCAACCACTTAAGGATGTCCTTTCGTGACCAACCGTTGTCGGGGATTCCGTCATTGTCACCATCAACGGTGACTCCTTCATCCTCTTCAATTTTGAAGTGCTTTGCGGGTAGCGTATGTCGCCACTCGTCCAGCCACGCTTGAGTGACTTCGTTTACTTGTCCACGAATCCATGAAGTCGGAGAATCTCTTCGCCGCCTTTCATAGAATGGCCCAGTAAAGGTCACTTTAGGCATCTAAATCACACTCAGTTAAGCATCATTACGGTCACTGTTCCAGCACCGCCAGCCTCGCCGTGAAGGACGATTGCAGGTAGAGCGGCACCAGTCTTAGCGGCAGGAGCCGCACCAGTGTTGGTAAAGGTTGCAGATAGGGTCTTGTCGGCCACTGCGAAAGTGGTACCAAGAACTCCAATAAGTTTTGAAGCACCTGCCGTAATAACCAATACTTGTTCAGCCGCATCAGCGAGCGTGAACCCAATGGTCACCAAGCGCATACTACCAGCGGCATTACCGTCAGTATTCTGTGCGGTGAATCCAGTAAGGGTACCGGGGTATGAACCACCAGCGTTACCGTCTAACCAAGCAGTTTCGTCAACTGGTGTTCCAGTTCGCATATCCAAGTCCAAAAGAACCGATACGGTTCCAGTGGAGAAATCACCATCATCAAATGATATAGTCAAGCCTTTTTGTGTCTTTGTCTCTGTCGTCATATATTACACATCCATATTTTTTTTGTTTTGCAACCCTCACTTGAGGTCACGGATAGAGCCGTGACCGCCGAAGAAAGTCGTCCATAGTTCACCCATAGTACGGTACATTCCTTCTTGTCCGAGGCGGTTGATAGCGAACGGGTCGCCAGTTTCAATACCGCTCTCAAAGTATTGGGTTGGAATTGCTGTACTAAAGTACAAGTAATCAGTGTCAAGGAAGTACATACGGCTCAATGTGTCCGTTACTATGTCCTTAGATGGGATGATTGGGACACCATTGTATGTTGCAACAATGAATCCTGCTTCAAGACCGGGAACACCTTTAACACCGTTGTAGGTAGGTGTAACACGCTTCTCTTCCATAAATCGTTGTTGGGATTGTAGGAGTTGTTGAAGGCGCATCAAAGTGTCGTATCCAGTTAGGATGACCTTTGGATTTCCACCACGAGTCCATGTCTTTTGGAACAAAGTGTCCAAATGGTCAAGTGAAAGGTTTCGGTCAGTACCGGAGTTTTCGTCATGCTCTGCAAGTGACCAAGAGTTTGCACTTCGGTCAATGCTGTACATGTCTTCTGCGGAGCCAGCGGAGGCACCAGTGGTAACACGGTCAAGAGATTCAAAGTCGTTTCCGGCAACTGTAGCCTTGTCAACAGTGAGCATCTTGTTGATGTGTTCTGCGTGGTGCTTACCCATTTCTTCCTTAAGGATTGCACGAATGTCGCCAAGTCCGTCATCTTTGTCGGAAAGGAACATTGCGGTTTCGCTCATGTCAAAGGTGTGTACAACAGTCTTTGGCTTTGCGGCAATGTGTTGGAAGGTAGGCTTGGTGGTGTCGGGGAGAGTTGCGTTTTCTGCAACACCGCCGCCGACTGCGAAAGAAGGACGCTCGGTGATAACTCGCCATCCACTGCGCTCCCACGGTCGCTTTGGTAGAATGGAGAAGGCGTTGAACTCTTGGTTCAACTGACTCCAAACTTTGCGTCCGTAGATTGCTTGGTATGTACCAGCAGTGGTTGATAGCATAGGTGCATCAGCCTTGAGCAACTCGCTACCGGAGTAGGAGTAACCCATAGCGTTTCCTGCGCCATAGTAGTATCGTTCCATGTCTGTAATGTTTCTAATATAATCTCGTGCCATAATAATTCACCTCATTTCTTTTTTATTTTCAAGCCCCTCGCAAGGTTCGCTGTGCAAGCGAATGAACCTCATCCCAACCCATGTTGGCGAGGTCTTGCGTGGAAGGGACATCAACGGTGGAGACTGACTTTTGGATAGTGGAAGAAGTTCCAGTACCAATGTTGTCAATGCGCTCCGAAAGTTGCTCAATGGACTTCACGATTTCCGAAAGTGGTTCTCGTGCGTCAAAGGCGGCTTTTTCAGCCTGTGATTTTGCAACAATCATTTCATTGTTGAAGCGGGAAGCGAAATGTCCTTCAAGGTCGTTTCGGAAAGTTTGTTCCGAAGCGGCGGCCTTGTAAACTTCGTAAGCGGCTTCAATATCAGCATCGCTCACATTTTCACTGTTAAGGTATCCTTTGGACAATGAGGCTGGCCCCATTGCACCAGCAGGAGTTTTACCACCGGAGGCGGTAATTGCGCTGATAGCGTTTGTAGAAGGCGAGCCATTTTCTTGTCCACGGCCACGAACTTGACCACCGAAGTAATCAGCACCGTCCACGGCATCGGGGTTATCAAAGCCACCAAGTTGTGCCTTTTCAAGAGCGTCAAAGTGGTCACGAGCGGCGAAAGTATCAACACCGGCAGACTTGAGAGTGTTTTCCATCCAACTCAAGTATTCCGATGAAATAACATCGCTGTATTCTCCCTTTGCAAAGGGGTTTTCTTTCTTTTCATCTTTCATTTCGTCACCTTCTTCTTTTTCGGGTTTCTTTTCTTCATCAGCCTTGCTGTCTTTCATAGACTCTTTAAGAGCAGGAGGTAGTTCCCCTTTTTCCATAGCGTCCAATCGGGCTTCAAGGCGTGACATAATTCCTGTCAAATCACTGTTTTCGTTTGTCATAGTGGTATCCTCCTTCAAAATTCGGAATTGTGCTTCGGGGTTAATCCCCTTTTCACAAATCGTTACCTCATGCAATTCCATTTTTGAAATCTCTTGGTAGTCACCTTTTTCCATATCGGATTTACGGACTCGCTTGAATGCTTGTCCTCCAATACTGAATCCACGAAGGTTGCCCTTGCGGATTTCGGCGGCTACTTCACGAGCCTTCTCTATATCATTGCGGAGTTGTACTACAACGAACATTCCTGTGTCATCACATTCGGATTTCCACATTCGTCCATTGGAATCTATGTAACTGTCAATTACTTCTCCAACTTGTATGTTGGAGTGAGCCAGTTGCACATTTCGGTATTTGTCGCCCTTCATGAAGCCGTCAAAAGCGTCACTCAAAGCACCACGAGTAATAAGGTCGCCTTGCTTGTCAACAAGTTCAACCGATGCGTAGCCAGCAACCACCAAATCGTTACCACTCTTTAGAAGAGTGATACCGTCACTGGGTCGCTGAATACTTAGCATTAACCTTCCGACTGACTCTTATGGTATTTATACTGCTCGTTAAGAGCGGGATAACAAAGGCTGGTCATTGTCGTAGTCTATAGACAAATTTTCACCCTCATCAGTTTGTACTTGAATGTGATTCAGTCTCTCCTTTTTCTTCTCTTTTGTTTCATCGGTAATTTTCTTTTCACCGTCAAAATCGGGTAGAGTGGACTCATTGCGAAGTTGTGTAGGGCCACGAGGCGAATCTTGAGGCGTACCTACATCTATTCCTAATCCTTTAGGGCCAGTCCATGTCATTTTCTCTTTGGATATTTTGTCTAACGCTCGTGTAATAATCTCCAACGCTTTCTTCGTTTCATTAGGTTTTAACAATCTTTCATCATCATCCTCTTCAAGAATACCAGCACTACCTTCTTCCATCTGCTCATCTGTGGGCTTCTTAGGCATATCCACTTCTGTTGCTTTCTGTAAGTATCCCTTTACCAACAATGGTGCTACAGATGACCAAAACGGCATTAGACTTTCGGAAAGGATTACTGGATAATCAGTTTTAGTTAGAACACCCATAGTGCTTGTAGGAGAATGTAATACCCAAGTATCGTTCAATTCCTCCATTTTATACACCACTGTATCAATACCCTTCAACACAATTTGAAGTTCATTATCACCAATTTCTATGTCGTGTGGAATAAGAATAGGAGGGAATGATTTAGTCATGAGGTCAAGAGATTCTGTACTGGCCGCACCTTCGCCTTCGCCCTCTCCTTCCAATTCTTTGAACTGTACATTGTACACGGGGCGATTTTTGCGGTTCTTCTTTGAAATACCTGTAATGGATGCACGAACAACATCTCCAACCTTGAAGACCTTCTTTTGATTGTGTGCAGTACCTACATCCATGTAGTATTCTCCTTTATGCTCTACTGCTCGGTTTCCAAGTCCTTCTATCTCAAGAATGGGGCCAGCACCGAGTTGGTATGTGTATGGGCCTTTGCCTCTTCGGTCAAGGACTATGAAGTTGAAATCACGAGTATCACGATACAACACCCACTTAGGATGGCGGCGTTCTCCACGCATGTATGTTGATTTGTTATCACGAAGGAGAATGTTATCGTGGTCTTCTTTGAGATTCTTTACAGCCTCTTCCAGTCCCTCATCATCTGTCATGCGAGTATCGTGCGGGCCGGGAACAATAACATGTTCTTGACTGTCAAACTGTGAGCGTAATATCTTCAATCGCTCAAACATCTGCATTTCAGCCACATTGTTATCATCGTAGTTGATAATGTCAATGATGTGTAATTCCTCTTCACCAAGTATAGCGTCAAGCGTATAATTCTTATTGTTCATCTTTTCAAGAGCCTCTTTCGTGGCTTTACGAAGACCTTTCTTTCTACCGCCTTCATCATACGCTGTAATCTCTTCATCTTTATTCACAATAACAAGACGCTTTCCATCGTACCACTTACTTACTACCCATGAACCGCTGAAACCACGCAGATGTTCTAAGTCACTCATCTCAAAGATACGGTGCATAGGACGAACAGGTGGACTCCACTTTGCATCATCGCTCTTTGTAAGTATAATATCGGGGTCAAGAAGTGATGTGATAAGTTCAGTCATCTCACTGGCCGCTACGGTGTACATATTATCACTCGCTGTGTCAGCCGATTCAAGATTCATACTTTGGTGAGCGTTGGAAGGATTCATTGGTGGTGGAGCGTTTGTGTACACTTGATTCGCTATTTCTTTTCCATGTACCATCTCAGTGAGTTCTTGAGGTACACTGTGATACAATCCTGTACTAACATTTGAACCTGCGAATATATTTCCCTCAGCGTCAAACTCAGCACCAACCGTTGGTGTTAATTCATATCCGTGATGCCATGCACCACTGTCAAAATGGTCAGTCAAAGCAGTGTTAGCAGGTGTAGCCGCACCTACAGGTCGTTGTCCAAAACCTGCCGTTTGTGAGATTTCTTCACCCGGAGTAAAGATACCTTCTTCATCATCCATAACACGAGGGTCAAAGTGAACGATGGTATCAAGATGGTTTTTCGTTGTGTGCGTTGTGCGAGCCAATGATTTACTTCCGAATCCTTTTGCATTGTGTACATCCCCACTTATCGCTCCTATACCAGCCGAAAGCATTGACATTTCAAATTGTTGAGGGTTAAGTTTCATAGCCATATAACGAGGTACAGCGTGAGAGTGATGCCCTTTCCATTGTTTGTTAGGAGTTTGTTGTTGGAAATGATTCATTGCATCATGATAACCATTTTCTCGTGCATGGCGGAAGAAGCGTTCTTCATCTGTCAATTCCTCTTCGGGCTTACTCATCATTTCTTCATCTGTAAATTGATTAAGATTGATAGCATCTATGTTAGGAATTTTACCGCTGAGTAAAATGTCTTTGATAGTTGATGCGAACAAAGGTGTATTGGCTTCATTAGAAGCGGCAATGAGTTCTCGTGCTTTTTCTTTACCAACAGGAGTTTTTTCTATATTGAGTATTTTAAGCACTTCATCTACGCTCATGTTACCATCAATCATTTTTCCATCTGTGGATAAATGGTTACCTACCGTAGCGTGTAATGGATTTTGTACACCTTTTGATGAAGATTTTACCGAGGTGTCTAAACCATAATTAGTCGTTGTTATACCATGCACTGAATGAGGTACAGATGCGATGTAGCGTTGAGCGTCACGCATAAGTTGATGATGATTTGCAATGAATGTTTCCGGGTC
>Ga0206682_10004652_pt1 | contig 11082 bp, 8 predicted proteins | sample M240m12015metaG_FD_155444 | JGI IMG/M metagenome (GOLD analysis project Ga0206682, IMG submission 155444) | Ammonia-oxidizing marine archaeal communities from Monterey Bay, California, United States - M2 40m 12015 | ecosystem: Environmental > Aquatic > Marine > Intertidal zone | place: USA... | reverse complement strand
CACTGTAGACACATTTTGGGCCTTGGCCCTCGGCTCCGCCAAAAATCATAAACTTCGATAAGATCAACATGCTAAATCAACCATGGTTTCCAGCCATCGACAACTCCTTTTGCAGCTCGGGCTCGACATAATTTCTGTTATTTCCAAGCATCCATCTTCATTGCCGTCACAATCTTTAAATAGTTTCTCGTATTTTTTACCTTCGGTAGCCAAAATGTACGTACTTTTAAGCCTGGATTTCATTTTTGTTTTTCGGTGTATTTGAATTTTTGTCAAACATTTATTTTGTAAAAGGCATGTAAATGCTTGCTCGTGTGAAACAGTACAAGCGTGTGATATTCCAAATAATAGACAAAAGAAAATCACTCGCATTTTCGGTGAAGAGAAATGCAATGTATATAGTATGAATACGCAATGAAATTAATTTTTACAGAATTCATCTACATCCTCCGCGTCGTACAACATTGTTTTGCTGATTCTTTGTGTGATGTTACCGTTAGTCTCGGAGTAAAACATATAGACTACATGAATCTTGGTGTCCCACTTCTTGGTTAAGCAGACTTTCATTACCTTCAGCATCAATTCCTTGCGCTCCTCCCAATCGGGCTTGGCTTTACCTGCAGGGTGAGTGTAACCATGTGGGTTGACACGGACCACGACGTATTGCTTGCCAGGAAATTGATCGTACAACTCTGAAATTCTTTTCTCTTCGCAGGAGTAGCTTTTACCAGAGTGCTGGTGCTCGTCCAATTCCCAATGCAAAACTAAATCGTTGGAGGCCCAAAGCCCGTCGGGGCGTGAACGATTGCAGGAATTCACCTGATTATCCGAGCAAAGACGAAACTCTTTGTCGAAATGTTCGTCCAAAAAATCTGACCATTCCTGCTCGACTCGAATATCTTTACCCGTCTTTTTCTTGTAGCATGTGCGGCAACACTTGACTTTCTCCTTTGTTGCCTCGTCTATCCAAGAACGTGGACGGTAGCAATCATCCCAACAAAACGTGCATTGCTCGTTGTCGATGCCGTGCACCTGTCCTTTGTGTTGGTTTAAATGACCGCTTTGAGTACAGTTGAAAGAACAAAGATGGCATTCATAGGGTTTTTCACCAGTATGGGTGCGCATGTGGCGTTCAAGTGCATCTGCAGATGTACAGGTCTGTGGACACTCTGTACATTCAAGTAATGGCCGTATAGTGTGCTCTCGGCAGTGGCTTCGCCGAAGTCCACAAGGGCAGAGGGAGGCACCGCCGCATTCAACACAATAAGTCAGAGATTTATTGTGTTGCACGCATTTCCAATAACCTGCACCCCAAATACGAACTTCATTGTTAAGAACATATTTTTGACCTTTCACTCTTTCTGATTTTGCAGGAGCAGGTTTGATCTCGATTTCACCAAACATAATGGATTCAACGGGTTTGTTAGAAAACATAACATATAGACCTTCGTACTCACCTCCTTTGATTTCGGATCTGTTTTTCCTGTCGATATTGCAAGAAATTGTATTCGTTTTCATACCGCCAAAACATTCACCTGCTTTTACTCTGGATGTAAATGTTATAGGTTCTCCACTTTTAACAAATCGTCCTTTGATGTAGTTACCCTTGACATATTTACCCTTAATTTTTTTATAAAGAACCGCAATACACGGCTGCGATTGACTTTCGGCTATTTTAGCATATCTTTGCCTTCTTCTGTCGACCGCCATCTCTTCTTTGGTCTCGCCAGCAGAATTTTCGGGCAATGCATCTGATTCTTTGGTTTCACCAATTTCAGAGTCATCACCCAAAAGTCTTTGCCGTTTATCGCCACTTGCCCCCGAATTTGAGGCAGATCTTTTGTTGCTGGCTGACGACATATTTGGTTGTTAATACATATACAATTAGTAAAAAAAGTCAGAATATTCGTTACGGATATAGGAAAAAAGGATTGTTTTTATTATTTTTTTATTGTTTTCTTTTTTTAGCAATATATATAGTATAAAATCCAAACGTTTTTACTGTAAATTATTATAAGTAGTAGTGTAAGTAAAATGTAAACACAAATGAATGATGATGGTCATATTCTATGGCTCGAACAAATCGTCAAATTGAGAAAATCCATTGAAACTTTGAAAAGTACTGATATTAACAACATACTTGAACACTTTTTTATTATGGCAATGGAAAAAGAATTTGTGAACGAATCTATCGCTTTTAAATCTGTATTGAAAGAATCTTTATCTGCTGCTGTTTTATTTAATTCCGACACAACCCCTTCTAAAAGTGCAGCATTCATCTTAAAACAAACAATCAAACAATCTTTTCCAAAGTGCCGACTATCAGATATCAGAAATTTTGCCGTGTTTAACATGTACATGAGGTCTGGGGTGACTGTCGACACTTATTTTGAACGATTCTCGTCACCACCAGGAACTGCGCTACAAAACAGTGTTTATTCTCAAATTGCACACGGTCATGCGGTATGTAATGCGGACGATACATCTAAACTGGCAGATTTACTGACCTATATGCAGTTTTTAAAACGAGTGTTTATTGTAAAAAAAATGCTGTCAGACCCAGAAATAGTTGTTTTACCTTCACAATTGGATTGGATAGGTGCAATGATGACTTCGCACGTCCAAGAAAACAGTCTTTCTATGTTGATTTGGACATTATTTATAGATATCTATAATTACGATTCAGTATAAAAAAAACTTCTTTTATTACCAATTTTCTACTATTTTTTTCATATGATGGAGCCCTGACGAACTCATATTTCGCCAGCTTTCTGCTTCGTTGACAACGAGAGGTACCTGATCCAGACTATCTACTAATAAACGCAGTGTCTGACTAAAATGACTAAATTCTTCATATGGATCGAAATCTTTTGGACTATCCTTTAACATGTTTGTCGTACTATGTAAAGTATCGACAGTATCAGAAATCTGATCGACCATTTTTCTGATTTTGTCAGGATGATAATCAGATCTCAGTCCGTCTACCGTATTTGCCGTCCAAGTACCTCCCGCGATCAGGCCGATAGTTAAGATAGCCATACAAAATGCAGTCACAATGTTTGAAACGGTATTAATCGTATCGAAATTCCCAGTTTTCTTCTTTTGCATATTTCATAAATATATGGTAGTTTATATTTATACTTTAGTTTAACTAACACTCCACCACTTATTTTAGTTTTCCAATTCGAAACGAGCTATCTCTTTGTTCACTTCTACATTAAATCGAAGCTTACACTGACCCAACCGATAAAAAGGCATCTCTTTTATTAATGCAGCAGGAACTCCGCGCCGCTTGGCTTTCTGAACGGCTTTTTCGGTCGTAATCATATAGCAATTTGTTTTTAATGGTAATCCTCGACAATTTCCACATAGAGCAGTTCCAAAAACAACGGATTGAGTGGTTTTACCACATCCTTGGCACCTGCCCCAGGTCATTTTTCGAAAAACGGATTCTTTCCAGCTCAATTTACCATCAAAATTTCGTGTACGACGAGTTATTTGAAGTTGTTTCATTCCAAAACGTTTCCAAGTAAGCCATGTGTTATTGACAGGGCCAAACATTTTTAAGTAGGTAAATACCATTTTTTTTGCACACCATGAATACAAACACATGTTTTTTGGCGGAGCCGAGGGCCAAGGCCCGTAAATCAAATGGTGTTTGACTATTCTTTTATTGGTTGGAGATATACGATCGACAAATAACTGAAATTCTCCTATGTACAAAATAACATCATAACATAAAAAAACCGACATTTTTTTTTTTGGATTTTGATTTGTTTTGGCTGAGCCGAGGACCAAAGGCCCGAAAAATACTTTATATTACAAAATATGATACGGATTTAGGTTTTTTTTATTGTTTCCCTGATCTATTTTAGAAATGGGTTCGCTGTACATCTGCTGCGTGGTTTGATGTCATGCATCGAAAAATAATGAGAACCATTTATCAAATAAAGGGCATGATGACAATGGCTTTTTGCTATTGCAATATCAAATGCTGTGGTATTTGCAGAACAAATCAAAACACCGGCATGTACAGGAACGCCGGCGAATCTCGAGACCTTTATTTCCGACGCATTCTTCGTGAAATCATTTTGTAGGGCATGACGTTCTTCAATAAGGGGGATGTACGGCAGTTTGACATCCATTGCTTCCGACCTATCCCTCAAACTACGTATTCTTCTTGGTTTTTTTAAGATTCGTCGCCCACAATCAATTCCAAGAGAAATGTTATTAGTATTAAAGCACTGCACTGTGTCGTATTTACTATATATTTCTGCAACTGATGCGGCTATGTCATTAGATTGCAATGAAATGATATTATCAGTACCAAAATGCTTGGAAAATTGGACTGAAAATTGATTACTTTCTAACATATCGCGAAAAAATTGACCACGTCCACGTGGATACTGATCTAACCTACCGAAGACAGTATAAGACGAAGCCTCAAACGATATCAGTTGTGTCCACTCTTCAACACCCCAAAGATGGGCAAAAGCAACGTTAATATGGTCCAAGTTTTTTGGCAATTGTTTAACATTAGTAATACCTAAATTTCGACAGTCACTTGGTTTAAATAAATGTGGTGTCATCATGTAAATGTTGCTGGCCGTACCAGTATGATACCTGACACGATATGCATCTTCAATATTCAAAACAACAATATTTCCAGTAAAGTGAAGCGGAAGTGAACCTTGAATCAATTTGGTAGAATTAGGCGTAAAAACAGATGCCAGTTTTTTGACCACATTTACAGAAGATTCTGTACAGAAGACGCCGTTATATTCTATCAATTTGACATGGTCTTTGCTTCGACATACAGTACCATAGTAAGGCTTTGGTTTATTTACTGTCGCTGTGTCGTATTGAGTTTGTTTCTGCCATTTCATACGAGCTTTAAAAGCATCGATTTTTTCAAATGGTGTTTTATTCATTATTATATAAGCCTGCTGAATACATGTTAATGCACGGTCATAATTGTAAAGATTACGAGCATATGGGAAACCTCTAATGGCGGATCTTTCGATATCGACACACAACATTTCATATTGTTTCTTTATGTTCATTTTTCGTAAATCCCAAATAGGGTAAATCACACTACAAACCAATAGTTCTACACAAGTCAGAGCTTGCGTAGCAATAGCTTCGTAATTTGGATATTTATATGAACGAAGAGGAGATAGAGTTGGTTTCTTTCCTTCAATGGTTTTGATAGAAATAATATCTATTATTTGATTTTTTTCGTTAATAATCAGTTCATAACCAATATGTGAATGATGCAGCGGCAAGAAACCGGTTACTGCAATTTTTGAAGATTTTCTGGTCAGTACAAATTCGCAAGAAGGTAAAAGATCACCGTCTATTGTTATATTTCGGCCCGTAAATTTTTTGATTTTATGTATAAAATACATGTTTTCGGTTTTCTTGTTTTTGATACATATTATTACTAATAATTTCCTGAATTTTCGTTACAAATATAGGTTTTTCAGATTTTAGATTTGGCTGAAAATAGTTTGTCAAAAATTCTAAAATTTTTTTGATGATTTTGATTCTGGCAAAAACCTATATTTGTAACGAAAATACTGAAAAAAACACCGGAATATTCCGGTGTTTTTTCCTAAAAATGTGAAGAAAATATAGGTTTTTCATATTTTAGATTTGGCTGAAAATAGTTCATTCAAAAATTCTAAACTTTTTTTTGTGATTTTGATCAAAAACCTATATTTTCTTCACATTTTTAGGTTTTTTGTTTGAAATACTTGTATATGCAACACAAAATTAATATAAATATATTATATCATTTTTTTTTAAAAATATTCGAAAAAAAAATTAGAAATATTATAAAAACTGCTTTAAATCACAATCCGAGCACAGAAATGAAAACAGCAACTCAAAGCGGGTCGAATGAAATCAAAAAAAAAAAATTGGAAAAAAAAAAAAAAGGAAGATGTCTTTGCAAATATTTTCCCGATCCATGTTCAAATTGCGGTGATTTTGGCGGATTTGAATGGAAAAAAAAAATTTGTAAAACATGTAGTTTCAATGGTGAAAATCCGTATCCTCCTTTGACCTTTGATGAGATTTCTGAAGATGAATTGCCGAAGATTGTTTTGACGGAGAAACAAGCTAAGGCATATGACGCATTTGATCCACAAATAATTGTGGATCATCAAAATCTGCATGTGCGTGCTACAAAAGCTATTAAGAATTCGAAGGAAGGGAATAATATTGAAATTTTGAGGGATTGCTTACAGTCTGGCTTAAATCCGAATAACGAATGGTTAATTATAAATGGTGTTAATGACAATGGTTGGGTAGGGGGCGCATGGTCTTATTTACACCAAGCGTCTCTTAACAAGCAGTATGTAATCATGGAATTACTGATTGAATATGGTGCAAATGTAAACAGTATTGATTATGATGGTGATACGCCATTGATTTCTATGGTAAATCATGTTCAAAATTTAGATTTAATCGGTTCAATAATTTTGATCGATGCAGGCGCCAATCCAAATTTTTGTAATTTCGAAGGAATGACACCTCAAGAAATCATTCTTGAAGTAATAAGGACTGAAATTGGGTGTCGGCCCCACGCCCTCGAATTGGCATTTAAAATATTAACATTGTTTCTTAAAAATGGTGGTAATTTGACTATGATATCTCAATTGGCACAGTCTGAATGTTGTATGTCACGCTTGTACAGTATATTTTTGGAAGAAGGAGCTGACCCATATTTAATTTCGGAGGAAGGTCATAGTATTCTATATTATCTGAACAAAAGCAGTTGTATGTGTCCTAACATGCTTGAATCAATACGATTATTAAAGAATGCGACAAGGTTAAAATTTAATAATCGTATTGATGTACCAAATTGTACAGAATGTTCGATTTGTTGTTCTGGTAACAAACACCATTTTTGTCAAACCCTGTGTTGTAAACAATTTTTACATGTCAAGTGTTTAAATAAATGGTTACATTCACAGTCGAATACCAACAAAAGCTGTCCGTTTTGTAGAAAAACGGTCAAATCAGTTGATCTGATACGAAATAAGACCGTGTTTAATTCAGTAAATCTTAGCAAGAAATCAACCGAACGTGGTCTTATTTTCAGTTACTTGTATAAAACGAAAATACAACTTGGCCATTGAGAAACATAGTATCTTGGCCCCAAAATAAATAAAAATTAGATAATTATATGAAGTTGTTTTGTAAATCTTGTATTTGTTACGAATATCTAAACTTTTGATAATTATGTAGTGAAGATATCAAAATATCAAATGACAAAATTTAAATGGCAAATAAATGCTTCTGCTGTGGGGAAATTATTGGGCTTTTTTGGAAAATTTGCCCAGAACCAGGCCATAGCCGAAAACTGGAATATGAATTTAAAAAGAATGCCACGGTTTGGCGCGGTGCCGAGCTTCGTACCTAATGCTCCAACTACTGACGAAGTCATCACCCAAGAAATTGAAAAGGAACCTGTTTATGCTGCTGTTGTTTCTGCAGCTGTTGAACGAAAGGTGAAACCAAAACAAGCCATAAAAGAAATCAAGGAGAAAGTTGTTGCTGACAATAAAAGAGCATTTACTTCCGTTATTGAGTTGGAAAAAAGTGTGAAAAGGATCAAACACTGTAGATTTATTGTCAATTTTACGAAAAAAAGCCGTGGAATTGACACATGCAGTCAGAAAGGGTATTTCTCTGTAGGTAATAAGATTTACTACAAGAAAAGCCGTCGGACTGCTATTCTGAGTACCGTTGAAGCAGCAAAAGAAGACGGGTGGATTCTGAAAAAAGAGATTGTGAAAATGGAAGAAAAAATCGTTGCGAAAAAGGCCGAAGTCAAAAAAACTGAAAGAATTGTCCAAAATATAGAACGAATAATGACTAAAGAAATCTCGACTACTCGCGGCATTGTCCGTGAATTGTCCGACTTGCAAAAAGTCAAAATTCAGTATCCAAACGTTATTGCTGGCAACAATTCCGCAAAGTTCATGTCCGTGAAGGGTGATGGGCATTTCAATGGTTTTGTTATTGGTAAATGTGACGGTTATGACAAAGGAAATAGCACCATTTTTGAACTTAAGCACCGCCGAAACAATTTATTTAACGATGTCCGCAGATATGAGCAGATCCAATGCCTATTGTATCTTAAAATGCACCCTAAATATGATAAATTGATTTTGGTCGAAACTTACAAAAAAGATCAACTCTACTATCATATGAAAATTGAAAATGAACAATTGTTTTGGAAAAAGGCATCTGATAACGAGTTTCAAGCTGGGTTACGCTGGGAGGTCATTCAAAACGGATTAAAGTCGATAGTCTCACTTTTTAATAGGGCCGAAACCGATGAAAGTTATCGACAAACCTTAATCGACACTCTCTATTAAATAATGTTTTCTATATGACATTTGTACGCGAGTACTGGAGAATTGTATGATAAAAAAGAAAGCACAGGCTAAAAAAAATTATTTTATTATATTTGTATTATTTATTTTGAACCGATTCAAGCCGAACAAGATTCGCATTCTTCATAACAAAAAAAAACCTATATTTTCTTCACATATTTTGGAAAATATTAGATTTTGTAGGTTCCTATATAATATAACCAATAAAATGTGTAAAAGACCTTTACCAGATCCGGGGGCGAGTGTCAAGAAACGACCAAAGACTTCGTCACGGACCGTCACGGATGATGACTCTGAAATAATTGAATCGGAAGAGTCAGAGGCATTGCCCGAAAATTATGCTGGTGAGACCAAAGAAACTGATAGTGATAGACGAGGAAGAGAGAAAAAAGAAAGAGAAACGAGACAAGCCGAGGATGCAGCCGCAAGAGAAAGGCAAAGGGTTGCAAAAATGGCAAAAAGTCACTCCAAAACGTGTCTTGCGAACATTGGCGGTAAACGAGTGGAGAAGAATGGTATTATCGAGTTTGAGGGTGGTACAGATTTTGGTCCATTTTCGAGCAGATCAAAAGCAGAGGAGGCTACTGGTATTTCGAAGTGTGCTATTGATAACAATATCAACAGGGGATGTCAAAGCAGAGGCATAAAGGGTATATTCAAAGGTCAAAAGGTTATGTTTATCAATGCACCCTTAGATACATCGGACAAAGTCCCTTGTGGTCACTGTAATAGTCATTTCAATAGCATACGCGCCATGAGACTACATGTTCGGGCAAAACACCCTGGGATTTTGCCGCCCGCCGCCAAACGCACCAGAATGCCAGAACAATATAAAACGTTTACGCCTCCAATTACTCCAAAGCAGTACTCGTTTCTTGTAATAAAGGTCGCAAGTAACATTCAAAACGACCTTAAAAAATGTAATCAGAAGGAATTGATGGCGTTGGTCGAGGGGGTTGCTGAACTTCCCGAACCTTTGCCGTCAGTCAATATCAAAGGAGCTGCCAAAAAATATCATTTTACTGAAGAGCAAATTCTGGATAGCATTGCTAATAACGAAGAATTGACTATTGGAGGAGGTAGACACGTTCTTATAAATGGGCGTGGAAGAACAACGACTATTAAACTTGCAGGACACAAAGTTACATTTAGTTGGAAATACAAGGTAACCGAAGAAGACAAGATCAAATTGCTGGCAATGAACAACAGAGAAACCTATCACATGATCGCTCGTCAAATTTGTGAATACATGAATGCAAAGGGAATGTTTGCAAAAAAAAATGTTATTGACGACAACGGCGGGTTACTCAAACATGGGTTTGTATTTGAAAGACACGGTGGGTTGTTTGCCATTTCTTTCGACCGTATTGAGGACGAATACACCGTTAATGGCCAAACATTTCACAAATTGCACTACCCCAACCTTGATGACGCCCTTGAAAACATTAATGTTGTCGCTCTGATGGCCAATGTAGCTTACAAAGCTACCACAGCTAAGATTCAAGAAAGATATGACATCTACAAAAACAAGTCGGAGGACCAACGTGAAAAGGAATTTAAAAAAGTTTTGGAAATTTCACACAAAAAATATCACAATGGTAAACCGACGCCGCTGTACGTGCATGCCTGCAAGGTTTGGGCAGACGACAAACTATGCAAAGGCGCATTCGATACATACCAAGACTACTGGCAACACATGTTGGTCCTATTGAAAGAACAAAAAGGTCTTTGCGCAGTTGCTAAAATCCCGATGTCACTCGAAAGTGGCCCTTGGAAAATATCGTGCGACGCCATTGACCCCCTTTTAGGTCATGTCCCTGACAATCTCCGTTTGGTTTGTCTCTACAACAACGTGATCGACCGTTCCAAACAGAACAAGGATTTGACCGACACAAGACCACACAGTCTAACCACAGAAATCCACGACGAGTACTGGAGAATTGTACGAGATAAAGAATAAAAAAAAAATTATTTTATTATATTTGTATGATTTGTATTATTTATTTTGAACCGATTCAAGCGGAACAACTGGCGCATTCATTTGCTTCAATTTCCATGATCTTCTGCCTGGTTGTTTTAACAGTAAATTGAATTGCCTTTACTTTTGGGCGAGATCGCAAATAATAGCACGCGGTTTTGAGGCCTTTTTGCCAAGATAAAAAATGCGCACTCGTTAGCTTCCCTCTTGACGCCTCTTCTATGTGCAGGTTCATCGACATTGATTGATCGACGTAGCGACCGCGGTCTGCTGCCATTTCAATAACTGATCTCTGGCTTATTTCCCACACAGTTCTGAAAACCTCTTTAACGTGTTTAGGGATTCCTTTAATGTTTTGAATTGAACCACGGTGTTCGATAAGTAGATTGCTCATTTTATCATTCCAAATGCCTAATTTGCTTAGTTTTTCTTGCAAAAACCTATTAATCACAATGTATTCGCCAGAGAGAACCCTGCGTGTGTAAAGATTGGATGTTCTGGGCTCAAATGACTCTGTATTGCCCATGATCTGGGCGCTACTGGCTGTGGGCATTGGCGCAGTTAGCAACGAATTACGGCTACCGTATTTGATTAGATTCGCCCGCAATTCGCTCCAATTATGTCTTTCATCACTTTGTTTATGTCCCCATAGTTCAATTTGGGTCATCCCTTTTGAAAAGGGACTGCCTGGAAAGC
>Ga0206682_10004650_pt1 | contig 11085 bp, 3 predicted proteins | sample M240m12015metaG_FD_155444 | JGI IMG/M metagenome (GOLD analysis project Ga0206682, IMG submission 155444) | Ammonia-oxidizing marine archaeal communities from Monterey Bay, California, United States - M2 40m 12015 | ecosystem: Environmental > Aquatic > Marine > Intertidal zone | place: USA... | reverse complement strand
TCCGGGTGCGGGCGCGCCAGCGCCGCCGCGACGTCCTCCTCCTCCGCCTCCAAGTCCGCGTCAGCCCACGATTTCGGGGCGTACACCTCCTCGGCGAGCACGCGCTCGAGCGCGCTCAGAACCGAGGCCAGCGCGGGGTCCAGCGACGCAGCCGCCACGGGGTCCTCCCACGATCCCCCGGCTTCGCTCGCGTTCGCTCGAATCGTCTCGCCGCGCGCGTGCGACGCCTTCCGCGACTGCGCGTCCGCTTCCTCGGCGGCGAGCCGAAGCGCCGCCGCCGCCGCCGCCGCCTCCGCCTCCGCGGCGGCGGGGTCGAGCGCCGCCGCCGCGCCTTCGGGCGCCGAACCCGCGGCGGCGGCCCCCTCGTCGCCGACGCCGGCGGCGTCATCGGAACCCTTTCTCGGCGGAGGCTCCTGAGGAGGCTCCTGAGGAACACTCGCGGTCGCTGTGGCCTGCTTCTCCTGCTGCGCCTTCTTGAGCTCGGCGGCTTTCGCCGTCTCCTTGCGCTGGCGCTGCGCGCGCGCCGGCGACGCCGCCGGCGCGGGGGCCGCGCCGAGAGGCTCGGCGACCGCGCCTCGGCGCGCGTTCCCGGCTTCCGCGCTGACGTCCGCGGGTCTCAGCGCGGGCGCCCTCGCCGCCGCCGCGGCGATCGCCGCCGCCGCGCACCGCAGCGCGCGCCGTGCGCCCATCTTGTACCCGAGGCGGAACACCTCGGCGCTGGGCTCGGGGTCCTCGGGGAGCTCGGCGAGCGCGCGCGCGGTTTCGTTGCTCTGCATCATCGCCAGCACCGCCAGCACCTTCTCGTCCGTCACCGGGAACTCCTCCTCGGGCGGAAGCTCGCCGTAGTCGTAGTTGACGCCGTCCGTGTCCATCGCGTGCATCGCCGCCACGCGCGCGGGGTTGCGCCGGCGCTCGCGCGCCTCCTCGCCGAGCGCCGAGGGGCCGGGCTGGCCCCCGGGCGCGCGCGCCGGAGGCGAGTCCTCCTTGCCCGCCGCGCGGCGCGACGAGGGCCCGCCGCCGCGGCCTCCGGCGCCTCGGGGTCGGCCGGGGCCGCGCCTCTTCTCGGGCCTACCGTCGTTCGCGCCGGTTCGCGGGAACGAACGCCGATCACGCAGGCGCGATCGCTCCGTCTCCAGGGGCGCCTCGGGATCCTCGGGATCCTCCTCCTCGCGCTCCTCCGCGGAGCCGGCGTCCAGGGGCTCGTCCGCGTCTGAGGCGGGCGCGCCGCCCGCGTGCGCGATGAGCCGCACCTTCGCGGAGGCGGCGAACAGGTCCAGCACCTCCACGTCGCCGTCGTCGTACTCCACCTTGGACATCACTAGCCCGCCGTCGCCCTGCTGGTCCGCCACGGAGCCGAAGAACCACTCCTGCTCCTTGCGCCAAAACACCGCAACGCGGCAGCCCACTGCGAAATCCCCGAGCGAGCGCGCCTTGACTCGCGAGCGCTTCGGGCGCCCGCGCGGTGCCGCGACGCGCGCGGCGCCGGAGCCGCCGTCGCGGCCGCGCGCGGAGTGGCGGCCGCGGCCGCGGCCGCGGCCCCCGGGAGGGCGACCGGGCCCGCGGCGAGGTTTCTCGTCAGCGGCGGCTTCGGCGTCCTCGGCCACGTCGTCCGCGGCGCCGGCGTCGTCATCCGGCGACGGCGCGTCCTGCTGGTCGCCCGAATTCTTATTCCCCTCCGCGATCGGCTCGTCCACGTCCATCTCGTCTTCGGCGTCCTCGCCCGCTTCGCCCGCGGCTTCGTCTCCCTCGAGGCGAGGCGACGACGGTTTCGCGTCCTCCGGGTGTTCGGCGGCGTACTCGGCGAGGTACTCGGCGAACTTCGCCTTGTCGTCCTCCGCGACGTCGCCCGACGCGGCCCACGCCTGGACGCCGCCGGCGCGCACCGCGGCGACGTACGCGTCGAAGAGGCCGGCCGGAAGCGCCGCCGCGTCGAGCGCGTCGGCGCCGTCGCCGCTTCGTCGCCGCCGGAAGGAAACCTGCGCGCGGGAACGGCGCGGATTCGAACGGAAAAACGTCAGCGTCGGTTTCCGCGTCGCGTTCCGAGCCGCGGAGACGATGGCGGAGACGATCGCGCCGCGGCGGCTGCGCGTACGCGCGCGACGTGGCCCAAACGAAAAAGCGAGCGACGCGCGGTGGCGATCGCGCGGAGACGGCTTTTCGCGATCGTCGCGCGCGATTCGCGCGAAAAACACATCATCCATCGCGCGACGACGCGGGTTTTCGTCGTGTTCGGTTCGAAACGCGACGACCGCGGGCCGACTGTTTGCCAGTGCGGTGCTGGCACGCGAAAAATAGGATCAGGGCGGGGGTGCGCGCGCGTGCGATCGCGCGGAGCGCGCGGGACCGGACGCCGCGCGCGGAGATCGTGGGGAGACGTACCAGATCTTCGAGGAACTCGCGCTCGGCGAGTTCCGCGAGCGGTTTGCGCGGCGCGGCGACGCTGCTCATATCTGCCGGGTTGCTGTTGCTAAATCCCTCACGCAATCCGCTGGTCGTATTTATTTTTCCGAGGCACCGGGGGACAGCGGGAGCGGCGCGGGTGAAGCGCGAAAGCGCGTGGGTCAAACGCGTGAGCGCGTACGCGTGATCCCGCCGCGAGGGGCGCGCAAGAGTATCGGTCGGCGCGGGGCGCCTGACGCTCTGCGCGCGCGGCGAAACGCTGAGCGAAAAGTAGCGACAGGCTGGTACCGAAGACTCGGGCAGTAATTTTCTCCGGGCTCGTTTCCTCCCGTGTGGAGCCGTTTCGAAGCGCTTCGATTGCGCGCGCTACTGTCGAGGCGCGGCCGAGCGTGCGCCCGCGTCGCGCCGCGTGCCATCGCCCGGGACCGCCTCGCGCGCGACCCCGGACGCGCGGCACGCCGAGGTCAACCCCCCCCGGGGCCACGACGGGTGTGGCGGTCGTCCGTCTTCTCGGGAGGGGGACGTTCCCGGGGCGAGGGTGCCAAACTCGCGATGCCGGCCTCCGAGACGCCGAGCTACCCCGCGCGGGTGGTGCGGTACCTCTCCGAGCGCAGGCACGCGCTCGAGCGCGGCGCGCTCGCGCGCGCGGCGTACGATGCCGAGGTCGAGCGCGTGTTTGAGCGCGTGCTGGACGACACCGCGCGCGGGTGTGCGACGAAGATCCTCACCGTGAATGCGCTTCGCGAGGCGAACTTGTGCGACGAGAAGACGGCGGCGCGGTACGTGACGCTGTGCGTCGGGGCGTACAGACGTGGTGGTGCGTACTCGGTGGACGATGTGATCGAGGGAACGGCGATCGAGGGAACGGCGGAGAGAACGGATTTGCCCACGTCTGTACGCTCGGACGCGGAGCCCAGTGAAAAAACACCCGCTCCGCCTCGCGCGTCGCGGACGACGTTCGAGAACACGCGGTGGCACCTCGGGCCCGGCGGCGACCCGTGGGCGTTCGCGTACGACGAGGACACGCACGTGATGCGCGAGCTGGAGTACTTGGCTGAGAAGAGCCGCGCGATGCATGAGCGCGCGCGCCGCGCGGCGGAGGCGCGGGCTGGCGAGGCGTCGAGCGCGGGGGCGGCGGAGGCGGAGGGAGCCTCCGCGGAGACGCGAGGGAGACGCGTCGAGCTCGGCGACGCGGCGAAAGACGGGAGCGGCGCCGACGCCGGTGGCGCGGCGTCCGGGAGATCCATCACCGATTGGGACTCGGCGCGGTCTGAACGTGACGAAACCTCAACCTGTGAAGAACCGACGCGGAACGCCCCGAGCCCGAGATCCCGGGATCCCGCGCTCGAGAAGATGGCGAACGCGGGCGCGTTTGGAAACGTCCTCGCGCGCGCGGCGACGTCCGCGCGGCGCGCGGAAGCCGCCGCGCGCGACGTCGAACGCTTCGCGGCGGAGCTGGAAAAAAAGTATCCGTTTCCCAAGTATCGCGATACTTGGGAAACGAGCGTGCCGAACCTCGAGGACGGCGTCCTCGCGTCGTGGGACGACGTCGACCCGAGGCGGCCCGGGGAGGCGCCCGTGCCCGTGAGCGTGCACTGGACGGACGTCGACGCGCGCGAGGGGGGCGAGGGGGGGACGGCGACGACGGCGACCGGCGTCGCCGACGGCGAAGTCCGCGCGCGCGTCGCGGAGGAACCGACGGAGGAACCGACGACGCTGTCTGTCACGAACGAACGACCGGGTCGCGCGTCGGAAGATCTTCCGACACGCGCGGATCCCGACGCGGCGTTCGTCGCGGCGTTCGCGCGCGCCGCGATCGCGCGCGTCGTCGAAAAACAAGAGGCGGATGATTCCGCGCGCGCGTCGGCGTCGCCGCCGACCGCTTCCGAAAACGACGAGTCTTCGGTCCGGCGGAATTTTCGGAGGGCGCTGCTGGTCGGGTGCGCGTACTTCGCGCCGCGGCGCCCGGAGCTGACGCGCCTGCGCGGCGCGCTGAACGACGTCGAGGCGGTCCGCGAGGTTCTGACGTCCCTGTACGGGCTCGACCCGGACGACCCGGACCGAACGCGGGTCCTGATTGACCGCCCCGTCGCCGCGCCGAAAGAAAGCGGGGGGTCGTTTTTCGGCGGTTTTTCGGCGCGAAAACGCGAAAACGGCGGCTCGAGCTCGAGCGACGCCTGGAAGACGGGACTCGCGCCGCCGCCGCGGTTGACGAGTGACGTTCGAAACGTTCCGATTCCCGCGGAAGGAGACACGCCACGAGGTGGCGTCTCGCGCGAAAAAAACATCTCTCAAAACGTCCCCGACTCGGGAACGACCGCGTACCCGACCGACGCGCCGTCGCGCGCGAACGTGCTCGCCGGCTTGGCGTGGCTCACGGACGGCGCGAAAGCCGGGGACGTTTTGTTTTTCCACTTCAGCGGGCACGCCACGCAGGTACCCTCTTCCGTCGCCGAGACGGGCGAGCTCGACGGCGCGGACGAGGCGCTGTGCACGGTGGACACGGACTGGGAGACGTGTTTGGGCGTCACCGAACACGAACTCGTACGCGAGTTGTTCGCGAAAGTCCCAAACGGCGTGACGCTCGTGGCGAGCGTCGACGCCAAACTCTGCGGCGCGCTGAGAGGCTCGGCGACGTACGCCGCCGACGACGCGTTCGTCGAGGCGAGCGCGCGGAGGCTCGCGGCTTTCCCCAGGCTCTCCGACAAGCGCGCGCGCGCGCACGACGAGCTCTTCGGGCGGTTCGTGCCCCCCCCGAAAGCCGTCGCCGCAGAAATCGCGCGGCGCGCGGCGGAGACGCGCGCGACGCAGCCGGAGACGCGGCGGGCGCGCGCGGCGGCGGCGGAGCGAACGCGGCGGGACGCGCGCGAGGCGGCGAACGTCGTGGTGGTGCTCGTGGGGTGCGACGCCGCCAAGGGCGAGACGTGCCGCGAGATCCCGTGCGCGGACGGCGCGGTCCGGGGGGCGTTCACGGAGGCGCTATGCGCCGCGTTGCGCGCGCGCGAGCTGGGATCCCTCGCCCAAGCGGAGGACACACCGGGTGAGTGCACTCCAGTCTCAGAAAAATATCATAGCCTGCACTTGGCGGCGCGCGACGCGAAGGCGCTGGCGGCGTCGGCGTCGGCGGCGGCGCGGGACCGACGTGAGACGGCCTTCGCCGTCGAGAAGTGCGGCGCGAGGGCGCAGACGCCGATCGCCGTGGCGGCGTACGAGGGCACTGAGCGGGACGGGGGTTTAGGGTGGCGAGGGACGTGAAGGCGGTATACGTCCGTATACGGTATGAGTCCGTATACGTCGCGCGAGCGCGAGTACCTTACTACCATACCTGATACTACGTCTCGCGAGCGACGCGTTTTCGGCGCACCGCGCGAGACGAACAATGCGTTTTGTTTTTCCGAAACACGTCGAGACTCGCATCGCCGCGTGACGGATTCACGGGATTGGGATTGAGTGATCACCACCGTTTTTGAACGCCGCTGTCGTGTCGTCCGAGGGAGGCGACCAGAGCGGGACGCGCGGCTCACGGAGCATGCGGCCGGACGGCGAGTCCTTCCGAGGGATCGGGGGTGCCTCGGGGGGGGGCTCGGCCGCCTCTCCTGTCCGCGTCGACCTCACCGTGACCCTCGACGCGAAGGCCGCGAGCGTGGTGGCCGACGCGGCGCGCAAGCTGAAGAACCGATTCTCGATCGGCGAGCCCCCGGGTGCGTTGCCTGTGAAGGACGAACGCGACGAGAGTATCGGGGTGACGCCCGCGGCGAAGCGCGCGAAACGCGCCGACGAGAACGTCGCGCCCGGTGCGAAGCCATCGGGACCCGCGCGAACGCCCCTCGAGGGTGACTTCAGGGGTGCCCAAGTCGCGAGCCTCGAGGATTCCGCAGAACGTTTGACGACGAACGCGACCGCGACCGCGACCGCGACCGCGGCGCGCGAAGAAACGCGTTGGACGGAGACACAACCCCCGGATGTTCGGGGGAAGGAGATTCGCAGTCCCACCGCCGCGGAGTGCGCGCGCGCGCGCGCGCGGACGCGCGCGCCGGGCGACGCCCTCCCTCCGGCGGATGTCGCCGCGGAGGCGGCGGCGGCGCTCGCGAAGAAGCCGCAGGCGGTGGACGTCCACTGGTTCCCCGCGCGCGCGAAGGACACGTCCGGCCCTCCCGGGTTCAAGCTCGACCGCGCGGTTGCGCTCGTGCTGCGCGAGGCGGGCGTGCCCGAGCTCTACAGCCACCAGAAAGCCGCGTGCGACGCGGCGCTGCGCGAGGAAAAGTCCGTCGTCATCGCCACGCCGACGGCTTCCGGGAAGAGCCTCGGGTACGTCGTGCCTCTGCTGACCCGCCTGAGCGAGCGCCGGAGCTCGCGCGCGATCCTGCTCTTCCCGCTCAAGGCGCTCGCCAACGACCAGCTCGAGAAGCTGCGGCGGCTCACCGCCACCGCGGGGCGCCTCGCCGACTCGGGCGCCTTCGACGACGCGAAGAGCGCGCCGCTGTTACGAAAGCTGAAACACATCGCGAGCGTCTCGGCGGCGACGTGCGACGGGGACACGTCGAAAAGCGCGCGCGCGGCGATTAAAACCGAGAAGACGCAGATCGTGCTCACCAACTCGGACGCGATGCATCACTTCGTGCTCCCGGGCTTCGTAAACGGCAAGTTCAGCCGCGCGTTTTTCCGCGAACTCGAGTTCGTGGTGCTGGACGAGGCGCACGCGCACACCGGCGTCGAGGGGTCGCACGTCGCCAACGTCCTGCGCCGGCTGCTCCGCGTCTGCCGCGAGTGCGGCAACGAAAATCGCGTGCGCTTCATATGCACCTCCGCGACCATCGCCAACCCCGCGGCGCACGTGCGCGCGCTGACCACGGTCGAGCCGGTGGCGGTGACGGAGTCCGGCGCGCCGCGCGCGCCGCGCGCCATGGTGCTGTGGCGCCCCGCCGAGCTACGCGGTCGGGCGAACGATTCTTCGCGCGATAGTGTCCCCGTCGACGCCGCGCGCTCCGAAGCGCCGGAATATTCTACGCGCGCTCGCCGCTCGCCCATGGTCGAGGCGGCGGACGTCGTCGCGGACCTCGTGCGCCGCCGCGCGTCGTGCCTGTGCTTCGTGACGGCGCGCGCGCTCACCGAACGCCTGTGCCGCGACGTGCGCGAGCGATTGGTGCGGTCCGGCGACCAGGCGCTCGCGCTGCGCGTCGACTCGTACCGCGGCGGGTACGGCGCGGAGGAACGGCGTTTGATCGAGACGAAACTGCGAAAAGGCGAGCTCTTGGCGTTGATCACCACCTCCGCGCTGGAGATGGGCATCGACGTCGGCGCGCTCGACGCCACCGTGCACGTGGGCGTCCCCGCCACGGCCTCGTCCATGTGGCAGCAGGCGGGCCGCGCCGGGCGCCGCGGCGCGTCCAGCGTCGCGATCGTGATCTCGTGCGAGACCCCGTTGGACGCGTATTACCTAGAGCGCCCGAAAGAGCTGTGGCACAGAGCGCCCGAGCCCGCGGTGGTGGACCCGGCGAACGTCGCCATCCTTGAGCAGCACCTGCCGTGCGCGGCGCACGAAGTGCCCATCGACGTGCGGCGCGACACGCCCGTCTTCGACGACGCCGCGTTGGGTCGCCGCCTGCGCGAGACGGCGGCGGCGACGGCGACGACGGCGACGACGATCGCGCCGTACCAGACGCCGTACCTGCTCGCGCTGAAGCGCGCGCTCGCGCCGACGCGTTCGCCGGCGGACCTGCCCGCCGGCGAACGCAACGGAGGGTGGCACGACGGGACGCCGCTGCTGGTATATAACGCTCTCGAGAAGCGCGTGATGTGCCGCGCGGGGTACCGCCCGCACGCCGACGTGAGCCTCCGCGGCTTCCCGCGCGACGGCCGCGATTGGGTCGTTCTGGACGTCACGAAAGGCGATGGCGCGCGCCTCGGAGGTGGAGCGGAGGTGGAGCGCGTCGAGCCGCGAGACGCGATGAAGCGCGTCTACCCGGGGTGCTTGTTTTCCTGCCGGCGCGGCGCCTTTCGTGTCGTCGGCCCGCTTGATTTCGAGAACCGCGTCGCGAAGTGTGTCCGCGCGTCGCCCGCGGAGGCGCGCCGGCGGTGGACGTCGCCGACGGCGCGCGTCGAGGTGGCGCCCGTCGCGGCGCCGGACCCCAAACGGGGCGTGCCCCCGCGTCTCTCGCGCGTCGCGCACGGCGCGACCCGCGTCGCGACCGGTCGCGCGGTCGTGACGGAGCGCGTCGTCGGTTTTTCCTCCGCCGTCGGAGGAGAGAGCGGCGGGAACGTCTCGCACGCCGTGTACCCCAAGCCCTTGCTTTGCGGCCAGCCGTACGCCACGGACGCGACGTGGTGGCGTCTCCCGCGCGACGCGATGCTGAAAATCCCGGGAAACCGGGTCAAAGAAGCGGCGTGGGGCGTTCTGAACCTGGTACGCGCGCTGGCGCCGTCGGCGGCGACGTGCGACGGACGCGACGTCGGGGGGACGGTGCACGTCTCGTCCGCGTCGGAAGCGCGCGGCAGGGTGGTCGACGGAGACCACGTCTCCGACGATTCGGTCGGCGAAGAGAGACGCTCTTCGACGCTTTTCGAGACGACGCCTTTTTTCGGCGACGACGGCGACGACTACGACGAGACGATCGGCGGCGGAGGCTCCGACCTCGTCGCGACGCTGTGCCTGTACGACGCCGTTCCCGGCGGCGTAGGCCTCGCGTCGCGCCTCTTCCGCGGTATGGACGATGTCTGGGAGAAGGCGCTCGACGCCGTCTCGAGGTGCGCGTGCGCGGAGGGGTGCCCCTCGTGCGTCCGCGCGGGGCGGAACCACCACGTGGAGACGGACAAGAAGTACGCGCGCGTCGCGCTCGAGGCGATGACCGCCGCCTGGCTGCGGCGCGCGCGCGGCCCGGACGATTCTCCGGAAACGCATAAAACTCTGTGGTAACGCACGTGTTCTACGTAGACGGTAGACTTACTTGTACTTTTACGATTCACCAGGTTGCCTGTGGTGCGCTTCGCTGCACCGTGATGATGGAGGAGCGTTTTCAGAAGGGCCACTAACGCCGCCTGTCGGGAGCGGCGAGAACGGGGGGGGCCAACTTCCGAAATTTTACCCTTTCACTGCCTTTTGAAGTTTGCAATTCAGAAGTAGGAAAATGTCAGCACTTGAGTTACTGGTAGAAAGAAAACTTCTCATAAAAACTTCTACTTTCAGTAGAAAAAATGTGACTCGTCCCAAACATTCCCATAATAAGTAAAGTAAAGGAAACCCAAAAATGTCGAACACAAACAGGCGAAAAACGAATGAAGCGTAGTCTCGATAAAACCCATTCGGAAGGTTTTCGTTCACGGTATGTAGACGACATAAATATCCATGTCGGTAAATCAGGCTGCGCCGTTGTGCGACGATGGGGTCCGCCCCGGCGGAGCCGTCCTCGTCGGTCGCGACGGGAGGTTCCGATGAGACGGGCGGTTCGGGGAAGGGGACCTCTGGGACGTGTCACGTCTGCGGCGGCGCGCTTCGGCGCGGAAACGTGAATCTCGCGCGACAGTGTCTCGTGTGCAAAACCCGGTTCCACGCATCGGACTGCGGGAAACGCCGGTCCAACGCGGGGTACGCCAAGCCGTACGACGCGTGTCCAAAGGTGCGTCGCGCTTTTCGATTCACACGACCCGCATCGTGCGCGGGGTGCGAACGGATCCATTCGCGCGAACGGACGCATCGCGCGCGCGTGGGACGCGAGCCCTCCCCCTCCCCACGAAACTGACGCATTTTTTCTTCTCCTCTTCCCCCATCGATCGCGACCCGACTCGGAACGCAGTGCGCCGCGCAGTGCAAGTGCGTCGGGGGCGAAACGATGTGCCACACGAACACGGTACGCGTGTCGCGCATCCGCAAGCGCGTGGCGGCATGCAGCGAGCGCATGGACCCGGACGGCGGGAGCACGGTCACGCGCCGCACGGGCGATGTGGTTTGGGTGCGCCGCCCGAGCGCGAGCGACCCCGGGCTCGGCGGGGAGCTCACGGTGGACAGCTCACAGCGCGAATCCGCCATGCGCGCCGGCGGGTCGTTACAATACGCGCTCAATGACCCGGGATTGATGTGCCAGCTCGTCCCCGAGCACTCCGAGCCGGAGCCGGGAGGAGGCGCGTCGATGGCGGCGCCGCCGCGCCGGAGGCCGGCGGAGGGCGCGCGCGCCGCGGCGGCGTTCGCGGCGGCGCCCGCCGGCGGCGAGCGCGTTCACGCGCGCGGCGACGCCGACGGTCGCCATCCCGCGATTCGCGACTCGCCCGAATTCGCGTTGCCGACAGATGACTTGTTCGACTGGTCGGACGTGCTCGTGCGCATCGCCGCGGAGGAGGTGGGCAACGGGAACTTCGACGAGACGCGCTTCCCGAATTCGGTCACGGACGCCTCGGCCGCGCCGCGCCGCGGCGACCGTCGGTTCGGCGGCTCGCCGCCGCACCTCGACGCCACCGCGGGGACGCCGTCTCCGCCCTTCGGCGCGCGCGCGTCGGCGTTTCCGGGGGTCCCTGTGTACGGCCAAGGCGGCGACGGCGACGGCGGGTTCACGTTGAAGCACGCTCGGTACATGCAGAGCGCCTTTGAGGTTTTGTCGGACGAGGAAGGGAGCCCATGACACGGCTGAACGCGAAAGGTTTCGTTTCCGTCGCGACGACGCGGGCGCGTGTAATAGGTGAATAATATCTTACCAT
>Ga0206682_10004646_pt1 | contig 11089 bp, 10 predicted proteins | sample M240m12015metaG_FD_155444 | JGI IMG/M metagenome (GOLD analysis project Ga0206682, IMG submission 155444) | Ammonia-oxidizing marine archaeal communities from Monterey Bay, California, United States - M2 40m 12015 | ecosystem: Environmental > Aquatic > Marine > Intertidal zone | place: USA... | reverse complement strand
ATCACAGAGATGTTGAGCAAAAGGGAGGACCCTTCTGCATCACCCTCAGGCAGCGTCAGTGCACCATTGTACAATTCGACATTGCCCTGAATATCTTGGATTAGGAGCGTCCCATTTGCCGCTGCCATCCCCATGTTAGCAAGTGCGATTTGAACGGTGGTGTTTTGTCCATATGAGGCATTGCCAAGAAGACGTGAATCAATCAGTGATATGTCATGGAACACATCAGCGTAGGGGGCCATTTTTGGATCGCCGACGGTCACGCCCATCCAACTTGACTGAAGGTTGGCAGCAGCATGGACTTCGGCTAAGTTGTACCCCGATGCGTAACTTGTCATCAACACACTCGGCAAACCTACCGCCGTCAAGTACGGCTCGTAGACGTAGCCCTTGAGCCCCGATGCCCCATCATCAAGCAAATCTGCGACCAAGGATTGACCATACGTTGTGCCAAGAGCAAACGAACGTGCACCCGTCGAAACCGCAGTTTCTGCGATGGAACCATTCATCCAGTCGTGGCTCGGGCGAATGGGGTACATTTTGATGGTGTCGAGGTAGACCGAGCCATCGGTTGACGTCGCCACCAGGTTGAGAGGGATGGTGATGCGCAGGTCGACTGCGCTCTGATGTGGTTCAAATCGCATGGTGGTGGACGCCCACGCTGTTCCGAATTCTTTTTCTGATGAAATGTTGGTCGAAAGAACGGCACCCGATGCATCAAGGCCTTCGACAACCAGTTCGAATGTGCCATAGACATCACCAGTTCTCATCCCGTGGCCCGAGACAAGCCATGCATGGTCTTGGTACTCAGAAGGCAGCGAAAAGGTCTGTTGAACGCTGGCTGCAGCCTGCCCGTTTCCTGAATATGCTGCACAATCGAGGTAAATATCTCGGTTCAAGGTGGTTACTTCTCCGTCGCTTAGCGAGGTGTTCCAAATCATCACCTCATCGATCATGCCCTCGAAGTATGTGCTTCCAGCACGGTTCACTCCAAGTCGGTAGGAGTCAATTTTGTCAACGCTTCCTTGAGGAAACTGGGTGCTTCGAACCAAGACCCCATCGAGGTATTGGCGAGCCAAACCATTGTCGAAAACGGTGACAAGGTGTGTCCAATTTTGCGCACTAACTGCACCAAAGGCATGCGTCTGATTGTTATGCAAGCGCCACTCTCCACTGAAGATGGCGTGTTGGAAGGAAGCGTTTGACCCTGCTTGAGTCCCTGCTGCAAACACAGATGCGTAGTTCGGAAGGGTGCTCGCATTCGCCCAAACCCATTGGCTGATGGTGAAATTGCCACTCCAATCCTCAACATCCACCTCCAGATAATCATCGACGCCGTCGTACCAAAGACAACCACCATCGATGCACGATCGCCAGTTGCTGCTGTCCATGTTGTGCAACGTGAAATTCGCCGAGCCTTGAGCTGAATCATTGGCAGTTGACCCAGATGAATCTTCAAACGACCAGTGATGTTGAAGATGGCTTTCCGATGGAACTGCATCGCTGGCAATCGAGAAAGCCGATGCTGGAACAATGTCCTTGGTTTGGTTTGGCCCTTCCCAATGAAGGGTGAGTCCGTGAGGACCTCCGCCCTGGAAAAATTCAATTCTAAAATCGTGAAGGCCTGCATCCAAGACAACGCTCGTTGAAACTTCGCGCATTCCATGGCTGCCGTAATTTTTCACGAGGCTCGCCCCGTCCAACCACATTTCTGAACCATCATCGCTGGTCAAAAAGAAGGTCCAATTGCCAGCATCGGGCACATCGATAAGGCCACTAAATCGGGCACCCCAATCTTCGCTGAACCGATTGTCCAAGCCAGGATAAGCGCCATAACTCGATGTGAAACCGAACGCCGATTCGATTCGAGTGTGGTCTGGCACACGGTCGATCAGCAAAGGCATCGAGGCGGCGTTGAAACTGACGCCAGCATTGTCGAAAAACTCCGCAAAGATCCCTGATGTCCCAACACCTTGCTCAGGCGCACACTCCGCTGCAACCGAGGCTTCAAGCGCAGAACTGCCACCTTGGGTCACGTCATTCTGACGGCTCCAATTGAACGAATCACCTGCCGACAGTGTTGGCAATGTTACTTCCCAATGCTGAGCCCCACTCGAGGAAGTGCTGCTCGATGAATCGAATCCTCCATTCGGCAACTTGTTGTTCGACCAACCGCCATCATTTGACCCCCATGAGGCATAACCCATCACATTGGAAACATTGGTGAGGAAGGTGGAAGTTTCTTCGAAAACCGTTGGCAACCCCATCGTTGCGTTGAGCGTGGTGTTAGCGGTGTACAAATCGTCGTTCCAAAATTTGTAGCCTGAGCCATTACGATTGGTCGCCAAATCAAGCGCAAAGACGCCTCGTTCGCCCAAACTGTTGTTGGCCTTTTCGATTAATCCAAGCGCTGTTTCAACCGTATACCCTGTTAATCGTGTCACAAGATAGAAACCCTGTTCTTCTCGGCTAAAGGCTTCCATAGCGCCACCTGCCAACGGACCATAGCCGTGATTTACCCATCCATCCTCGCCGACGCTGCTGTTGAAAGAGCCACCAACGAGTGCGATTTCCTGGTCAAAACTTGCCTTGTTGTTCCCTCCGCTCACTCGCAGTGGAATGCCTTTTGTGGTGACAAGGTAGTTGATATCGGTGCTATTGGACCGGTTCTGTATCATTTCAACAAATGGTTCAGCAAAATAAGTCGTGAATTGATCCCTGTTGATGGTCTCTTTTGTCGGAGCGCTTTGATTCTCGAAAATGAACACCCGTTCAGAACTGATGTTCCTTGCGGTCACAAAGGCCCAACCAATGGTTCGACTCGCCTCGGAATTGTTGTTAATCAGGACGGCTACATCGCTGTAATCGTAGACTGATAGGAAATCAAAGCCTTGGGGAACAGCAATCGAGGGAAAGGGCGTTTGGTTCCAAACCTCTTGATGTTCTCCAATCGAGAACCCCACAAAAGCATCCTCGAGGAAAACACCATCCGCCTCAGAAGAACCCATTGGTGCCTCATTTGAAGGGGCGGCGATGCCCAACAATGATGAAGAAAGCATCAAGGCGACGAAGACAAAAGCAGTGTGCCTTTTGCTCATCATCGGCTTTGGCTGACAGAAGTATGGTTTAGCAGTACCGCTTCAAGGTCAAATCATACTGAATTGTTCAAACCTTTTTGGGTCCTGTTGGCGTACCCGAAAACATGAAAATTAAGGGTTTTCATGAATGGTTTGCGAACTTGATAAGTAAGGTGGCCTCTCTTGCTTGGCTTGATGGCAGAACTGTACATGGCGCGAACATGCAAGTGGGGCGTGCTACGAGTTGTTGGTGGCGATGTGTGGAATCACAGCGGTGATGTCCTCATCACACCTGCAAACAACCGACTCTCTGGACGTGAAGGCCTCGACGCCCAAATCCATGCAAAGGCTGGACAGGAACTCACCGATGTCACACGGAACATTTGCTTGGACATGCGGAAGATCAACGCACCTCCATGTGCTGTGACCAAGAACGTGGTGACAGAACCTTTCAACTTGGCTTCTAACTTCAAGCACATCATCCACGTCGTCGGCCCAGATTGCCGACGACCAAACCAAGATGAGGCCCGCCGAACCCTGCTCCCAGAAACATACAGCAACTTGTTTGCTACCCTTGCAGAATTGGACGTTCGCTCTGTTGTCTCTCCACCGTTGTCAATGGGCATCTTTGCTTACCCTCACCGAGAAGGCGCTCGCCTAACGCTCGAGATCATTCTTGGTTTGCTCGATGGCGAAGAAGACCCTGGCTTCAATGATTACACCATCGTTGTCAAAGAACGCAACTTCATCTCCAACATGCGAACAGTGTACAGGGAAACTGAAGACCAGCTCCCCGGCATTGACACAACATCAGCGTGAAGTGAAAGCATGGTTGACCTTGCGGCCATGGTCAGCACAACCCTTGCTGCAGACCGGAAGCAATTCAATGCAGTTTTGATGATGGCAAGCAATGCAAGGAAGGTAAAACTGGTTGCGGATGTGCTTCCAAAAGAAATGCCTCTTACTGTCCTTACAAGTCAAAACCGAGTGGCAGAAAACCTCGAAGGGTCTGGCATTGAGTGCACCCTCCTTGATGAAAGCCTCACTTCCCAAGGCCTGAATGTCTTGACCCAAATGCACGACTTGGTTCTCCAAGCCATCGGCGAAGGGCGCCTTTCGAGGGGTGAGCGATTGCTCGTTGTGTTGGCCGAACCCATTGATGGCGTGATGGTGATCGACACGACGATGCTCAACACCAACCGTTTTGCCAACCTAGCCCAGGAATTTAGCATCGATTTGGAGGTTTTGACGGAACTGATGAAATTGGCGAGGCACCTCGGCGGTCGAGGGAGAGAAGGCCATGCAGTTGGCGCATTGTTTGCCATTGGTGCGCTGCCATCATTGAGGAAACACACGACGGCGCTGGTGCTCAATCCGTTCAAGGGTCACGCGCCAGAGAAACGAACCATCCTCGATGAAGCAAACCACGAGACGTTGGCTGAATTCGCATGGCTCGATGGTGCGATCTTGTTCAACAAGGACGGCGTCGCAAGCGATGCTGGACGGTACATACAGGTCCCTCCTGGCGTGTCGCCGAAAGCAGGAGAAGGAGGACGCCACTTGGCAGCCAGAGCCATTTCACAACTTTCTGAAGGCATCGCCATCTGTGTCTCGTCTTCAGGCACCATCACAATGTACGCGGGTGGAAGAGATCGTTACAAGGTTCGTCTTGGATGATCATTCCTCTTCAGAGGATGTTCGTTTCGAGTCTAGACCACGTTCAGCAGATACAAGTCGATCTTTGGCCAATGAAAGTTCTGACTGCGCATGGGTAAGGCGTGCTTGATTGAGGTTCCTTTCGATGCTTAACTTGCTGCGAGTGATGCTGCTCAGCCGTTGGCTGCGATCTTTTGGTTTCAGTGCTTCACCGCGTTGGTTCATCAGCCACTCCTCAAGCAGTGCTTGGCCCCATTCTGGCGCTCGCAAACGGGCAGAGAGAATAATTTCAGAGGAACGATGACGGAAACGGACCCGCCCTTCGTTGGTTCGATGGGCTTGTATTGAGCCAGGGTTCCATCGATCTTGTGGAATGTGCAAATGCTCCTCACACACCAGTTCACCATCAGAATCCATTGCAAAATCAGCGATGAGCACCCCTCGGTTGAGTTTGATAAACACCTGCAAAACATCGTCGTGTGCAGCCCATTCTGAAATGTCAAGTGGAAGTTGGCCCCACATCGATTCACACCACGTTTCGAGAGCCTGCTGATGGGACACCATGCCTTATGGTTCAATCCAACCATCTTCAACTTTGTTCAATGGCCATCAAGCCAATTCGGTTAAGGTTGAAGGCAGAAGACATTTTGGAAGGGTCATGGATGGCGCTTGGGGGTCGATTCAGGCGGACTGGAGGGTGCTCCTTCTGCTTGTGCTTCTATGGTACATCCTCTTACGAATGTGGGAGCGAAATGGAACCCTCGACAAATGGAACGCAAGCCGTGTCTTCGGTTTCGTCCTCATGGTCCGAGCCAAATACGGCCTCAAAGTATTGGAAAAGGTGGCCAAACCACGTCGCTTTTGGCGAATATACGGTGAAGTCGCATTGTGGATTTGTGTCGGAACCATGCTCTTAGTGGGCCTTTTGATGGGCATTGCCTTCATCGGCGTTCTGCTCTCTCCACCCTCAACACCCCCTCCATCCGCCAGTGAACTGGTTGCGATTCCGGGCATCAACCCAATGATCCCCCTTGGCTGGGGCGCTATGGCGTTTGTCGTTGCCCTCGTGATTCACGAATTTGGCCACGGTCTGTTGGCCCGCGCCCACGGAATGCGGATTCGTGCTTTTGGATTGCTGCAACTTGGCCCGCTGCCTTTGGGGGCTTTTGCCGAACCACAGTATGAGGAATTACATCGGGCACCGCGAAGGGAACGAATGCGAATGTTTGCGGCAGGTCCAGCAACGAATCTTTTCGCTGCCTTTGTGTGTTTGCTCATGCTTGGTGGGCTTGCTGGGCAAGTGGTCGCTGCGACCCCCCATCCACACGCACGAGCCTTGGTGATCGATGGTGGCGCTGAACAAGCAGGCATGCAACCGTGGGACATCATCCTCGCCATCAATGGAACAGAGGTGATTGGACTCGATGGATTCAGGGATGAATTGAACCGATACCAAGCCAACGACACCGTCTTGATGGATGTCCAACATGAAAATGGAGAACTGGAAACCCTCACGGTGGTGCTCGGTGACAAATATGCCTACTACGAAGAGTTAGGCTGGAGTGAAGAAACGCTTGAGGCCATGAACGTCAAGCCGAACGAACCGTTCCTCGGTGTAGAAGGGCTTGGCGTTGGGACCGAGGGCGTGGACAGACTCGCTGGCCCATTCTCCCCACGGTTCGAAGGTGGCACGATTGTGAAGGCGATTTACACACCGTTCCATTTGCTCAACATCATGATCGTGCCGTTCCAATTGCAGGGCGTATCGATGTACCCGATGGAAGAAAGCATGCTGGGCGCTGTGGATGATGGTCTGGGCGGCATTCTGGGCATGAATGGAATTATGTTCATGATCAACTTCTTTTTCTGGCTGATGTGGGTGAATATTCTTCTCGGCTTCACAAACCTGATACCAATGGTACCATTTGATGGTGGCCATTTGTTCAAGGACACCCTTCACGGAACGCTTACAACCATCAAAAAGATTGGAAAAAAGACTCGCCTGTGGAACATTCATCCCATGTGGGTGGATCACATCTCAAGCAAAGCATCACGGATGTCATCGCTCGCCCTCTTGGTGATGCTGGTGTTCATGATTGCCGCACCGTTCTTCTGAACATTACGACGAGCGTCGACGCGCCAACTCTGCAAGAACATTGGTCTGTGTTCTGGCTTTCAATGCAGGTGTCAGTGGCGCCTGTCGAGGAACATTTGCCGCCGTATCTGGCAGGGATTTTCTGTTCGAGGGTGTTGTTCTGGCCGTAAGGCTGGAAAGAGTTGTAGAATCCGCTCCGGCTTTTGAGCAGACCAGCGAAATGAACTGATTGAGGGGCATTCCATCACTCCAATTCAGGTAGTTCGATCCCGTTCGAGTCTTTGGAAACGGTGGAATCCACTTTTCTAATTGCCTCAACCGCCCACTGAGGTTCGATGTTTCAACACGGAAAATCCGCCAAGAATCGCCTCGCACCCCTTTGAGTCGGTGGGCATACAAAGGCATGAGGTTGCACCGTTCGCCCTCATTGACCATCGCATCATACTGGTCTTTGGTCCGTCCGGAGAGGTAGAGTTTGTCTGCTTTGGTGCTTTTCACCTCGATTGGAAAACACAAATCGCCTCGTAAGGCAAGAAGGTCACCTGTCCCTTCCATACCCGACCCCGCAGCTCGCACCACGAGAAATGGGCGATCGGACACAAGCCGCATCCGTTCCTTCTCAGGAACACTGCAGGAGCGTATGACTGCTTCAACACCGTTTGGAACACCGGCAAGCACTTGCCTCAATTCACGTTCATATTGGCTGGACACGCTGAGCAATCAATGTCAATCGTTCTTGATAACTTCGGAGAATGACACCGAAAGTTTCGGTAAAACCTGATGCACACTGTTCAGCCATTCCACACAAACTTCCTTCAACCTCCCAGCGTTTTTGACAATCGTGACGAGGCTGGTAGTCAAGACCATGGACTTTCGATTGGCTTACAGGCTGATGCGAGCGTTAAGGTCGAGGAAGATGAAATTCGACCTCTTAGAGCATGACGCTCCACTCCCACATGCCGATACTGTATGGATTGCCACAGAGTTCGAAATTCTCGGGCATGAACACGAAGGGTACCCCGTGGCAGCAAACCTTGACGACATCGAAGCCGCGATTGAACGCGCCATGCTCCACCTTCGCGGCGTTCACCAAATCCGTGAATTGACGTTCGGACTTGACCCAGGGCCGCGACCCGGCGTTGCATGGATGGGGGATGGCGTTCTTTTGGGAATGGCGCAACTTGAAGGCATTGCGGATGTGGTCAACCATATTCGAAGCATTGAGCGGGCCATTGAACACCATGTCTGTAAGGTTCGAATTGGCAATGGGGCACCTCTCATCAGGGACCACATCATCAATGACTGCATCGCTGAGAACATCTGGATGGAGGAGGTCAACGAAGCGCGTACCTCCAAAGGCTTGCTTCGCCACAACCACGTCGTTTCAGCCGTGCGAATTGCAATGCTGCGCGGCAAGCGCGTGTGGGAGCAACGAAGCATCACACCCACCGAAGGACAGCTAAAAGAAATACAGCGGCAAAGTCGAAAATTGAGCAACGGTCGTAAGACCATCTCCACTGAATTAGCCTTAGCTGTGGCAAGGGGCGAGATGCCGCTGGATGAAGCGCTGGTGCTGTGATCACTCTTCTTCCAATTCATCGTGAGCGAGTTTTAGTTCCGGTGCATTTTTGACAATGCGTTTGAGAAGAGGTTCAAGCACCATCGGCGCAATCAACACACCTGCAACAACAAAGAACAGAGCGAGGTAGGAGGAATTTGGAACATAGATTGTACCCGGGGAACCAGGGTCTGTGTTGAGGGCCAACTTCACGGTTCCGAGCCATGGGATTTCCCCTCCGGCCACACCAATGAGCCACGAATCTCGGATTGGGCGGACGATGCCCGATGCACTGTGAACGCCTGCCGAACCGTTGACGGCGCTTGGGCCTTGATCCACCGAGCAACGGTTATTGTCGCCGAGGGTCAAGATGCCAGCCTGTGATGGCGTCCAATTCCAAATAACGAGGAACGGTTCCACATTTGCATGGGCAGGGCGGTCGCAATCATAGTAAGCAGCGTTAATCCCATCGAAGGCAATGGTGACCGTGGAGGCATTCACCACAGTCGTGCCAGGGACATTCCACGTCATGACGCAGGCACCAAGCAGGCCATCGGCGGCAGGAATGATGTCATCGTACGTTCCCCCATTGGGGCAATGAACAACGGACAAATCGTCTGCAGAAGCATTGCGATCTGGAACCTCGAGGATGTTTGGAACGACTTCGAGGATGGCTCGATGAATGATGGGCGTACCCCCTTCTCCATTTTTGTCGTAAATGATGACATCGCCTGCCATTCCATGCTGCTCATAGCCGTATTGCGGGTGGTTCGGGTTTGAGGCTTCTGCAAAGGTTGTCACTGTGTCCATTGGTTGGTTGTGGACAAGCACCAAATCACCGGCATCAATGCTTCCGACCTCACCGTTTAATTCGTGGATCATCGATGAAGATTCAACCACAACAAGCGGAGGCATTGAACCTGTATGAGCAAACAAACCAAGGACAAGAAGACCAATCATACCTGCTGCAAGAACCATCTCTCGGAGGAGGTTGAGCAGTGGGTCGTTGTCGCTCACCAGTGTCCCCTCTGACTCAGCGTCGAAGTCCCTTGCTTTCAAGGAATGCTGTCCATGACGCTTCGTGGCCTGCCCCTAAGACGGTGGCTGATTCATTTCCTTCGGACTTTCTTCGACGAATCTCGGATGTTGAGTCCAACTCTTTCAATTCCTCAAGGAGCAATGCGTGGCCGCGCAATGTAAAAAATTCGGGCAAAACAACAAGCAAAGCCACAGCTGAGACAACCGCCAAACCGATTGCGCCACCAGTGAATTCGCCCCAAGTATCGCTGTTTTGTAAGAACAAAATTTGTGTAAGTGAAGACAAAAGGAGAATGCCGATCCCTCCTGAAGTCGCTGCAGCGTACCCAAGTTGACGTCCGTGTTGTGCTGCCCACCATTTTGAAAATAGACCAATAATCATGCTTCGCCCCGTTCCTTAGAAGCAGAACGCCTTCTTGAGACTTCCTTTCTCAAGGCCAGTTATGTGTCAAATCATTGCACCACAAATAGGATATAAGCGTGGAGTGAGGATTTGTTGTTCAAAATGGGCCACAGGATGCTGAGGGCCTGACGCTTCGGGGTGAAGTTGAAATGCTTTGGCCGCGGTGGGCCGAAGGCCCATTGAGGGACACACGGTGATTTTTATGCGAAAAGCAATCTTTCTAACCCTCATATTCCTCTCTTCTTTAATGGTCCCGTTCGCTTCTGGAGCGACCACTGAGACCCAATTCCAAAGCGGTAATTCCTCCTACACTCAGACATTTATGGGAAGTGGAAATGGAACTGCCGGAGACCTTTCAATACCGTTCGGTGCAGAAGTGACTGCTGCCGAATTCAAACTGCGCGGCGATGCAAGCAGAACCTCTTACACTAATTTCACAACAAACGCTCACTTTGGTGGGTCTGGCGATGGAACATGGTCGGGATCACCTCCCTCCCCGTTCACCAGCGGTAGCCGCCAAAATGTCGATGTAACAAACAGAGAAATGTCCCTCAAAGGAAATCCATCCCTTGCTGATATCGACATGGGACGCACCCAACAAATCCAGTCAACGGGTTCAGCTGTGCAAAACACAACAGGGCAATTCGTGGCAAATGGAGATCAAGGCTACACCGGCCTCACCAAGGACTTTCCAATTCGCAGCGTGAGCACCACAGCGGGTTGGAATTACATCGGCGTTGTCGTGCAAATCGGAGACGAATACCACGTTATGCGGTACACATCATCGGGTATGTACCAAGCGCCGACCATTCTGAGGGTCAACGCAACAACTGGTGCATACCTTGGAACTGCAAGCGTGAACACCAACGGGTGCAGCACGAGTCAATACTACAGAATGGTCGATGCGACGGTCGATGGTTCAACGGTGTACACGGCGCATGATTCGTACTACTATCTTACCAAATGGACCGTGACCTCCACATCGACTTCCATGCAATGGAAGTGCGACCGTGCGTACTCATTCAGCCCAAATTATGTGACAGGCGTCGACATAGACGATGCAACAGGCAAAATGTGGGTCTCCACCTACAGTTACTCGGCCCAAACCCATTACTTGAACGAAGTCGACAAGACATCACCAACCTCGGTCAACGGCACATGGACGCTCGGGGGCTCATCGACGATCCCCACACGCTACGGCGCCGGCCTGATTGTCAATTATCCAACCATCATCTACAATGAGTACGATCAAAGTTACAAGA
>Ga0206682_10004634_pt1 | contig 11105 bp, 11 predicted proteins | sample M240m12015metaG_FD_155444 | JGI IMG/M metagenome (GOLD analysis project Ga0206682, IMG submission 155444) | Ammonia-oxidizing marine archaeal communities from Monterey Bay, California, United States - M2 40m 12015 | ecosystem: Environmental > Aquatic > Marine > Intertidal zone | place: USA... | reverse complement strand
GCTGACTATGGGATACCGCCCGCCACACATAGGATAGCTAGTCCTATTTGCCACTATTCCCGCTTAAATTTACAAATACAAAATTGACCCACCCCGCCTAGAAAAAGCGACCCCCGATTTGGTTCCATACAAAATGCGTGTGTGGGGGGAACCTACTCCCTTAGTTTTTGAGTATTAACTTTACAAATTTTTATTTTTTTTTTATTATATTATAAAATTGATAGGTGTCTGGAGTGTCTGATATTGGCAAGAAGAATAAGTAAGGTCCCAAAAAGGCTGCAAAATGCGGTTGAATTGGAACAGGAATTAGCAAAAGTTGAAAGAGAAGACATGCTTATGCAGCATCCTTCGTTCTTAGGTAACCAAAGACAGTTTATTGACCGCATATATCAGTATTTACCTGATATGGCAGATAAACTAGTAGGTTATATGTCCGCTCAACCCGAAAGAGTTTATGGGAATAATGGTACAGTACAGTTAATGGTACCAGAAGATAGAGCTTTGACCGATGGTCAGCTACAATTGTTTAAAATGGTACTACAAAAAGGTCTACCTAACCAAGCACCTATTAGTATGGAGGGTAAACAGAGCCCTATTGAAAGTGGTAAAGTCAATATTACTATAAATCAAACAGGTCCTAGTGTGGATTTTGATACATTAACTGCTCCTATCGATGGTGTTATTCAAGGTAAAGCAGAAAAGATAAATACTTTGTCATTTAAGAGACCATCTAAAGATGACTGATGTAACCTTTGAGGCTCATCATGCCCAACAATTAGTCCTAGAAGACCCACATAGGTTTATTACTTTAGTATGTGGTCGTAGATGGGGCAAAGACCACATGGCTGCTATTAAAATTTTATCACATAGCCTTACTCATAAAAGTCCTAGGGGTAAAAAATTATATGCATGGCTTAATCCTGTCTATAATCCACAGGGAAAAGAAAGTTTTAGAGTTTTTAGAGCCTTCGCTGAAAGTGGTGGACTTGTTGAGAAGTGTATCGAAACACCACCAATGGAAGTTCGTCTAATTAATGGGGATCGTATTACATTCTTCTCCGCAGACCAACCAGATAACCTTCGTGGTGGTCAGTACGATGGTGTTATTTTAAATGAAGCAGGTTTTATTTCTGACTTAGATGAATTATGGGCAGGTCCAGTTGCCGCTATGTTATTAGATAGAACTGGATGGGCATGGGTTATGGGCACACCTAAAGGTAAAAATGCTTTTCATAAATTTTATCTACGAGGTTTAGATAAAGAATTAGAGAATGGTAAACCAAATCCTTGGAAGACTTTTAGATTTCCTACTAAAACCAATCCTTTTATTAGTGATGAAGAATTAGATAGATTAAGAGACGAATTACCATCTGATATGTTTAAACAAGAATTCATGGCAGAGTTTATGGATTCTGGTGGTGCCGTATTTCGTGGGTTAGATCAGATGATGGAACGAAGTGCTAACACCGCACTTGTTGCACAAGCTGATGGATGTCGTGTTGGAGTTGACTTAGCTAAACATACTGACTTTACTTGTCTAGTTGCACTGGATTCCAACTCAAATGTAATTGGGTTTGATAGGTTTAACCAATTAGATTGGTCTGTCATTAGTCAAAGAATAGAATATTTTTGTGCAAGGTTTCGAGGGAAAGTAATTATGGATGCCACTGGTGTAGGTGATCCTATATTTGAAAACTTATCTCGTAAAGGTTTAGCTATAGAACCCATTAAGTTTACTAATGAAAAGAAAGCACAGATGGTGCAGAACTTAATGCTTCTTATAGAAGAAGGTGTTTTGAAGATACCACAACCAGGAACAATAGCTGATCCAAGTCACGACACTACACATTTGTGGAGAGAATTAGAGGCTTACTCTTACAGTATTACCGCTACAGGTAGAATAAGATATGAAGCTCCTAGAGGTTTTCATGACGATTGTGTTACCGCTTTATTTCTTGCAGCTTCATCTATGCCCCTGATGATGAACGCTACTATGAATAATATTGATCTGGACAATGTTAGAGGAGTTGGAGAATTAGAAAACTCTTACTAGCTTTTTCATAGAATATAGTGTAGATTTATGTCTATGTCTTGGGGTATAGTAATGGAATGGGTGACAATGATGCAACCTAAACAAATAAATATAAAAAAAGCTAAGAGACCACGAGTTAAAACAAAGGGTCACATGAAGAATGGCTGCAAGATTATGGAAAAGAGTGACGACATTCACTTTGCACCTCGTAGAAAGAAAACATAAGGATTAACATGGCAGATAAAAGAGGCGATCAATCAGGTTTAGAGTCTATTGTATTTAACACAGACACCATATCTGACAATGCAGCAGGAGAAAGAATGAACGAAGTTGTGGGTCCCGATGTCATGGGTCCACAAGTTAACCCAATGGAGTCAATTAAAAATGCTAGAGATGACGTTAAGAGAGATATTATTAACGATAGTCAGGTGGTTCAAGAATATAATAGATTGTCTGATGCAGATGATCCAGAACCTGATGCTGAATCTATGGGATCTGTTAGAAACCGTATGGAAATCGTTAGGGCAGAAGTGCAGACTGGGTTGGATCAAGTTGCTCGTGCATTGGACAACTCTGAAAACGCAGCTCAAAATTTGGATAAAGAAACGGAAAAAAAGTTAGTTGACTTTGTCCATTCACACTTTGATTTAAGTTATGACCGCATATCTAAACGATATGACTATTGGTCAGATGCCGAGGTTACTCATGATATATATGTTCCAAGTAGAGTTGTAGACGATGTTAGATCTGCCCGAACTGCTTCCGCAGGTAGTAATTCTAGTACTAACTCTCGTAACTCTAAGAAATATAGGTTAATAGATCAGATAAAGACACCTTATAGTAGATCAATATCAGATACTATTTGTACCTATAATCTAGCCATATTTGGTGGAGCTCCCCCTTTCAGAATAGAAAGAACAAGTTTAGACTCTGATAGACGAGCAGGTAGATTATTAGAAAGAAGATTACATCATAATATGAGAAAGGTTGGATATGAGCAGAAGCTATATCAAATCTTTTTAGACAATAACAGATATGGCATGGCACCTGTAGCTAACTTCTATGGGAAAGATGGTAATGCACCAGTAAACATAGACCCGTGGGCATATTTTCCAGATCCAAGAGTTACGGCTCAGAATAGACACGAGGCAGACTTTGTAGGCTATAGAACTTGGGCAAGTTTAACTGCATTATACAGACGTGGTCATTATCAGAATCTTGATAGAATAGAGAACCACAGACCTAATGTTTCATGGAATTCCAATCAATTTTTGAAAGACACCATTCGTGATCAGAGCATAGACCCAACGCTCTCAGGGAGTTATACTAGTGACTATAAAAATCACTTCGGACTAGGTCACGCTCATGTACTCAACACTCTTTATGTTTTTATGGACCCAAATCGTTTGGGCATATCCGCACCGTTCGGTTTATATCGTATTGTGGTGGCAGATGAGAGTGTGGTTATACAGTTTGATCCTTCGCCATATCCGCATCAAGATATCCCTCTTATCCACGGAGAAGGGCAGTATGATGCACATAAAACTTTTTCATCTTCACTCTACGACTTAATGATGCCATTACAGAGGTACCAAGATTGGTTACTTCGTACTAGGGTTGAAAACGTACAGAGTATTGTACAGAACAGATTAGTTGTAGATCCTAACCGAGTTAACATAAGGGACATATTAGATCCGAATGCAGCTAGACTTATTAGAACTCTTCCAGGTGCTAATCCATCTGATGCCATTCTTCCTTTAACCGTACCTGATGCAACTAGAAATTATTTTAATGACTTAGATACTACAGGACAATTAATGCAAAGACTTGCAGCAGCCAATGACACTGCTCAAGGTATACAATCCGAGACACAGAGAACTGCTACTGAGATAGCCAGAATGACAACTCTAGGTCAACAAAGATTGGGAATGCAAGCACGATTACTTTCATCAACTACTATACGACCTCTCGTTAGACAGATGATAGCAAACTTACAATTCTTTGAGGTAGATGGCGGAATGGTCAATATGCCCGAAGAAATTTCAGCAGAGAATCCTAGTGGAGATGTCAGATATAACAGATCAGAAATCATGGGTGATTTTGATTATGTTGTAGTAGACGGAACTTTACCCACCTCGCCCGAAGAGAACTCCGATAACATTACTAAAGCTATAAGAACTTTAGCTGAGACAGGTCTTGGACAATCTTGGGATATGGATAAATTCGTAGAAAGATTAATTGAAAGTTTTGGTTTTGAGGATGTAGAAAATTGGAAGAAAAGTCCGAGCGAGGTTGTTCCTGATGAACAAATTCAGCAAGAATTACAGGCAGGAAACATCGTGCCTATGTCACAAGCAGCACAAGAAGTTGGAGGACCCACACAAATGGATCCAGAACAAATGGCAGCAATGGCGGGACAAACCCCGCTCACATGAACTTGATGACATACATAAAGTATTTACAATAGACTGAGGAAATACATTGGCTAAACAACTAAAAAGTACTGAACTATCTAAGGGTTTGGAGAAACTCAAAGATAATTATTTTTGGAAAATATACCAAGAAAGAATTCTGACAGAATTTAATAGGGTGGAAACCGCATTAATTAGTAATGCCTCTGCTGATGCAGATCAATTACGAGTTTGTGCGGCTTTAATGTCGGCATTCCGCACTGTGCTTGATTTACCTACCAAGATGGTAGGCGATGCTCAAGCGGAAGAGGAACTAGAAAGGCTCAATAAAAATGGCGATTAATCCAAGTGAAGCAGACGTAACTGCTATGAGAAACCCAGGATCTGGGGCAATTACAGATCCAAACCAAGCAGTAAACCCACCCGCTAATGCACCTACTCCCCAGACAGATGCAGAGGCTAATCCTGATAAATCAGGTTTTGATGCAGCATCAAGATTAAAGTCAAACGACAGGATGCCTGTTGACTTCGATTTTGAAGTTACTAATAATCCTGACCCTAGAGGCGATACAGAAGTAGGTGATGCTAACGCTCAAGATATATCCCCTGCTGAAGCAGATGCTATATCGAGAATGATTAAGATCAAGTATCGTGGTGAAGAAGAAGAGATACCAGAAGATAAAGCGGTCACTATGCTTCAACAGTTTAAATCTGTTGAAAGTAAGTATGGTCCACTTATGGAACTCTCAAGAAGAATTAGTGAGCAAACAGGTGTAACAGATCCCAATCAATTAGCTAATATGATTGGTACCAGTATGCTTAATAGTATGAATAATCAAAAAGCAGCGGAAAATCCAACAGGTAACCCTACAGAAACACCTGCTGAATTAACTAATGATCCCAGAGTTCTAGCAAAGAACGTCATGTCTGATGAGAATGCTGTTAAAATGGCTAAAAACTTCTTTGATGAAAACGGATTACAGCCTACAGATGATGCATTTATGGCTATGCAAAATATGTTTAAGTATTCTAAGGCTGTAGAGGAAGCTGCAACTATACTCCCTACCCTTATGGAAGATGTAAATAATTTCAAACAAGCTCAACAATTGAGTGCTACTAGAGCTAATCAAACTTTAGTTGACTCTCAAGCAGCGGCAACTGCTTCTGAATTAGGAATTGATACTGAAGCAGATTTCAATGACTTTATTTCTTGGGTAGATATGCAGGATCAAACCTTTGGTAATTATAAAGCAGCCATTGGAAATAATCCCGCAGCAATGGATAAAGCTATCAGAGATTATCATGCTATTACCTCTGGAAACAAAAGTGTTGCTGAACAAAATGCTATGAAAATGAATGTTGAGAAGAATATATCCCGTGCAGGTGGTGAAACTGTAGCTTCAAGAGGCTCAGATGTACCTACTGGAAAGGGTCCTCAACAGGATTTTAGTACTCAAATGTTGGATTTATTATAAAAAAAAGACTCAGACATAGACAATAGTGTTGATTTATGTCTGTGTCTGATGTACTTTATAAGTGTCTAATTATGAATGCCTACCAGATGGCAGTATTTTAAACTCAAGACCATTAGGGAAACTAAGTTTATTTACTATTAACCGAAGGAGCAATCGAACAGACGAACTTAATTTAACTCTAACCTAATGAGGTACTACTATGACTACTCTTGGTATGAGGGGAACTGGCTCTTTTGCAGCCGATCACCGCCCCGAAAACTACAGAGAGAAATACCTAATGTTAGAGCCGAATGGTTCGGCTCCGCTTACGGCTATTCTCTCAATGCTTCCATCAGAAGCAACTGATGATCCAGAATTCCACAACTTTAGGAAGGATCTACCTAGCTTTACTTTTACGCACTCAGGTACAGCTTCAACTTCTGGTACAACTTTAACCGCATCCGCTGCTGCCGATGCTGCATTTTTCCGTGTAGGAATGTTAATTAGAAACTTTGCTACTGGTGAAGTTGCTAAGATTACTGCCCTACCATCTACTACTACTTTTACAGTTACTAGAGGTATAGGTAATGGCGGAACTGGTGTAGCTGTTGCTGCGGGTCAAACATGGTTTATGGTTGGAAATGGTAATGCTGAAGGTGGAGATACTCCAACATCAGTAAGTTACGATGCATCAAGCACCGAGAACTTTTGCCAAATTTTCAGAACACCTTACTCAATCACAAGAACTGCTATGCATACTAACTTCAGAACTGGAGATCAGTATTTAGAGAAGTCTCGTGATGCTTTAAAAGAGCACATGGTGGGAATGGAAAGAGCAATGTTGTTCGGTAAAAAGGACATCGTAGCAGGTTCCGCAGGTATGCCAGAAAGATATACCGATGGTATCTTCAACTCAATCACTACAAACGTAGAAGATGCTTCAGCTAACACAAATGCTAACCGTTTAACAGAATCTGAGTTTGATACTTTCTTAGCAGAAAAAGCATTCGCTTTCGGTTCATCCGAAAAGTTAATGTTATGTGGATGGAAGGTTGCAGAACACCTTCAGACACTAGCTAAGTCAAGATATCAAATTAACAGTACTGGTACTGGTGATTCATATGGTGTTAACTTTACTACCTACAATACTTTTGCGGGTACATTACAAGTTAAGACACACCCTATGTTTAGACAGATCCCAGGTGCTCAGTTTGATGCTATTATCTTAGATACTAAGGATTTAAGATATAGATACATTGATGATACTTCATTATTGAAAGATCGTCAGGGTAACGGTGTTGACGGTGTCACAGATGAATATCTAACAGAAGCAGGTTTAGAAATTCTTCAAGAAAAGACACATGCTGTTATCTCAAGTTGGCAGTCATTAACATAGAATAATCTATGTATATAGAGAACCATCTTAACAGGTGGTTCTCTTTAACTTATAGGAGATTAGATTGACACCCGCTAAAACTATTAAATTTTTTGCTAAGAGACCAAACATGGAAGTATCTATTGATGGTAAAGTTTATCCTTTTCACGGTGGAGAACTTGAGGTTGGATTAAAATTAGCAGAGCAAATCAAAAGACATCAACTTTATAAGAAGTCTCATATCTTTTCAGAAGAAGATGCAATTATTGTAAATGGAAAAGTACAAACTCTTAGAGATGATCCTACAATGCAAGACCTTACTGCTAAAGCAAAGGTGAATAAAAACTTAACTATATTTTCATTTCCCTCTAGACCAAGTGTCACTGTTGATGCAGGTCCTCATAAAATAATATTTCACGATAATAAAGTAGCTTTAGAAGAAGATGAAGCTAATTGTCTGAGGAAACATGTATTTTTTAGACAGGGAAAGATTGTAGAATTAGAGGTACAGAATGGTTAGCTTTAACTCAGGCGGATCTGGGTCAGGTCAGTTTTCTACATTATCAGAGTTAATTGATGATGCTTTAAGGGAAATGGGTGAATCAAGTCCTACTGTTTTAAAGAATTTAGAATACGAAAGATTTTTAAATTATGCTAACCGAGTTGTAGCAGACATAAACAGACATCCCTCTTTCTTAGACGTACTTGATAATACCTATGACGACCAGACAGGTTCTATTGCAAGTGGCAGCAATGAATTAGTTATATCATCTGGTACTGTCACTTTCAGTACTTATACTCCTGTTATGATTACAGGTGCAGGTGCTAGTGGATCCAATCTTTATAGTTTTGTATTAGGTGCAAAAACTGTTGGTGGTAGTACTGTTGCAGGTACTTATCGTATTGCAGATACAGCAGATACAACCGTTAGCAATGTTGTTGTTTCAAATCCATATAAAACAAGAATTAAAAGATATACTTCAATAAATAATTATAGAGCAATAGACGATGAAGTTTTACTAGAGGGTCTTAAAAGTTATTATACTATAGATGATACAGACACAAATAATACAGGTTTGATAAGTTTAAGAAGTGGTATCTATACAAACACCCTTAACAACTGGATTGGCTCAATAACTAATATTCAAGGTGCTCTTACAGTTGAAATAAACGAGTACACTTAATGCCTAGAAAGCTCTTTTCATACAATAGATTTATTGGACTTGATACTGTCACTAGTCCCTCAAATATGTCTGAGAGATTTTTAGTTGAATTGGATGGTGCTCATGTAGATTTTAGAGGACAAATTGTTAAGGGTCCTCACTTTAAGAAACCATCTCTTCCCAATAATAATTCAGAAAGTCATTATAATGTAAAACACTATGGTGCGGAGGATCATGTTAGATATGTTTTAAAGGGGATAGGTTTCGATGCAGGTTCAACTTTTAATACAAGCATAACGGCAAGGTCTTATATTGGCTTGGTTGTCCAACAAAATATGTTTGTTTCAAGTGCTACTACTCCAATATTACCTCTTTCTTTAGTCAACTTTGATCAAAAACAATTTGCTTTTATGGCAGGTCATGACCCTTACTATTACGATGGCACGGCTTTTACTAATGCTGCAACTGGATCAGGTAATCAATTTAATACTGGTCTTGGTTATCCAAAAGGTGGAATGGCTGTAAATATATTAAATAGATTAGTAGTAGCAGGTATCCCAGGAAAAGAGACAGAAATACATATAAGTGTTCAAGACAGTTTTGAAGATTGGAGAACTAACACTACTTCTAGTGGTACAACACCCAATCAAACAGACGGTGCTATTATTGATGTGAAGAACCAGTTTACATCAAAGGATGTGATAAAAGGTCTTGCTGTATTAGAAGGTGATAAGTTAGTTGTCTTTGGACAGAATGAAACCTTAGTTTATTTAGCAGATACAAATATAAATCTCTGGGAAATAGCTAGAGACTTTAGAGTACCCATAGGTATCTTTGGTAGAAACACCGCAGTTAATGTTGGAACTGACGTATTCTTTTGTAGCCGTTTTGGTATACACAGTCTGAAACGTGCGGCTTCTGGTTTGACACTTGAGACCATGACTTTTACAAGAGAGATAGAAGATTTTTATCAAGAAACTATGGCAAGAGTTGGTGTAGGCAGTTTTTCGGGTCCTAATCCATCTCCTTTTAGAGAGCCTCAAGCTGTTTGGGATGGAGCATTAGGTCAGTATCATGTTTTTATTCCTATTAATATAACTGGTAATAAAATTAAAAAAATAACATTTACTTACGACCCTGAAGCAGGTCGTTCTGGTCATAAATCTTTTAGTATGACTTCAGAAAAAAATTTAACTTTTAAGGATCAAAGTTGTGGTTCTTATTTTGCCATCAGAGATGTTGATCCAATTACATCTAATTTAAACTCATTACCATCTTTATTAGTTGGAACTATGGAAGGTTTTGGGGATGGCAGATCATTTCATGTAAATGAAGAGATGCATGTAAGGACACCTTTATTATCACAAGGTTCTCCAGACACCTACAAACATTATAGACGTTTAATTGTTAGAGCAGTGTTTGATGGTGATACTTCAGTGCCCACTGCTAATATGACCATTACAATATTTGATTCTGAAGGAAATAATATACAAAATACTCTTGTTAACATTGAGAGAGATAGCTTTCTTCCTACATCAGGGCAACAAAGTGGAACTAATATTGATAGCACAAGACCAATTGATATACCTTGCAGACATAGAGCCAAGAGCATCAGTATAAGATTTACTTCTCAATCTACTTCTCCAGTAAAAATTCTAGATTTTGCTTTGGTTGTAGACACAAAATAGTATTCTTTTGTGTCTAAGTCTGCTATAGTCAGACACATAGAAAGATTATAAGGGTCTTTTATTTATGATTTATAGAGAAGGTGTTCTAGCAGACACAGACCAGATATTAGTATTAGGTAGACAGATGCACAATGAAAGTGCTTTTGCTAGTCTTGATTGGTCTGATAATAAAGCAGCGAACTTATTTAGTACTTGTGTAACTCAGGACAATCATTGTTGTTATGTATCAGAAAAAGACGGTGTCTTAAATGGTATGATTGCAGGTAGAGTAAGTGAATACTTCTTTGGACATGATTACATTTTGTCAGACTTTGTCTGGTTCATTGATCAGGCACATAGAGGCACATTAGCTTCTATAAGATTATTAAAATTATTCATAGATTTTGGCAGACTTTGGAATGTCGCTGAAGTCTGTATTGGTGTTTCAACCCAAGTGTTACTAGACAGAACAGACAAGCTCTTAAAAAAGTTTGACTTTGAAATGCATGGTGGCACTTACAAACTTATGTTGAAAGGATAAGCTATGTGCGGTGGCGGCGGCGATGGCGGTGATGCAGGTAACGATCCTACTGGAAATACAGACGGATCTACTGGCAATGTAGGCAATGATAGTAACACTGGTGGTGGTAACGATCCTACTGGAAATACAGACGGATCTACTGGTAATGTAGGCACTGGTGGTAACACTGGTGGTGGCGGTAACGATCCTACTGGAAATACAGACGGATCTACTGGTAATGTAGGCACTGGTGGTAACACTGGTGGTGGCACTGGTGGTAACACAGACGGAAATAGTTTTGGTATAAATGGTGTCTCTGTAACGGGTAGTACTGCAATGGATGCTGCTATTGGTTACACAAACGGTGTAGGCACTAACTCTATTGGTAGTAATTATAGCTCTCTTTCAAACGCTTCTTCTTCTGACGTTAGTGAAGCCATGAATATGGCAAACTTAGGTTTTTCTGTTTCTCAAATAGGTGAC
>Ga0206682_10004632_pt1 | contig 11107 bp, 4 predicted proteins | sample M240m12015metaG_FD_155444 | JGI IMG/M metagenome (GOLD analysis project Ga0206682, IMG submission 155444) | Ammonia-oxidizing marine archaeal communities from Monterey Bay, California, United States - M2 40m 12015 | ecosystem: Environmental > Aquatic > Marine > Intertidal zone | place: USA... | reverse complement strand
ACGGGGCGTCGTCGGCGCGCCTGTCGATAAGCACAAGGATATGTGCACCGCCGTCATGCGCTTCCAAAAAGGTGACCAGTACGCCACCGCGTCGCGCGACGGGACCATCCGCGTGTGGGCGCACGACGACGCGAAACACGGCGTGCTGACCCACCGCAAGACGGCCAGGACGGGCGGCGCGTACATCGTGGACGCCGCGCTGTTACCCGCGTCGCAGCGCATGCTCATCGCGTGCGCCGACCGCAAGGTCAAGGTCTACGACCCCAAAGGCTGGGCGAACGTGGGAACCTACGGGGGCTTGCAAGACGCCCCGGTCTGCGCGACGACGTGGGAAGGGGGCAAGCGTATCGTCAACGACAAGGACTGCGATTACTTCGCGGTGGGCGACGATGCGGGGTACGTGACCGTGGGGCGGGTGATCGACATGACCGACGGCGAGGCGGCCGCCGCGGGGGGCGGCGACCGGGTCCGATACGAGACGGTATGGCGCATGAGGGTTCACGACGGTTGGGTCAATTCCGTGTTTCACGTGAAAGAGCTCGACTGCGTGGCGTCCGGCGGCGGCGACGGACTGGCGTGCCTCACCGACATTAATCGCAAGGATTACCCGCTCGCTGATCCCACTCGAAGGTTCGACGGGCACGGGGGCAAGTCGGTAAACGCGGTGAGCTGGACGGCGCGGTACAAGAAACTGGTCAGCTGCGGCGAGGATAGGTTGATCAACCTGTGGAACCCGCTCAGCGTTCGACCGCAGCAGATCTTCGTGGGCCACACGGAACCCATTCTCAAGTGTTTGGTGCTGGACGACGTGCACCAGGTCGTGACGCTGGACGTTGGCAAGCGCATGCACGTCTGGGACCTGCGCGCGATGCAGTGCGTGCAGGTGATTCACGACAAGGAGAGCTACCACCCGACCAATCAACTCGGAGCGTTGGGGTACGACGCCAAGCGGAACCGACTCGTCACCGGGGCACCCGCGCCGAAGTGCTACGCCCTGGTCGCGCGCAAGGCGGAGACGCACGCGGGCCACAGGGCGCGGTGCGTCGCGTCCCTGTGGAACGATCGGTTCTACCAGATTGTGTCTTGCGACGACTCCGGAGGCGTCCGGATCTGGGACGCGTTTACTGGAAAAATATCGTTCAGGTTCGAGGGCGCCGAGGGGACGCGGCGGCCTGACGACGACGAGCGGCTGACGGATTCGTACCGCCCGATGGTCGCGGATCGCGCGGTGGACGAGGGCGACGACGAGGACATGGCTCCGCACAGGCGGAACAGGCTGACGTGCGCTTGTTTCGACGTCGGCGGGCGCCGGTTGATGACGGGCTCCTCCGACGGTAACGTTCGGTTATGGAACTTCGCCAACGGCGTCATGCTGAAGGAGATGACCACGCCGCAGGTGGACGACGTCACGAGCCTGGTACACGCGGTGAACGAGAGCGGGGACAGCAAACGGGTGGTGTCCACGGGGTGGAACGGGTTGGTGACGGTGTGGGAAGATTTGGGTGGAATCGCGTCCAAGCAGGAGCCGCGGCGGCAGATGCGGGGTCACGGCTCGGACGTCCTCTGCGTCGCGGAGCACCACCCCGGGACGGTCGCCAGCGGTGACTTCGACGGGAACGTCATCGTGTGGAACCTGGACAACGGCGGCAAGCGACACAAGCTCGTCCCGCCGGACAATAACTCCAAGAGCGTCGACTCAAAGGGCGACTCGGACTCAAAGGGCGACTCCTCCGTCCCGACGACCCACGCGGCGGAGTGTCTGCACTTCATCGAGGGCGGCGGCCCGCCGAGGACCTCCATGAACGACCTCAGCGAGTTCAAGTTGACCCCCGTGGTGCTGTGCGTCGCGCACGGAGACGGAAGGGTTCGCATGTGGAACGCGATTCCGAGCTCGGGGTCGTTGCTGTGCGATTTTCACGCGGGGCACAAACACGGGGAGAGCGTGTTGTGCGTCGCGACCGACCCATCAGCGACCAGGATGGTCACCGCGGACTCCACCGGCCGGTGCAGGCTCTGGGACATCTCGTCGCTCATGCGGGGGATACACGCGGCGACACCTGGGGACGAGTGCGACCCGTTCGGCCGGTCGGACGTGGAGTTGTTAGGGTACTGGCAGGCTCACGAAAACGGCGCTTGCGTCAACGACGTGACGTGGCTTGAAGTGGAGGGCATCGGCGTCTTCTTCACCACCGCGGGTGACGACTGCGCGGTCCATTTGTGGTCCAAGGATGGGCAACACGTCGGGGAGTTTGGGCCGAACGTGTGGGTGCTCGAGGACCGAAGCACGTGGGCGTCGCTTACGTACCCGCCAGACGGGGATTTTCAACGAGAAGTCCAAGCCGAAGCCGAAGCGCCAATCGAGCCCATCGAGGCTGGCGCGCAAACACTCGAGGCTGTCGAGCCCGAGGCGCTCGTACCCGTCAAAGAGGAACCGTCGGAAGCCACGCTCGGTACCGAGGGCGAAGAGACGACGGCGGTGGACGACGAAGAGGAGGAAGAGGCGGAGACGACCCCTGGCGCTGAGAAGACGCGCGAAGGCTCGACGCACGAAACGTTCGTCATGCCCACCGCGCCGGACCCGGAACAGTTCCGCGCGCTGGCCGTCGAGATGGCCGAGGCGAAGCGGATCCACTTCGACGAGGCACCCCCCGCGGTCAAGCCCGTACCCCGGCCGCCGTCGCCCACGCCGTCGGAGGCGGAGCTAAACGAAGCCTACCCAACTCGCGACGGGTACAGGGTCGTCCAGCCGGATGACGACCGACCGAGGTGGACGACGGACGTGGACGCGTCCTTCGAGTCCGGCGCGACGTACGCCCGGATCCAACGCATGGACTCGCGTAAGGTGAACGACCTGCGGCGGAAGAGCAAGGAGGAGCTCCAGGCGCTGGAGGCGAAGTTGTCCGCGCCCAAACCCGAGCGGCACGAGCGAGTCTACATCCCAGCCGGCGACATGCACATCAACAACCCGGAAGGTAAAGGGCGGGCGTTCACGTCGTTGTACCACCTCGTGAAGATCCGGGACGTACACGCGACGAAGCCCCGGCCGGAGACGAACGTCGGCGCGTTTAAATACGGCGAAAGGGTCGAGGACGTGATGGCCAAGAAGGAAGCGGCGCGGAGAGCGAAGAACACGCGGCGGGGATCCACCAACTCGCTCCTCGACCTGGAGTGATGCGTAGTGTGGACTGACTAGCTAGCTAGACTACCTTTTCGTGAGATTCGACTGGACTACTTGTACAAGTACGTGAGCATCGAAAGAGATAGTCCGAAACAAAAGAGTTTTAGCTACTTCCGCCTGCGGTTGGTGCGCACGAACCTGCGTTCGTTTGGATTTTTCTTCAAGTTGCCGCCGGACGCGTTCTCCAGCAGCTCCTTTTGTTTGTAGAGGTGCGCCGCCCCCGCGCCGACCGCGCGTCCACCCGCGAAGGACTCCTCGTTGTACTCCGCGGCGAAGACGTCCACGTCGGCGTCCTTGTTCCGCCGCGCGCGCATCCCGATGAGCTGGTCCTCGCGAAGAATAGGCGCCTTTTCCTTGCGGCCACCCTTGGGCATCGGGAGCGCGAACCGCGTACCCTTGAGGATGTGCTTGCGCCTGACCCCAAACTGCTCCACGCCGTCGGCGGTGACCGTGTGCTCCACCTTGTTCAGGCTCGCGTTGCCGCACTTGGGGCAGAACACGCGCTCGGTGTTGCGCGTCACCTCCTGGCACGCGTGACATCGAAGCACCCACCGGCGCAGGTTGGTGATTCGCATCCCGTCGGGGGTGAGCAGCTTCATGTTCATCTGGAGGATGACGTTCTGCATGGCGTAGTCCGCGGTGAGACTGGAGATTGTCGTCTCGAACGGCACGATGTCGTCGTCGGACGCGCCGTCGTCCTGGTCATCGGAGTCCTCCTCGTCCTCGGCGCCCTCCGGCACCGCCGCCGGCGCCGACTCAAAAAACGCCGCGGATTCCGCCGCCGCCGCGTCGAGTTCCTTCCGCCGCGCCTCCGTCTCCGCGCTCCTCTCCGCCGCCTCCTCCGCGTCCCTCCGGGCCTCCTCCTCCGCCTCCTTGCGCCGCTGCGTTCGCTTGGCGTGCCTGACGCGGGTGGTGCGGGAGACGGTTCGTTCCCATCCGTCGTCTTCTTCTTCGGCATCATTAGCATCTTCTTTGTCGGCTTTGTCGGCGTCGTCGGGACCCGTGCCGGCGTTGTGTGCGCCCCTCTCGGCGGCCACCTCCGCGGCCACCTCCGCGGCGATCCTCGCGCTCTTCGGCAGCTTGGCGTCTTTCCTATCGGAGGACTCGGCGTCGTCCTCGAGGGCGGCGGATGCCATCTTTTTCGCCACCGCCTCGGCCGCCGCCTCCGCCTCCGCGTTCATCTCGTCGAGCTCCGCCCAGTCGTCCTGGTTGGGCACGAAGTCCCACCCCGCCATCTTCGACGCCTTGTTGTGTTTGTGCTTCGACAGCACCACCGGCGCTGGGGACGTGCGCAGGTGCGCGACGCCGTGAGCGTCGCGCTCGAGCATGTACGCCAGCGCGATGCATCGCACGTCGGGTTCGGAGAGCGCGCCGATGTCTCCGGTGAGCTTGGCGAAGCGCCGGACCGCGGCGATGGATTCCGGGTCGGGGTCCTGTACCTTCAGCTCGAAGGGGAGGGTGGCGAGCGTGTGCCGCGCCTGCTTATCGCGAATCTCGTGGAGCACCTCCGGGATGGTCACCGCCTCGTCGGCGAAGCGCTCGAGCCGGAATCCCTTCACGACGGCGTTGGTGTCGACGACCACCTTGGTGACGGAGTGGGAGACGGACGGCGCGGACGGCGCGGCGGGGTCGACGGACACCTCGGGGGCATCCGTCTTGATGGCATCGAGCCAGCCCATCTCGTGACGCGTGAGGATGGGGCGAGGGGCGAAGTGGCCGCCGCCGTCCGCGGAAAACGCGCGTTCATTATTTCAGCGGCGGCGGACTGGGAGGCGGAGTGCCGAGTGAAAAAGACCATTGACAAACGTTGCGTCTTTACATGCGCGAGCCATCGTGGCTCGCCTCGCTACACGAATTGATGATAAACCCTGTCCGCGGAGGAAGGCCCCCTTCGTCCGCTGGTATGCATACGTACACGCGACGCGCCCCACCGCGCCGCCACCCTTCGTCTCGTCCCGTCGCTCGACCCGAACTCACTCTTCCCCGTTTCATTTTCTTCACCGCCTCTTGCTCGGCCGCGACGGGCTCGCGGCGTCCGGGGGCGAGTACGGCTGCTGCATCGCCGGCGGCGGCGCCGGCTCCGCATCGCCCGCGCCCTCAGCTCCCATCTGTTCCCTCGCCATCGCCGCCGCGAGCCGCGCGATCTCACCCTGAGCGCAGTTGATCATCTCCATCCGAGTCGCCGGATCCGCGTGCGCCTTGACGCTTTTCAACAGCGGGTCCACCATCGACGACACGAACTGCTTCGCCGCTTCGCTCCTGTCGGAATGATCCGGCATGAGTGCCGCCGCGGCGAACGCGGCCGCGACGTGCCCGACGGGGGAGAACAAGGGTGAATCGCCGACCCGGTCCTCGATCTTGGCGGCGGCGGGTGTCGTCGCGGCGGGTTCGTTTTTCTTCGATCCGCCGCCCCGCTTGGATCGTGTGCCCTTGACCACCTTGGCCCGGCCGACGCCGATCTCACCGTCAAAGCCCGCCCCATTCGTGTCTCCTCCCTTGGGCGCCTCCTCCTTGACCGGGGAGAGTCCTTGACCGGATCCCGTGTTGAGTCCCTTCGCGTTGGAGTTTGCAACGTCAAAGGCGGGTAGCGCCTCGTCGCAGTCGGGGAGTTTCAACGGCGTCCCCCTCGGCCAGCCGTGCGCGTCGACACGTGTGTCGCCGTCGAACATGGCGCGGAGCTCGGAGTCGGCGATCTTGTGCTTCCGTAGGGCGGCGGCGCTCACGGCGTAGTTGGCGTTTTTGGCCTGGATTCCTTTGACCAAAATCTCGGAAACGTTTTCGGGTCGGATGAGGACGCGGCCCGAGGTTGCGATTCGCACGAGGGCGCACACGACTTTGGGGGCGTGGCACTCCCGTGTGGTCTTGCCCGGCGCGAAGGAGTCTCCGAACCAGTACGACAGCGCGTTGTTGATGCGGTCGCGGTAGGTTGCTGAGGACGCGGACTTGTACTCGACCGGGAGCTTGAGGTGGCGGAAGAGCGCCTTCATGTAGGACTTGAGAAGGCGGCGGTGGTCGGCGGCTTTGCGTGAGGCGGAGGGCCCGTCGAGCTGCTGCTGCGCGTTCGCAGCCTGCGTCGTGGTTCCATGGCTGCCGCTGTCGCTCCCGCTCTGCTGCTTGCTGCCCCGGAACGCGGAGCCGCCCCCCGAGACGCGCCGGGCCTTGGCGGGCTTGGCCGCGACGGCGGAGCGGACGCGCTTGGGGGCGCGCGCGGCGAGCGCGGCGGGCGCGGTCCCGGCGTCGGAGCCGCCGAGCGCGAAGCTATCCTCCGGGTCTTGCGAGAGGAGGTCGCTGAGCGCGTGCATCGCGTCCTCCTCGAGCTCGTCCAGGCGGCTTCCAGCCGGTCCACCGCGATTCTGCGATGCGTCACCGCCGGGAGCCGCCTTCCGGGACGCGTTGTTGGCGCGCGCCTTGGGCTTGGGGTCCGCGTCGGAGGCCTGAAGCTGTGCGATGAAGTTCTTGGCGCCGTCGAAGGACTTTGCGGGGGCCGCGGCGGAGCGCGCGCGCTTGGGAGGGGGTCCCCTGACCGCTGGGACCTGGGTCTCGGAATTTCCGGCGTGGAGATTCTCGTCCGGCGAAGACGTTCGTGCCGCGCCATCCTCCTCCGGCGGCGAGAATTCCTCGCGCGCGCCGCTCGCGGCGGAGCTTCGTCGTTGCTTGGGAATGACCAGCATGACGATTCCGACCGGCGCGCGTCCTGTTCGTCCTCACCCGCGCACCCGGTCCACACCGCGTCGGAAGGGTTTAGGCACACCTAAAAACACGGTTCAATTCAACGGCTTGTGTTCAATTGGAGCCTTGTCGAGCCGTTCGCGGCTGAGCGCGGGTGCCGACGACGAAACGCTTCCGCTGGAACCGACGGTCGGTGCCCCGTTCAGAAGGATACACCTCGTCTATCCGCGTGCGTGCGTGCGCGCGCGCGTGACCACCTGGGCAACCCCCGTGTGATTGGGCGCATTTTAGCACTATCCGCGGACGAAAATACGGTGTGCCAGCTTTGAGCAGTTGAGACGACCCTTGACGTAAATGTTAAAAGGGGGTTCACCGCGGCGCCGTCGGAGCCCGGTTCGCCCTTCGTCGCTATCTTAAACTCCCCAACACACAACTCAGTCCATGAGCTGGACACCCGCCTGGATCTGGCCCCAGCCGATGAGACGCCAGTGCTTCTCCACGCGCCTGGAGAGCGCCACCTTCTCGCCCTCCTTGGTGCACACGGGCGACGTCAGCTGCAGCTTGGCGAGATCCGACTTGACAGCCACCACCCTCGCGCCGGTGCACATGGAGCCGATGTTCAACATGAGCACCTCCGCCTTGCTCAGCTTGGCCACCTTGCCCTGCTTCTCGCTCCCCTGCGTCCGCACGCCCAGCAGTCGGCGGAGGAGGAAGAAGTTAACCTCCAACTCGGTGAAGACGCGGGGAAGCTTGCCAACCTCGCCGAGCACCTGCCCGACGAGCCTATCCGCTCGCGTCAGCGTGGGATCGACCGTGGTACCCACGCCGATCAAACCACCGGGTACCGCGTACTGTAAGTGGTTCTGCTCCGCGAACAGAGACACGATGCGGGACGAGATCGGGGTGCACTTGATCTTACCCTCCGCATCCTTGGACACGATCCCGGGCCGCACCTCGATCTCTTGCCCAACCTTCAGGACACCCTGCAGGATGGACCCGCCGGCGACGCCGCCTTGGATGTCGTCAACCTCCGCGCCCGGCTTGTTGACGTCGAACGAACGGATCACGATCATGTTCGCCGGCGCGGTAAAGTCGCGAACGGGAACCGGGATCCTCTTGCAGATGTACTCGCACACCACGTCGATGTTGTACTTGAGCTGCGCGGAGATTGGAATGACCGGGGCGCCATCGGCGATTGTACCCTGGATGAACTTGCAGATGGTGTCGTACTGGTTCGCCGCCGCGTTCTCCTGGACCAGGTCGATCTTGTTCTGGAGGATGATGATGTGCTGGAGCCTCATGATCTCCACGGCGGCGAGGTGCTCCGAGGTTTGCGGCTGCGGGCAGGACTCGTTACCGGCGATGAGCAAAAGCGCGCCATCCATGACGGCGGCGCCGTTGAGCATGGTCGCCATGAGAATATCGTGCCCTGGGCAGTCGACGAAGGACACGTGCCGCACGAGCGTCATCTTCTTGTCCTCGAACCCCGGGACGGTGCACGCAGGGGAGTCGGTCATCGTGCTGCCGTACGCGCGGTAGCAATCCGGCCGCGGGCACGCGTCGTCTTCGCACTTGTAGATCTTCGCGTTTGCGTAGCCGAGCTTGATCGTGATGTTGCGTTCGAGCTCGTTCTTGAAGCGGACGGTCTGGACGCCGGAGATGGCCTTGACGACGGTGGACTTACCGTGCGCGACGTGGCCGATGGTACCTGGGAAAGTTGATGGGAACGGGGCGGATGCGTCAGCGGTGGACGCGAGGTGGTGCGGTCGAGTTTCCTATGCTTTTTAACCCTAGGACCTCAAGGCGCTGTTTCGATTGGGCGCGGATCGTTTCGAAGGGACGCACCGATGTTGATGGTGGCCTGGCGGCTGATGACCTCCGGGGTGAGCGGGGTCAGGGTGGACGCATCGAGCGAATTCGCATCCTGGATCGCCAGTCCGTCCTCTCCGACGACGTATCCCATGTTGTGAAGAGTTTTGGTCGGTGGTCACCGGCAAACTCTGCGTTGTTTCCGCTGCGCTGTCCGAGCGCGTGTGGCGCGTCGAGGTAGCGGAGCTGAGGCGGGTTACCTCCTTTCGTCGACGCTTGCGAGCGGCGACTGGTGAGTGGAACGCGAACGGTTAAACGTTCGAGTGTCACGCGTCGCACCTGGCGCGCGCTCGTTCTGCCCCGATCGTCAGTCGGGCCTCATCTTTTCGCGCTCAGCCGCCAAACCCTGAAGGTCTCGAGGAGATTGGAACGTGCCGAAACTAAATGCCCGTAAGATCTTACGCTTGAAAATTTGGAATAGATCATGATTTGGTTTTGTCACCATGTAACATGTGGATCTGTATCAGAGTTTTGTGTTAAGGCCTTCAAATTTGGCAACCGTTTTCTGGGAGCTGGAGAAGTTTTGGCTATCTGGTCCACGGGCGTCACAAGCGAGCGCCCGACAGCCACGAGGGCGGCGCGAAAGGATCGGCACTCACCGACGACGTCCTTCCGCGTGTAGATAGATCGGACTCGACGCCCGCGATACCGGCGCTGAGCTCCCATCCTCGTCGAATCCGAGCTCGGTGTGGTCGCATCGGTTCGAAGATTTGTTAACCGTTGGGCATCGCGGCGGTGCCCGACGATAGGCTGCGATAGGAGGCCGTGTGGGATAGGCCGTGCGACGATGTTCTCCACGCCCGCGCTCGTTCCCCTCGACCACGACGCGTGCGTCACGCCCGCCGTGCAGAGGGTGACGCATGGAGCGATGGAGTGCCCGAGGCCACCCGCGCATCCCGGCGCGAGGATTATTCTTCATCATCACGAACACAACCAGAGGCCATGTGCGCACGACGAGTGGCACACGCCCGCGCCCGCGCCGAAGACCTCCGCGCAAGAGACGACCCCAGACGGATGCGTCGTCTATCGCGCGATCCCAATCCACGACGGAAGGGCGCCCAAGCCCAAGCCGATGGCACGGCGCAGGCAACAGCTCGCGCTCACGCCAGTCGCCGCGACACCCGAGGAGGCATCAGCGGAGGACCCGCCGGCGTCGCCGATGGCGCGCTCGGCGAGCTTCACGTTCGATACGGTGGCCGTGAACGAACGCGCGGCGCGGAGTGCGTCCACGTCGGATGGAGTCATCGCGACGGTGTCCGGATCCAAGGCGACGGGAGGCGTGACGGGAGCGACGGGCGTGGACCTCGAGGACGCGGCGCTTGGCCGCGCGAGGAAGCAACTCTTCGAGGAGCACGTCCGATTCAGACGCGCGCAGGAACCCGACGACTCGGACGACGACGTCGATATCCACGACGTTAGTAACAGTGGGGCGTTCAGGGGATTCGTCCACCCGCCGGCGGCGGTCCCGGGGGCGTCGCCCGCGAAGAGAAAGGGCTCCGAGCTCTCCACGGGAATCCTCGACTTTGACTCGTCGTTCGACACCGACGAGGAGGGCGTCGATGCGGACAGGGTATCGCCGGACTCAGTGCTGGAGACCGTCGCGGCGGAGGCTGCCGCGGACGCCGCACGCGTGACGGAACGTAAGTCCAAGTCCCCGATGAAATCGCCGAATAAGTTTGCCCGGGCCGGCGCGTACGAAGGGGGAATCCAAAATTCACCCGGGAAGCAGCGGCGGATGGCGGAGTTGGCGCGGATGCATCGAGCGCAGCAGCGGCGGCAGGCTCGGCTGGCTAAGATGTCCCCGCTCAAGAAGGAATCGAGCGCGGCGGCGGGGGTGGGGCGTGTGTGCGGGGGGGGTGTGGGGTCCACGGAGCGTGGGGCGGCTAGGGCGATGGCGATTGATTTCGCGCCCATCCCGAGCCCCGGCACTGAACAGATTGAGCAAATCAACGAGAAGATCATCAACGCTTCTCCGAGCGGCGCGGACAGATGTGCACAGCTGGACGCGCCGCCCGATGCGCCGAGGCCCGGTCGACTGGACGGCGCCGCGAACGCTAAATGCTTCGGGGACGTCGACGCTAAACCGGTGCGAAGGACCGCGAGCAGGATCGCGCGTCTCCTCGGATCGTGCGGTCCCGATGATCTCGCGAGCGCCGGTTCAGTCGACGGGCGTCTATGCGCGGCTATGCGCAGGTTGGAGCTTCCGTCGGCTAGGTTGGAGGATCGGTTCGATTCGTTGGACGCTGACCTCGCGGTGTTCCCGGAGAGTTCTTTCGCGACGCCCGCGCCCGCCCGCAAAACGACGGGGGGCGCCGCCGTCGCGCCCATGTCAGTGGGCACCTGACGAACACTTAGCACTATTCATCGATTAAAGCGATCGGCTACTCTACT
>Ga0206682_10004618_pt1 | contig 11128 bp, 8 predicted proteins | sample M240m12015metaG_FD_155444 | JGI IMG/M metagenome (GOLD analysis project Ga0206682, IMG submission 155444) | Ammonia-oxidizing marine archaeal communities from Monterey Bay, California, United States - M2 40m 12015 | ecosystem: Environmental > Aquatic > Marine > Intertidal zone | place: USA... | reverse complement strand
TGCAATCGCTTGGCCCGCGATTACATTGGGATCCTCATGTTTAGTGACCTGAACGGCACTTTCTTCGCCCAACCAGTTTACGAATACGTTTGTACCTACGGTGTATGCCGCATTTAGTTGGGAATTCAAGTGAAGGTTGCCATTTCCAGCAGCCATAGTATACTGTACAGAGGTCGTTTTATTTGCAATATCGTAGGTGTAGAGCGTCCCCTTTTCGGTAAAATACAGTGTATTGTTGTCAAGCCAATTCAACATCCAGGTCCCACGGATACTTACTTCTGTGCCTTCTAGGGTTTCATTGATTTCGCCGGCGGTTATACGCCTGGTTTCTTCGCCTGACTTTGCGTCCACCACCACAAGACTCTGGTAGCTGTCTGTAACGTGCGAATAGCCGTCCGTGCCCGGAACCCACTGCGGCATAATGAGGCCTTGTGGGTAATATTTTCTACCATTTAATACGGCATCCTGGAGGCTTAAAGTCGTTTGAGCGTAACCTGAAAGGGCAGTAAATGCCACTAAAAAAAGGAGCGCAATTCTTTTCATTGTATGTTATTTAGAAAGGTCTGAATCTATGTTTCCATCAACCAACCGAATGACGCGTTTGGCGTGTTGGGCGATGTCTTCTTCGTGCGTCACTATGACTACAGTATTACCCGCTGCCTGGATATCATCGAATAGTTTCATGATCTCAACAGAGGTTTTTGAATCTAAATTTCCAGTGGGCTCATCTGCCAAAATAAGTGCGGGCTTATTAACTAATGCGCGCGCTACTGCGACGCGTTGGCGCTGTCCACCTGAGAGTTGATTAGGTTTATGGTCCATTCGATCGCCTAAACCGACTTGTTCCAAAACTTCCCTGGCGCGTTCGAGTCGCGCCTCTTTCGCCCAGCCGGCATACACCAATGGTAAGGCGACGTTTTCGAGCGCAGTAGAACGTGGTAGAAGATTAAACGTTTGGAAAACGAAACCAATTTCATTGTTTCTGATTTCTGCAAGTGCGTTATCATCGAGTGCGCTGACATCGGAACCATTCAATACATAAGAACCTTCAGTGGGTGTATCTAGACAACCCAATAAGTTCATCAACGTAGACTTTCCAGATCCGGATGGCCCCATAAGAGCTACGTACTGATTTTTGAGTATATCGAGATCAATGCCCTTAAGAACGTGCACAGTTTGTGCGCCCATTTTAAAGTCGCGTGTGATGCCGCGGAGTTGAAGTATGGCGTTTGAATCGTTCAATGGTCTGCGATTAGTGGGTTTGGTACGGTTCTAAAGTTAGTTATTCATCGGCAAATTCTGCCAATTCTAACCAGCGCATTTCTTTGTTGTCCAACGCTGCGAGTACTACTTTTATTTCAGCCGCTGCGCGTGCAACCGCATCAGGGTCTTGGTCTGTACTTTCAAACACGGCATTGAGTGCATCGCGTTCCGCTTCCAATACTGAGATTTCCTCCGGAAGCGCCTCCCATTCTGCACGTTCTTTAAAACTGAGCTTTACTTTTTCTTTGGGAGCCTCTTCTACGGCCGAAACAGCTGCTTTTTCCTGTGCTACCCGAATTGCATCGATGCGCTTTTGCTCTTCCCGCCATTCGTAATAGTGACCGTTGAAATCCTTGATTCGTCCGCCGCCTTCGAACACGAAGAGGTGATCACATAGTTTATCAAGGAAATATCTATCGTGACTAACGACCAGTAGACAACCTGGAAAATCATCAAGAAATTCCTCAAGAGCTTGAAGTGTTAGAATGTCGAGATCATTTGTCGGTTCATCAAGAATGAGGAAGTTGGGGTTCTTCATTAAAATGGTCAAAAGAAACAGCCTTCTCTTTTCTCCGCCACTGAGGGTACTCACATAACTGTATTGTTGATGCCCATCAAAGAGGAAGCGCTCACAGAGCTGGGATGCGGTGAGTTTTTGGCCTTTCTTCAAGGTGATGTATTCGCCGATCTCTTGTACAACTTCAATCACTTTTAGGTCGCCCTTATCTATAATGCCGTCTTGGGTATAGTGGCCAAAAACGACAGTCTCTCCCGTGATGATTTTCCCTTTATCTGGTGTTTCCACCCCCATGATCATCTTGAGAAGGGTAGATTTACCACACCCGTTGGGTCCAACGATACCGGCGCGCTCTCCTTTTTTAAAGACGTAACTAAAGTTTTCAAGCAGCAGACGGTTGGGGTAGCTTTTCCCCAATTTATGCAGTTCCAAAATCTTACCGCCCAGACGCTGGCTGTTGATTTCTAACGAAACTTCACTATCATCGATGCGCTGTTTTGCGACCTTTTTAATGTCTTTGAATCGGTCTATACGGTCTTTCGACTTTCCTGTACGAGCGCTCGGCGTTTTACGCATCCAGTCCAATTCCTTTTTAAACAACTGCTTCGCCTTGTGCAGATTTGCCGCCTCATTTGCCTCGCGCACCTCTTTCTGTTCGAGATAGTAGCTGTAGTTCCCCTCGTATTTATAGAACTGTTTGTTTTCAAGTTCGAATATGGTACCGCACACGCGCTCCAAAAAATAGCGGTCGTGCGTGATCATGAGTAAAGCACCCCGGTACTGAATGAGGTACTCTTCCAGCCATTCAATGATATCTAGATCCAAATGGTTGGTAGGCTCGTCCATTAAGATAAGATCGGGCTCCTCAATAAATAATTGGGCCAACGCAAGTCGTTTCACCTCGCCCCCCGAAAAGGAATCGATCACCCGGTCCATATCCGGTAGATTCATCTTACCGTGCATTTCTTGAATCCGGCCTTCCACATTCCATCCATCCGTAGCCTCAATATGATCCAGTGCTCGTTGCATGGCATCGCCGTCGCCGCCCTCCGCGAGCACCTTTTCGTATTGACGTAACGCTTCTAGACCAGCATGTTCACTGTTGTACAATACTTGACGAACGGTAAGTCCTTTATCAAAATTTGGTTGTTGTTCTAGGTAGCGCAGTTTGACACCATTGCGAAAAACTACATCACCAGTATCCGCTGTCGCTGGATCCATCAACGTACGCATTAGCGTTGTTTTTCCTGCACCATTTTTAGCGACAATGGCGACTTTTTCACCTTCATGAATACCGAAGGTGATGTCTTTATACAAAGTTTTGATGCCATAAGACTTACTGATCTTATGAACGGAAAGTAGGTTTTTTATATCCAAGGGGTAAAAATTATTCTTGTGGTAATGAAGCAATCCACGATGACATGGCTTCGAGTTGCTCGTCTTCGATCCATGCCATTGGGGCCATAGGTGGGTAGTCGGGCCAATTCTCTGGGACCGGTTCTTTTATCAACTGCACCAGCTTTTTCTGAGTATATCCTTTTTGCGCGATCGATAAGAAAGAAGGTCCTATCAATTTTGAATCCATTTTATGACAGCCTAAACACGTGTTTTTCGCCAGGAGACTTTTTATTTCTGATGGAATTTGAGTCACCGAAGTTTGCTCTTTTTTTGTAGGATTTTGCAATGCTGGGGCTTCTTGCGCAGAAGGTTCTGAACCACCACCGCATGCTGTGGTTATACTTGCAATAAAAAGCGCCAAAATAGCGTGACTTAAGGTGTGGAAAAGCTTCATGCCGTGATGTACTTTTGAATTCTATGATAAAGATAAAGCTCAGCCCGTCAGAATGGTTAAAAATCACCGTTCTCTTTGTAGTATTTGTTGGAGGTTCTATTGCTTCGTATGTGGTTTTACAGCCTAAGCGGGTATTGCCGATCTACAACCCGTCGGACCTGAACCCGGCAGTGGTGGACGATGATTTAGAGCGCAAAGGCCGTGGCCACCGTATAGGCGACTTTGAATTAGTCGATCAATGGGGTAATCCCGCAGATTCTTCGTTGCTTCAAGGCAAAATTTATGTCGCTGATTTTTTCTTTACCACTTGTCCTACCATTTGTATTGATATGGGTAAAACCTTTCAGCAAGTGCAGGAAGTTTTTAAAGACAATCCGCGAGTGCACCTCGTGAGTCACACAGTCATGCCGGAAATTGATACCGTTGAAGTCATGCGCGCCTACAGCGATCGCGTGGGTGCGATAAAGGGAAAATGGCATTTATTGACCGGTGAAAAGGAAGAACTCTACCGCATGGCGCGCCGCGAATACTTTGCGGTGATGGAGCCTGGAACCAGCTTCGATGAACACGACTTCATACATACTGAAAATGTCATCCTGGTTGATGAAAAAAAACGCATTCGCGGTTTTTATGACGGAACCAACGAAGCGGAACGAATCATTGAAGACATTAAAGCGCTTCTCGAACCCCGCTAGAATCTTGCTGGTTTGGAAGTACAGGTACTTCCCCTTCGAAGGGTACGGTATCTTTAGGAAGCTGCACTTGCGGCAATGAGTCGTTCAAAAGGTGCTGCTCTAAGGTATCCATTTTAATGCGGATTTGTCCTGAGGGTCGCATGGTAAATGCACTGTCTGGAAGTTCGAAAAGCCTTGAAAAACCCACATGCGAAGTATCCGAAGCTCGAGCATACCGGGTTGCTACGCCATTGTAGAATTGCCAGAGTTTTTGTGTGCTGTCCGCGGGTGCTGTTTGAAGGCTGGCCCAGTGCTCACCTACTACTCTGCCGTTGTCGCTCACGTAGAATCGGCTGTATTTTTTACCTTCGAAAAGCCTTGGTCGGAAATACCTAAAATCCTCAACAACTCCATTCGTTGAAAAGCGTTCACTTACTTTAAACGAGCCCTTTTTATAGTACTCTAAAGGGATCGCGTTGTTGTTGTAGCGCTTGTGAAAATCCTCTTCAGCGAATGCCGCGAGCGTATCCTCTTGCGTCATCCGCAGTAATAGTAATCGATTAATGAGATATGTGGCGTTATCGGCTTTGAAAGAGAGCAATGCCTCTTGTGCTTTCAAAGCTTTTGGGTAATCTTTGAAAATACGCCATTCAAGTTCTACTTCTTGTTCTGAAGTGAACGTCCAAAATTCCTTGCCGCGCTCGAATCGAAGCAGGTTGTCTTCAATCTGTTCTTGTGCTTTAATGTATTTCCCTCGCTCGATATTAATGACCACAAGCATGAAATAGGGGGTCTGTTTATCGTAAAGTTCACTGAGCGTGTAATACGTCTTGTAGGCCAATTCCTTGTCGCCTTTTTCGTAGGCTATTCCCGCTTTTGAGAGCAGATACTTTTGGTAATTAGGACGCATCTGAAGACATACTTCGAGATCCGCCAGTGCTGCATCATATTTTTGAATTGCGTAATTAGCTTCAGAACGAAAGAAGTACAGATCTTCTCGCTGCCAGCGCTTAGAAATAGCAAGATCATAATGGGACAATGCGCGCATCGGTTGAGGCGGATCTAAAGCCATAAATGCCCGTCCTACGAAGGCATTATCCTGCCCACTAAGCGTCGCTCCTTTCACCGAATATTCGGTGATGGCCTCGTATTTTTTGGTATTCCATAGTCTCGAAATATAGGATTGTGACTGCGCCGAAACTACCCAAAAGCAGCAGGTGAAGACCACCAAAATCTTAGGCATGCGAGTCATCATAGCGAGAGGGGTTGTTCGAGGTCCCAATTGGCCTTGAGTTCGAAGGTTTGTTCCTTAAGAATGGGCTCTGCAGTTTCGGTAGTGTACCATGACGCGGGCGTCCAGACCGAATCGCCATTGACGTCAGTAAAACCGCTTAAGGTGTATTTTCCGGGCAATTGATTTCCCAATGCCAAAATGGATAAAGAATCCAGAACGGTGGTGGAATCTGTCGCACTTAAAGGGTAGAACGTAAACGGTTGTACATAGCCGCTTTCGTGCGTAAGCCAAGCCAAAACAGTCGTATCTACATACGGGACAACAAGCGTTAATCGACCCAGGTTTTCTGCTTTTGCCGTATCGAGTACAGTAATTATGGAGTCGTTAAAATGAGTAGTATCCAGCGCAGGAGATTCGAAAACGGAGTTGTAGTACGGAAGATTAAATACCGTCGTATCTGTGCTTGAGAAAAGATTTTTACGAAATCCGAACGGCTCGTTTTCAGCGCTCCATTTCCCATCGAAATTGAGATCTTCAAAAACCAGTACATCAAAAGAGTCCAACGGCATGTAGTTAAATGAAACATGGCCTTTCTTTGTTGGAATTAAGCTGAACAAAGGCGAAGTAACGCTATCTGTATGTGAACCGACAAGCCAAACCTTGAGTGATTCATAGGGTACTTTAGACTGAGAAGTAATGCTGAGATTCAGTTGTAAGCTGTCCACATAATCCCCGGTACTCCAAACAAATTCTAGATTAGAGTAGGTATTGTTTTCATTTAAATCCCCAATAGCATCTCCAAAAGTAATGCGATAAGTCGTCTGCTTGCGCAATTCTTGTTCATCCCAGCGCACTAAGAGTCGTTTACCTTTAATATCTGCTTCAAGTCCCTCCAAAGGTGGAGTTGCAACCATTGTATTGCGAAGGTCGCGGGCCTGTATGTATTCGTCAAAAATGACTGACGCTTCAGAGCCGTTGAAGTGTAATGCCCCTAGTTCAGGTGATTGCGCAACAATACTAGGTGGTGTTTCATCGCGGGGTCCACCTTTGGGCTTACTCTGCACAGCACATCCCGCGAGAAGGAGGATTACAGGCAGAAAGTAGATCAATGGTCTCATAGCAACAAAATTGGCCAATTCCAGTCAAACCACCCTCATTAAAACGTTGCTTTGAATCAGTTATTCTCAACATTCCACTTTTAATGCCCCATAAGTCATAGTGTACATAGAGAAATTGATTAAATTTCACCTGTTAATTAAAACGTCACGGTTGTGAAAAAACTTTTACTTTCTTTCCTTTTTGCTTCTGCAGCATTAGGCTTACAAGCACAAACATACTGCACCCCGACTTATACCACAGGTTGTACCTATGGAGATGATATTGAAGATGTTTACATCGGTACGTTCCAAGACACAGGAACTGGATGTACATCGAGCTACTATAATGTCCAGACGTCTGACACTGTATTTATTCAACAGACAGCGCCGACAAGTATGTCGTTTACGTCTAACTGGTCTACGCAATACTTTGCAGTTTGGATTGACTTCAATGACGATGGTGATTTTGACGACAGTGGCGAGCATCTTTGGTCAAGCCCTACGAACGCTTGGAGCACTACTACAGGCTCCATCACTATACCGTCAACGGTGAGTTTAGGTTCGTACCGCTTACGTGTGCGTTCAAACTACACCGCAGCAATCACAGCAACTCAAAGTTGCTCAAGCTTCACTTACGGCGAAGTACACGATTATACGACCACCATCACTGCACCACCGGCGTGTCCGGCTCCCGTATTGGCAAGCTTAAGCGCATCGGATACCACAGCGACATTAAGCTGGACAAGTGCAGACACCCTGTTTACAGTAGATTACGGTATTGCTGGTTCAAGCAATGTTCCTACGTCCGTTTCAGTAGCAGATACTTTCGTAACCGTGAGCGGTTTATCACCAAATACGACGTATGAATTTTTTATCGAAACTAACTGTAGTGCAGCTGGTAACGGGTACAGCCAAACCATTGGCCCATACATGGTGAAAACACTTTGTACAGCGTTAAGCACTCCAGTATATGAAGGATTTGACAATGATTCAACAGGTGGATTTAGCAATCCCAACGCCCCGTCGTGTTGGTATTATTTAGAAGAGTCAGGTGCAGCCGGCTACGGTTACATTGACGACGCAACATGGAGCGTTAGCGCTAGGAGTGGGACTAACTACTATTACCTCTATAACAGTTTCGACGCTGACTACGAAGCACTCGTTAGTCCAGCAATTATTGGGTTAGATAGCGGTACCAAGCAAATGGAATTCTATGCTGCGAATACATCATGGTCGGGTGGTAACTCGCTTTACATTGGTACAGTTAGTAACACGTCATCACTAAGTTCGCTGGATATTATGGATACCGTTTTCGTACCGAACGGCGGAAACTGGAATCAATTCACTATATACTTTGACGCTTCTACAGGTTACAATATGACCGATGATCACATTGCCATTGTAAGTACTGATTCAACTACCTACAGCGCTGTTTACATAGAAGATATTAGCATTACTAACGCGCCGGATTGTTTACCTCCATCTGCCATTTCTGTAGGCACGGTATTGCAAGACAGCGCCCAAATCTCGTATACATCCAGCGGAATTCAGACGTATTTAGAGTACGGCCCTCCTGGCTTTGTACAAGGAACTGGAACTTCAGTTGCAGTAAGCGGATCGCCGGCTTGGCTAACAGGTTTAGATAGTAACACAACCTATGATGTTTATGTGTTGCAAATGTGTGCAGACAGTTCCGTTTCTGCAGGATTTGGCCCTGCGACTTTCAAAACTATGACTTGTTCTCCGGCGAACATGTGTACGTTTACGATTGAATTGACAGATTCATACGGCGACGGATGGAATGGCGCATTGGTTGAAGTGATCAATGCACAGGGCGGTGTTGAGTTTGAGCTCGGTGCAGGTTTCCTCACCGGGTCGAGCTATACGGAAACTATCGGTGTTTGTACTGGCGGTTCGTATACTATTGAAGTAAGCGATGCGGGAAGCTACCCGGGTGAAATAGGTTTAAATGTTGTAAGTGGGGGTGCTACGATTGCAACCTATACAAACAGCTTCTCTACGACTTTGGGTACGCAAATGGCCGCTTTCCAAGCGAATTGTAACACACTCTGTCCAAACCCAAAGGATTTGATTTATACAGCGGGCAAAAATGATGCTTATTTCTCCTTCGATCCGAACGGAAATACGGGTACATTTATTTATGAGTGGGGTCCACAAGGCTTCGTTCAAGCAACGGGATCTATGGTTTCATCAATGGATTCAACCACCAACTCCTCCTTTACTTTAACGGGACTTACTTCGAATACGTGCTATGATATCATTCTCATCGCCGATTGTGGTGGCAATGGCACCTCAGATACCTTAGGACCTATCCCATTCTGTACGAACAGTTGTGATTCAACAGATGTGTGTTCGTATACGATGAGTATGTATGATACTTACGGAGATGGATGGAACGGTGCTACTGTTGATCTTTATTACAATGGCGTTTATGGCGAAACGTTTGGTTCCGCCTTTACCACAGGTGATAGTTTGATTGTTGATATAGATATCTGTGCGGGTACTGAAATCGCTGTAGTAAACGGCGCTCAAGGTTCGTATCCGTCAGAGGTTTATTATACACTTTCAGATGCCTCAGGATCTCAAAACGTTAGTGTTTCTGCGGGTAACTTCAATGTGGGAGCTGTTGATACTGTAATGGCAAATTGTATTACTCCTTCATGTCCAACACCTTCTAGCCTAGGCGTAGCCAACATGGGAAGCACTTTTGCTGATATTTCTTGGACAGGAGGTTCGGGTTCTTTCGTATACCATTATACTGCATTGGGATCGACCAATACCATGATGGGAACGTCTACTTCAGCCATGGCCTCCATGACCGGTTTACAGCCAGTCACCACATACAACTTTGATGTTGCTGAGGTTTGTGCCGCTGGAGATACTTCATTGCGCATGAACTACCAGTTTACTACCGACAGTTGCTCTGCTATTAATGTGGGCAACCCGAACTACAATGTTGATTCGATAAGTACGACGTTTGCAGACATTACCTTTACTTGGGCAGGTGCTTCCGGCTACACGTCCTATTTCATCAATTTTGGTGACGGTACCAACGGTACGGGTACGGGTTCTTCTCAAACACATACCTATTCAGCCAATGGCCAGTTTACTGCGGTATTGAAACTCTATGGTGACTGTGATACCACGAGCCAGCAAATTTTTGTATCAATTCAAGGTATTGGCCTCGAAGAGCATTCAGATTTAAGCGCTTTAGTAGTATACCCGAACCCAACTCAGGGTCAAATTTCTATAAATGGCTCACTTGATCAGGCTGCTCCAGTAGCTGTTCGTATCGTGAACTATTTAGGTCAAGTGATAAGTACAGATACGTTTGATGCGCAAGCTGGCGGTTTTGAAAAATCCTATGATTTAAGTGCGGCTGCGAGCGGCACCTATGTAATCGAGATAGAAACGCCAAAAGGATTATTGCAGAAAACGGTGGTTGTTCGTCACTAAAGTTCTTGCGCGAGCGCAAGCAAGTGTATTTCCGCCTTTGGATAGTCGTGAAATACCGCCTCTGCCGCTCGCAATAAAGACGAACCTGTTGTAACAGTATCGTCAATGATAAAGATAAGCGCGTCCTCTGGGACGCGCTTTTTTTTGGTCGTTCGTAGCGCTCCTTTAGTATTATTCCAGCGCTGAAAACGATCAAAATTAATTTGACTTTTACGGTTGGCAGTTTTCTCGAGAAGCTCCTCATAGCACACATCAATCCCAGCCTCTCGAGCACCTCTTAGTGCGCCGCGGGCCAGCGCTTCGCTTTGGTTGTAGCCGCGCTTGAAACGCCTCCATGAGTGCACCGGCATCGCAGTAACCACCACCGGCCGACGCTGACCCGCGAGGGTGGATACAATTAGCGGGGCAAGGAAGTGATTACCAAGCACGACTCCTAACGAGTAGTTACTTCCGTATTTAAGGCTGTAGCAATAAATCTGAACGGGCCCAGTGAAATATAGTGCCGAACGGAATGTGGAGGCTCTACTTGTTGGTAAGGTGCCCGAAAGTAGCATTGTCCGCTGCGCAGCAATGGAATCTAACCGTGGGGCGCTGTACAAACAGAATTGGCATAGGCTTTGCTCTAGGATGGACATTACGACGTCGCATTGTAGGCATCTTTGAGGGAATACAACCCTTGTTAAAAAACTTAACCCTTTGGAAAACATTGGAAAGCGGCTTATCGTTAGCTTCGTTATTAAATAAGATAACACAACACAATACACACACACTCATGAGCACAGGAAACAACAAGAGCAAATTAGGACCGGTATTAGTCATCATGGCATTGGCCGTGATCGTATTAGGTGTATTGCTTTATTTACGCAGCGAAGAGAAGCACGAGATTGCGCTAGAGAAACAGGCTTTGACCATGGAATTGGCGGATATGAAAGAAGATCTCGAAGCCCAGGTTGGTCAAAACGATAGCTTGAATGCGTTTGTTCAGTACGAGATGACTCGTTTGGGTGGGATAATTGATAGTATCAATGCTGTTAATGTTCAAAACAAAAAGTCTTTAACGGGCTACCGCAGTCG
>Ga0206682_10004617_pt1 | contig 11129 bp, 8 predicted proteins | sample M240m12015metaG_FD_155444 | JGI IMG/M metagenome (GOLD analysis project Ga0206682, IMG submission 155444) | Ammonia-oxidizing marine archaeal communities from Monterey Bay, California, United States - M2 40m 12015 | ecosystem: Environmental > Aquatic > Marine > Intertidal zone | place: USA... | reverse complement strand
GCACAAACTCGGAGTTGGCTATGATCCCGGCCGCCTCGTCCGCGGCGAGTGGGTCGCGCCACCACCCATCGTTCACTAACCCGGGCATCTGTTGCACCAGATCGGCGTCGTGTCGCGCCAGAGTTCGACCCGTGGGCTGACTCACGGTGCCCACCCCAGGGGCGGGTATGGACGCGGCGAGGACGAGAGCCAACGCCGCAAGCTCTGGCTGCGCGTCGGTGGGTGCGAGGAACCCGTGCCAGACCACGTTGCGGAGGTTCATGCACCGGGGATCCAACGCACGTCTCAGGGCCCACAGAAGAGCGCCCGTGTGCTTCTCATTTCCCCGGTGCTTCTCACTTCCCCGGTGCTTCTCCCCGCCTGCGTCGCCTACGGAGAGGGCATCGGAGAACTCTGTGGATCGAAGCACCTCCGAGAGCATGGGCGATGTCCCTCGCGACGTACCGCCCGCGGATACGTACAAGTCGACGCACCGCCGTTCCACCACGGACAAACTCAACGCGAGGGTGTGGTAGCTCGAGCTCGATACTCCGTCTTCCCCGCCGTCCGCTCGGGTCTCCTTCGCGAGTCTCGTGAGAAGAGTCGCGTGCGCGGCGCCGTCGTGTCTCACCCTCAGCACCCCCGCGCGGATCCTTCTGAGCGACGCACGCGCCAGTCCCCTGAGGGCTCGTGCCGCCGCTCGATCGTCGCACTCCGCGGCGTGTGTCGGTGGGAACGCGTACGGGTCCACGAGGCCGCTCGTCGGGTCGATGCTCCAACCCTCGTCGGGGTCATCGTTTGGCCCAACGCCGTGGTCCTCAGCTTCGGGGGGCACCCAGAGCATGTCTCGCACGTCCCCACTCAGCTTACTGCGCCCGAATGTGACGTCGGCACCGCCTTGACGCTCGGCGGCACCGCCCCCGCTCGTCCCCGCGCCCCCCACCGCGCGCCCCCTCTCCCGGGTGCCCTCCTGGACATCCATGGCGAACGCCCACTCTTGAGCGCGAGCTTCCGTAATGGAGCCGCGCCCCTCCCCGACAGTCGCCGGCCTCCTCCGCGCACCGCGCACCGACGACGCGACGACGCGCGCTCGCTCGTGTGGCCCGCACGTGCACGGCAGGGGCAGCGACATATGCGAGGTGGGTCCGAGAAACGCTTTCCATCATTTCTGTGGCCTGAACTTTTGCGAAATGGTATCGAAGGGTCGATCGCCAACCAAACCCCAATCTCGTAAAACCCGCGTCCGGGCGCTCATCTCGCCCTCTATTTCAGACGCAAGCTAAGGTAGCTTCAGGATGGTGAAGTTCCTCAAGGTGCGTCACGACCCATGCCATCATCTCGGCGGGTCGTGCGACGACGAGACGCGCGTCGCGCCCGTCTCGTGCCGTCGATCCGTCGCCCTCCGGCTTATTTTTCTCCTCCTCTGAGGAAAGATGGCTTTCGCCGCGAAGCCGCCCTCCGGACATCGCCGCTGACGATCCCTCTCCCCCATTTCTCTCAGGCCAACAAGGTCGTTGTGCTCCTTCAGGGCCGCTATGCGGGCAAGAAGGCTGTCATCGTCAAGAACTACGACGAGGGCACCTCCTCCCGCCCCTACGGTCACGCTCTCGTGTGCGGTCTCGCGACCTACCCTCGCAAGGTGAGAATCACGGCCAACGCTGCTCAGGCGGGCGCCGCGCGGGGATCGATTCGGTCGAACCCGCACCGCCCCTCGTGTTTGTTAGAGCGGGTCCATCGAGTGTGTCCAGGATGCGCGATTGTCGATCGCGTCGTCGCGTCGCGTCGCGTCCCTCGCGCGCGTCCGGGCACGCGCGATGGCTCGGGAAAAACCCTATTTCCAGTCCCACACAGTGGTGGGCACAGATTCGCGATGTGAGGCGGAGCGCTGACCATCCTTTCCCCTTTTTCCCAATAAACCAGGTGACCAAGAAGATGGATAAGAAGAAGCAGGACAAGCACTCTCGCGTCAAGACCTTCATCAAGACGGTCAACTACAACCACCTCATGCCCACCCGCTACACCCTCGACGTGGACCTCAAGGCTACCGTCACCCCCGACGCGCTGGAGAACGCGACGAAGAAGGTTGCCGCGCGCAAGGAGGCCAAGAAGATTCTGGAGGAGAGGTTCAAGACTGGCAAGTCTCGTTGGTTCTTCACCCGCCTCGCCTTCTAAGCGAGTGCGTGTGAACGATGTAGAACTGGTGGGGGTGTGAGTCGAGTCGAAGTGGTCTTTGGGTGCGTCTTTGGTCAAAATTTAGCTTTAGATCTTCCACGCGCGTGTGATTGACATTCGATTTGACAACAAACGAGAACTGATTCGTCGACGCGCTCCTCTGAGACATCACCCGTCGGGCACGAACCGTCACACGCGGTACGCCCCGGGGCCCGGCACGTCCAGCTTGCTCCGCCGCGTCTGCCACCGCCCTTCCTTGGTGAAGCCAATCGTCGGCAGAGTCGCGTTGCCGCTGAGCGCCTGCCTGCCCACGCCGCTGGGCAGTGTCCTCGCCGCGGGACCGGGACCCAACATCCCGCCCAAGATAGCCTTAGCCTGCAACGTCCCGAGGCTCGCCTTAGCGGCCTGGTCCCTGTAGCACGTACCGAACGACACGGCGGGGAGGGTACCGCGGTGAGACTCCGTCTGCTTTCCGACCGATTTCGGCAGCGGGTACGTCCCGGGCCCCGGAACCGACGCCCACCGCACCTCGTCGGGGTTCTTCTTGGTCCTGTCCGTGCTCCTCAGTTCCTTGGGGAACTTGATGGGGTTGGCGGAGTACTTCCCGCTCAAGGTCTGCCGTCCGATCCCGCTGGCGCTCTGGTACACCGGTCCGGGGGAGATGGTTTTGTCGTACACGAGCGCGGCGGCGCCGACGCGACGTTTGGACTTGGTGAACGAGATGGACGGGAGGGTCTCCTTCATGGAGTGAACCTGCCTGCCCACGGAGTTTGGGAGGGTATACGCCACGGGCGCGGGGGCGATCTTCTGTCGGTCCTCAGCCCTGCCAGCCGCGTCCCTGGAAGCCCTCCCGAAGCAGCCGGAAGGCGCGGTTCTTCGCTCCGAGTACCCCTGTTTGCCCACCGAGTTCGCAGCCTTGTAATAACCCGGGCCGGGTACCTCGTACCGCGGACCGGTATCCCCGAGCCTGCTCCGGTTCCTTCGCAAACTCGCGTTCATCGCCAGCGACTCCTCCGGGGTTTTCTTTTGGAAGTCGAACCTGGTCGCCGTGCCAAACCCAAACGACGGCCCGGACTTCTTCTCGCTCTCAACCATCTTGCCCAGCTGGGACCTCTGCATGGAGGGTTTCACCGGCGGCAGCGTGTACTTGCGCGCGGGCCTGCGAGCCTTGGGCTTGGCCGCGGGGGGATTAGGATCCTTCGGCGGCGAGGGCGTGGGCGAACCCCCGCCGGACAGCTTGGACTTGCTCAGCGTCTCTGGGTCCTCAAACGTGTCGCTGTACTCCGCGGGAGCCTCCTCAAAGTCGGCGCTGTACTCCGGGTCAGCCATCGACGATTCCTTAGCCTCCACGGGCTCGGGTTCGGGCTCGGGCTCCGGCTCGACCTCGGGCTCGGGCGTTGGCTCCGGATCGACCTCGGGCTCGGGCTCCGGCTCGGGCGTCGTCTTGTGGGCAGCGGCGAATAGGTCTCCCGTGGCGCCGCTCACAGACTTTGGGGACATCTCGGTCACGTCGCCGGCTGCTTCCATGTCCTGCATGGACGACAGCTTGCTGCTCGGCATGAGCGACCGCGCGATATCCCCGGAGCTCGGGTCCGTCGGGTCCGCACTCTCGAAATCGGCGCTGTACTCGTTGCTCTCGTCGAACTCCTGCGAGTACGACGCGGTGCTGACGTCGTGCGCGACGACGGATGGCGGTTTGGAGTTTGGATCCTTCCCGGCGGAGTCGATGACGTGTTGGACGACGCCGTCGACGAGGTCGTGGATCATCGTGTTCTGTTCCGATTCCGCCTCCACGTTGTGAATCGCATCCTCGACCAGGTTGTGCACCTGAGTGCCCTGCGACGCCGCGGTGGGCGGCCTGCTCCCGTCCATCGAGGCACTCTTACTGATGTCCTCCGTCGCCCTCTCCATCGCCGCGTCGACAGCCTCCCACGCCTCCGCGCTCTCCTCCGCCTTGTCGATGGCGGTCGTCACGATATCGTGCACGATGGACGGTCCGCGCTCGTGCCTCGGGGGCGTGCGCTCGACGTCGCCCTCCAGCGACACGGACGCATCGACGACGTCGGAGGAGCCGAACGCGAACTCGCTCGAGTCGTCGATTGTGGTGCTGCCGCCGAGCATGTCCCCCTCGACGTCGCCGCCCGCTACGGGGGAGGACTTACCGGTGGCCACGCTCGATGGCGGGCGACTCGGTGGATCGGATACCGCCATCGGAATCGATTTTGACTCCGGTGCCGCGCTCCCACGTCTGCGGAGGCGAGGAGGCGATTGGACGATTCGGTCCTCGTCAGGTTTGCAAAACTTTGTTGCCAAAATGGGGAGGGCAATTTGACGAGAATATGGGCCTTTTTTGACCTGACTGCTTCCCGTAGGAAAATCGTAACGAGACACTGGCTATCGCTCGAGAGACCAGAGCCACGGAAAACACTTTATTTTGCCGGCTGTGGAGGTCAAGGGCACATTTGCGATCGGCGGTGCAGGGGGTGCCGCGGTCGAGGTTTGAGGCTCGGGGTGGTATCGAGCGTCGGGACGATGACGTCCGCGACCGATAAGACGCCCGCGCCATCGCGCGATGTCGGCGGCGTCGAGGTGGACAGGGACGAGCTCGAGCGGTCGGTGAGGGCCATGCTCCAGGCGCTCGGAGAGGACGTCCAGCGCGAGGGCCTCGCCGACACCCCGAAGCGCGTCGCCAAGGCGATGGCGTTCGCGGTGCGGGGCTACGGGATGAGCGCGGTCGATGCGGTCGGCAGTGCGCTGTTTCACGAGCCGGGACTCGAGAGCGACGAGGCCAACGCGGCCATCGAGGCTGAGCGAGCCGCGACGGGCGAGGAGCGATCGGGCGGCGCCGTCGACGACGAACTCACCGCGAGGCCCGGGGTGGTGCTCATCCGCGACGTGCCGTTCTTCTCCACCGCGGAGGACTCGCTCCTTCCCTTCTACGGCCGCGCGCACGTGGGGTACGTCCCGTCCAGGGGTACGATCGTGGGCCTGAGCAAGGTGGCGCGGCTCGCGGAGGTGTTTGCCAGACGGCTGCAGAACCCAAACGCCCTCGCCGCCGACGTAGCCGCCGCGCTGCACGAGGGCGCCGCGCCGCGAGGGGTGCACGTGGTGCTCGAGGCGGCGCAGATGGGACCGTTCGGGCCCATCCCCGTACGCGGCGAGGCTGCGACGGGATGCTTCGAAGGGAACGACGAAGACGCGGATGGGTACGGGGCTGAGTTTCGCGCCATGCTCGGCGCGGGCGTCGGCGCGGGGCCGGGACCGGGCGTCGGCCTCGGCGAGTTTGGCAACGGAGGCGACACACGGTGGACGACACACGGCCGCAGGTGCACGTGCGGTGTCTCGTCACCACGGTCACCTGGGGTCACCGAGACAGAGGGCGCGTCCACGTCCACCGCGCTCCACAGCGGTAGGGACTCGCCCAGCTGTCCCAGCGACTCCCGGGACTCGCCCACCGACTCGTTGCACGGGGGTGTGCTCTCCGAGGTGTCGGTGTCGCTCGACGCACGACCCGCGACGCCGTTCGACGTTGCGCTCGGGGCGCCGTCGCCTCCCCCGGCGCCCGTCGGCGTGGCTGAGGCTGTCGAGGGTATGATGCGAGCGCTCGGTTTGGGGGCCAAGATGGAGCCCGAGCGTTTGTCTCTGACTGCTCGAAGGTACGCGGATCTCATGGCTGCGTCCAGGGAGGGTCACGCCATGTACGACGCAGAACCGTCGGGCGGTAAGAAGAGGAAGCTGGTCGACGAGAGGAGGCTGATCGACGGTTCCGACAGCTCGGGGAACACGGAGCTGGTCCGCGACTTGGAACTCGCCACACTTTGCGAACACCACCTGCTGCCCTTCCACGGAGCCGTGCACGTGGCGACGAGTGGGTCCACGAAGGACGTGTCCCGCGCGATGCTGCAAAATATCGTCACCAGGCACGGACGCAGGCTCCAGGTTCAGGAGCGTTTGACGCGGGACATCGCGAGGGACGTCGCGGCTGCGACGGGCGCATCCGGGGTGATGGTGGCGTGCCGCGCGGCGCACCTTTGCATGATTGCACGAGGGGTGGAGAAGCCGGGGTCGACGACGTGCACCTCCGCGTGCCTAGGGGAGTTCGCTAGCGACCCGGCGAGAAGAAGCAGGTTCTGGCGCGCGCTCGAGGGGGGGAAGTAATAGGAGCATCCGCTCAAGCCGCATTCTTTCGAGTTGAAATAATTGCATTTGGCTTACAAATACGCGAGCGCTATGTATAGTTCCGGAAAATAATTTATCTAGACGCGTCGTCGATCACAGGTATGCGAGGAATTGGATGAGGGAGAACAGGAAGGACGCGGGTAACGCCAGGGCCAACCCCGTCTGCACGGGGAGCGGGAGCTCGCCCTTGGGCGTGACGCGAATCTTGCGGATGCGCGAGTTTTTGGTGATGATGGACGTTCCCGTCTGTCCCACCGCACCGCCGGCCACGACGACGGCCGCCGCCTCGAGCGCGTCCGCCTGAGTCGCCGCGGCCGCCGCCTTACCCGCGGCTCCCTTCGCCGCCGCTGCCTTACCCGCCGCCTTGCCCGCGCCTAGGAGACCGGCGAGACCGGCGCCTCCGACGCCGCCCGCGGCGGCGAACTTCTCGAGCCTCGTCTTGGGCGCCTCCTTGGCGAGCTGCATGCCCTTACCACCCTTTTGCGCGGTGGGGGCTTCAACCTTGAGCTCGGCGAGGTTGGCCTTGGCCTGCTTCGCGTCGATGCGGGGACCGGCGGGGGTCTTGGGAATGGGAGCCGTCTTGACAACGGCCATCTCCGGACCGGCGGGCTTGACCGCGACGGGCTTGGCTGCGGTGGACTTCTTGGGAAGCACCGGCGCCGAGGGCTTGCCCACAGCGGGCTTGGGCACCTTGACGTTCGCCTTGGTCACCGGCGCGGGCTTCGCAGCCTTCGTGGGCTCGGGAACGGACACCTTCACCTCGGGAAGGCGGAGGGCGGCGTTCTCAGCCTTGGCGTTGCCCGGCTTGGGGTACTGGGCCCCGGGAGCGGCGGTCTTCGGTACGGGCGCGGTCTTCACGGCAGCCTTCACAGACGCGGCGGCGGGCTTCTTCTTGGAGACCTGCGCCTCCTCGATGAGCCTCGCGGTATCGGTTCCCTCCAGGCGAGCGGAGATGGCCATGGCGGGGGAGGCCGTGGATAGCGCCACGGCCACGGCCGCGGCAGCCGCGGCAGCCTTGGAGACGTCGCGCTCGTCGTTGACGGCGGAGCATACCACGGTGCGCTTGGTGTTGACGCGCTTAGCCTGCGATGGTCGGGTCGGGATGGCGTCAGCGTCGGGGGTCGGGACGAAGGACCGCTCTCATCAGATGTTACGACGATCGGGGAGAAGATTCTGTTGTCCGATTGGACGACGAGTTCGCTCGGAGGGACGGCGCACCTTGGCGACAGCCTTGGGGGCGACGCGGACGAACGCGGACTGACCGAGAATGGCGGTCATCTTTGACTGGTGGTTTCTGTCCTCTCAGTCAGGAGACGGGGTGGAGTCAAGTGCTGCTCCGCGGACACATCCGCCGGCCACAAATTGAGGACGAAACGCTCCTGTGAATCCACCTGGTGCTCTCCGATTGGTTCATCTTGGATTTCATTCGCGGGATCAGTCTGTTTGCCCATAGCGGAGAGACTTTATTGCCACACACGCGGGTGCCTGTCCTGTCATTTTTAACTGAGATTTGAAGTCGCGGGGCAGACACACGAACACCATGGCGGCGGAGGAGGATGAGGCGGGGTCTAGGATGTCCATGCAGCTGGTTCTGATGAACTGCTTGAAGGACAAAAAGTACGGGGACGCGCTCTCGGCGTGTAACTCCCTCCTGGCGAGGTTTCCCACCGACGCGATGGCGCTGGAGTGCAAAACTCTGTTGACCGAGAAGGCTGAGCTCGCGGAGATGCCGACGGACGGGGAGGAGGAGTCCGAGGAGGGAGACGAACACGATGAGGGTGGTGGCGACGAGGACGATGACGAGGAGGGTAGTGACGACGAGGAAGAAAGCGAGAGCGGAGGGACGGAGTAGGACGACTGACCATTAGTTTTTTGTAGACCAGCAGCAGAGCCTAGCACTACTTCCTGTCTCCCCAAGGGGCGGGCTCGCGCTTCCTAGGACGCAGGAGCTTCTTACCCGTCCTCGAAACCTCACCAACCCCACCGTCGTTCCCGGACAGCGCCTCGACGGACTCTTCAACCCTGTGCGCGTGCGTCTCCGCGTGCCTCGCCCTGGCCCGCGCCGCTCCCTCGTCGAGGCCCCTCCGCATGGCGATGACCTTGGCCCTTCGCGCGTCCTTCTCGGCATCCTCCTCAGCGCGCATGTTCGCCAGCGCTCGCTGCGCCTCGCTAACCTCCAACTCCCAGTCCGCCTTCTTCTGCGCCGCCTCACGGGCCAGTTTCGCCTCCAGGTGGGCGTCGAGCTCGGCGGTGGTCACCTTCGGCGCGACGACGCCGCGCTTCTTTCCTTTGCGAACGTCATCCTCCGTCTCCTTGTCGTGGAACATGGGCTCCCCCCGGGCTGCGTCCGGCTTGGCGAACGAGGCGGGGTCCAGCGCCGTCCTCGCCATGGCAAGCGCGTCGTCGAGCGTCTTGGACGTGAACGAGGACTTGGACGTGCCGGTGTCCTCGCTCGCGTCGTTTTCATCGAGCCACGGCGGGAGCGTCCGCGGCGCCCGCTCAGGGAACACCTTCTTGCCCGTCCTCATCGGGACCGCATCCGGCGCGTCGTTCTCGTCGTTCGCCCGCGCCATCTCACCCATTCGGGCTTCGTCCCGTAGGCGCGCAGCCTCGCCCGCGGCCTCCATGTTATGGGCCATCGCGTCCGCCTTCTTGACCGCGTCGGCGGCTGTGTGCGCCACCCTCTTGAGAAGCTCCAAGGCCACCGCGTCGTGGGGGTCCAGGGCGAGTATCTGGCGCAGAACTTTACGCGCGTCGTCGGATTTACCCTGGGCGTACAGCATGGAGGCCACCGCGATCGCGGCGGGAAGCTGAGCCTGGGTGAGCACCGGTCGTTGCCTCACCTCGGGGTCGCGCCCATCGTCAACCTCGTAACGTCTGTCAAAGTCGATGCGGGCGCGGTCCCTCTGGTCCTTGCGGACCACATCTTCGGCCGCGAACTGCCTCGCGCGCGTCTGACGCCTGTGTGGCGTCGGCTCCGGCCTCGGCATGGCTGGCGGTCAGGGGTTCGGGTGGACCTCCGCCGGTCAAAGTGGGCGCGTGGCAGCGAGTTTTGAATGAAAACTTGGCCGAGGCCGAGCGCCGGCGAGGCTGCCAAAACTGGATTGGGAAATTCGCGTCGAGCCCGCGGCCGTCGTCACTACAGAACGGCGCAGAGACACGCGCGTTTGGGTCGGAACAGAAAAGAACCATGTCGCGAGGACGCGGTACCACGAGGGAGGCGAACATCTGGTGAGTCCCGCGCCGTGAACCCGACCAACCCTCGCGCCCCCGACTCGCCACCCGGAAAATCGCCAAAAAATCACCGACACGGGGCTCCTCGAGCTCACCCCACGCGCAAGGAGCCGAGCGCTGACCGACGTCCCGTTCCTTCCCCGCCGTTTTATCCACACAGGATGGAGACTTGCAACAAGGAGGACACGATCCAGAAGAAGGCTGATAAGATGTTCTTCGACCGAGATAGGATAAAGTGGGTGAGCTGGGACAGCGGCATCGAAAGCGTCAAGACCGTCGCCGGAGAGGAGGCGCTGAACCGCACGCTCACCAAGAAGAAGGAGATGGACCCGGACGAGAGGACCGCGGTGAAGATTCACTATCCGACGACCAAGTCGCGGGTGTTCTGCACCGTGGACTGATATGATACTCGACTTTAAGTAGCTTTCCACTGTCATCAATATCAACGTCGTCGTTCGATATCGTCGTTCTCCCACTCCGACCACGTCCCTCTACCCTTTCCAAGGCGGGGTGCGCGACACGGGTGCATCCCTGCGTCCCTCGGCGGTCGCGAACAACGGAATCGTCGCGCGCGTGCCGGTGACGGGGGTGACGGGCGAGGCCTGCGCGGCGGCGGCCCTCTCCCTCACGAGAGAACTGGCCAGTTCCTCCAGCCTCGCCACCCTCGCCTCGGTCACGCGCTGCCTCCGTCTGGCCTCCACCTGCGACTCGCCGTCCCTTCTCAGCTGATCGCTCCATCTCACCTCGTTGCGTGCCACGAACGCACGCCACGCCTCCTCCAGGCGCGTGACAGAGTCGAGGAGCTCCTCCGCGCGGACCCCCTCGCTTGATACGCGGGACAGCCCGCGCTCTCTCAGTTCCTTGAGCCCGAGCCTGGCGCGCCTCAGGTCGTCCAGCCGCGAAACCTCCAGCGCGATCGCCTCGCGAGTCAATTGAACGCGCTCGTGGTGATCGCACTCGTCCGCGATCTCGCGCGTTCGGGTTTTTCCACCATCGCGGGTCTGGGGCGAGCCGACCCCGCCCGGTATCTCGGCGGCCAGGTCGGCGAGGTACCAGAGGGGGTGGTCGGAGTGGTCTGAGGTAGGGTGATCGCTCTCCGGTCTCGCGCTCCTCTGCTGAACGTGGGCTGCGTTCGTCGATACGCGCGGCTTGCGTGCCATCGCCTGCTTGGGCACGGCCTTCTTCTTCGTCGCCTTCTTGACAGTCCTGGGAGGGTCGGGGCTGAACTTACTGTTCTCGTTGTTCTTCGCCCTCCTCGGCCTGTCTAGTGCCGGCATGGTCCGTTCTGGGTCGCCGAGCGAAAACCTGACGTTCCTTTCGATCCCTCGGAGACGCGAGAGACTTGCGCGGCGCGCGGACGCGGCTCGTGGTGCGGGCTCGGTGCTTGGGCTTCCCGCCAAAGTGTCGACCTCCAGAGAAGTTCTCGGAAACTGTGAGAGTTATCCAGTTTAAACTTTTCGTGGAGGAGAGCCTCGGGGTAGGGCCAGTATCGCGCGCGCACCTGGAGGATTCTCCAGCCATGAGCGTCGACGCGGAGCCCGCCGCGGCGCCCCTTCCTTCCAACC
>Ga0206682_10004616_pt1 | contig 11129 bp, 7 predicted proteins | sample M240m12015metaG_FD_155444 | JGI IMG/M metagenome (GOLD analysis project Ga0206682, IMG submission 155444) | Ammonia-oxidizing marine archaeal communities from Monterey Bay, California, United States - M2 40m 12015 | ecosystem: Environmental > Aquatic > Marine > Intertidal zone | place: USA... | reverse complement strand
GCAAAATAAAAAGAAGGGGAGAAACAAAAGTAAAAAAAAACCACAATATAATGGAGCATTATTAACAGTATCTACTGCTAGTTCTTTTGTGAAAGATCCTAGAAATGCAAAAGAACTTAATGCATATATTAATAATATGATGCTTTATTTTGATATTAAAGATTATCATATTAAAGAAATTCATGAAATTGTGATGTGCTTAAGTGAAAATTATTATGAACCATTTAAAAATTGGTTGAATGTAGGATGGGCATTACATAATACTCACGACAGTTTATTTTGGACATGGGTTAAATTTTCAAGTAAATCAAGTAAATTTGATTGGGGAGATATCCCATCTTTAAAGGAAAAATGGAAAAATGAAATGGGAGAAGGGTATACTTGGAGGTCTCTTCATTATTGGGCAAAACAAGATAATCCCCAAAAATACGGAGAAATCAGAAATAATTCTATAGATAGATTTATTAGAAGTACATTAGATAGTCAAGGTTCAGATACAGATTTGGCAATTTTAACTAAACATTTGTTTGATGGTGAATATAGTTGTGTTAGTATAAAAAACCATAAATGGTATAAATTCCGAAATCATCGCTGGCTTGAGAATGATTGTGGTACAGGACTAAGAAGTGAACTTTCTAAAAAAATTAATCGATTATATGTTGATAAAACAAGGTCTGAAAAAGATATGGCGGCAAATCCAGATATTGGTTCGGCAGAAAGAGAAAAACATATAGAAAATATGGGGATATATAATAGAATTGCTATCAAACTAAAAATGAATTCACAAAAAAATAATATTATGCATGAATGCGAGCATTTATTTTATAATAATGAGTTAACAGCAAAATTAGATTCAAATAAATATTTACTGGGATTTGAAAATGGCGTTTATGATTTTAAACAAAAAAAGTTTCGGGATGGTGAGGCTGAAGATTATATTAGTTTTTCAACAAGAACAAAATATATTCCTTATGATCCGAATGATCCTGGGCATAAAAAAATTTCTGATCAGATTGATGATTTCTTTTTCAAGGTATTTCCAAATACAGAACTTAGAGAATATATATGGCAACTCTCGGCCTCTTGTTTAATAGGAACAAATCGTAATCAAAAATTTAATATTTTGACAGGTGTAGGTGGTAATGGTAAATCTATATTTGTAAATCTTATGAATTTTGTTCTAGGTGAATATAGTGGTAAGATGAATATTGCATTAGTAACACAAAAAAGAAAAGGAATAGGTGGTCCAACTCCAGAAATTGCTCAATTAAAAGGTAGGCGATTTATTTCAATGGACGAACCTAGTGCCGGAGATGTATTAAATGAAGGAATTATGAAACAAATGGTTGGTGGAGATGAGATGGAAGGCAGAGCGATGTATAGTAGAGAAATGACAAAATTCTATCCACAATTTGAATTAGTTTGTTGTACAAATCGATTATTTGAAATTAAAAGTAATGACAAGGGTACATGGAGAAGAATTAGACAAGTAGATTTTCGTTCAGAATTCTTAGATGATCGTGATTATCAACAAAAAAAAGAACTCGGTCTTGCCGACGATCCTGAGAGACCAATATATCCAAAAGATGATCAATTAGAAACAAAAATAGTGGATTGGATACAAGTATTTACTGCTCGTTTAATTGAAAAATGCAATGAAACAGAAGGAAAGGTTCAAGATTGTGATATTGTATTGGAGGCCTCAAGAGCGTATCAAGAAAAGGAAGATTTCTGGTCACAATTTGTGAAAGAAAAAATTATGAAAGGAAATAAAGATGATAGAATTAAGAAAACAGATATTCGAATAGAATTTAAAGAATGGTATGAGCAAAATAACGGAAATAGAGCACCCAAGGCGAAAGATTTGTATGAATATTTAGATAAAACATTGGGAAAATATAGAAAACGAGGATGGTGGGGTTATAAGATTATTTATGAACAGTTTGATAGTGAAGAAGAAGTCGAAGAAGAGATATCAAATAGTGATTAATAAATTCTGTAAATAATGATTGTGAATGATTTATTAATATTTAGTATTATATATAATGGTTTGTCAAACGTATTGTATAATAGCAGGGGCATTTATTTGTGCGAGTATTTTTGTTTGTTTTTTAACTGATAAAAAGGCACTACATGGATCTTATTTAGATGATCTTAGTCCAGATAATAAAGTACGTTATAAATTTATAGTTCAGGAAAGAAGAAAGATTTATTTTCAGGGATTTGCATTAGGATTTGTATTATCAGTTGCGAGTTTATATTGGAATAACTCCAAAACAAAACAAAATCGTACAACGAATATATGCCAGGTTTTGGCTATTTCATTTACAACAAATTATTTCTACTATATTTTATATCCTAAAACCGACTATATGGCAAAATATTTAGAAACGAAAAAACAAAGAGATGCGTGGTTGAAAATTTATAAAACCATGCAGTTTAATTATCATTTTGGATTTGTGTTAGGGTTGGTAGGTATGTTTTTTGTTGCCAGGGCCATTTGTTAAATAAATATTTAATATAATAAAATTTGTTATATTAAGTTTGATATTTGTTAATAACTTTTTGTTTTTCTTTATTTTTGTTAACTTTTTTGAAAAGTTATTTAATTAAATGGTAATGTACTTGTAAAATTTAGTATATTAATAATCGAAATAATAGTGATAATAAAAATGAAATAAATATTATCAAGTTTAAAATGTTTGAATGTCGTCATAACAAATGCATAATATTTATTAAGTAAATACGGCATAAATAAGATGGTTAAATAAAAAATATACATTTTAATTTTTTTATACTGGTTTTTAAATAAAAATATTAAAAGAGATATAACAAATAATACATAATATAAAATTTTTAAATAATATGTAAATCCTGTCACATCTTCTGTATTATTATAATAAAATTCTCCTAATCTATGGTTCACATTTTTTACTTGTTCTGTATCATAAATTTTTTTTTTTAAACTACTTAATTTATTATCATAATTATTGTATACGTCATTAACATTTTTAGAATAATTACTTTGAGAATTATAATAATGGATAGAAGTGGTTATATTATCTAATATATTATTTATAAGTTCTCTATTCCATGAATTAACTTGTTTTTGTGCTTCGTTTTTGAATTTATCTCTTTGAATATTTGAGTAATATAGAGAACCTTTAGATTCAAGATAATACGATCTTTCTGCTTTATTTAATTCATCTGGTGAGTTTTTTACTTTATTTTTTGCATTTATCATTTCATTTCGTAATTTTTCAATCTTTCTTTTTTTAATTTGTTCTGGTGTTAAAGACATTCTATTATCAAGTTGATTATGTATTTTTTGCATTGATTGTAAAGCATTACTTAACTTGTAATTCGCCATATATTATAATATATAATATATAGAAATTAAATATATGCATTAAAAAATATTATAAAAAATATTATAAAAAATGTTATTAAAATATAAATAAAATTAAAAAATGTTATTAAAATATAAATAAAATTAAAAAATGTTATAAAATGATTCAGCATTTTTTGGTTCACTGTCTTCTACATAAGATGTAAAATTTTCAGTGGGGGTAGATTCTTGCTGTGCGACATTTAATCTAGAACTAGTATCCATTTCATTTTTTAATGCTGCTATACCAAGGGCTCCGGCCGAATAAGCACTATCTCTTATATTTTCACAAGAAGTAGCAAATAAACCCCACCAATTCATTGGTTTCTTTTCTGTTTTATCGTCAGGGGGTAATTTTTTATCGAATTGGAATTTATTCCAATGTAATTTAGTTCTAGTAAAGTTAGTCAACATTCTTTGAGCAATGACAATCATTACTATTGCTATAATTATACAAATAGATAACATACCAACTGATGCTGGGAACCATGGAAATGACATTAAATAAACAATCATAAAAACACCTAAAGCACCGTAAACAATAATTTTTAAAATATTTTTATGAGACGAATATCTGTCATACTCATAATCAGATAATTCAACAAGGCGTTTTTTATTTTTGTATTCTTTTTCTAAAGAATCCAATTGTTTTTGAGCATTTGTAAGTTCATTATCAATTACTTTTGTCATAGTTAGTTGGTCTGCTAGATTACTACGACTATTTGATGTTTGTGATTGTTGGTCTTTATACATTGTTTTTAACTGATTAAAAAGTGCTACTCTCATAACACTTAATTCTTCTATTCTTTTCTTAATAATATCTGCTTCTTGTACTGAACCAGCAGAAGTTTTATTAAGTGATTGTAAATTTTGAAACATATATTTTTCAAGTTCTTGAAGGTCTTTAATATTTTTTATGGTGTTTTCATGTTTATTACCTAAAAGACCTTGCCTTTGTGTATTGAATTGATTTCGTTGTGCCATAGTTAAAGAACTACTATCTGTATTTTGCTGGATATTACCCGATTGAAATAAATTGGCCATTATATATATAATTAAATTATAAAATTATTTTCTCATTCTATGAATTACTAAAGAAAACGTAATTATTGCTAAACTTAACCATATAATCATTTGTAATGATTGGCTTTTTTCCTTTAATAATATATCTTCTACTTGACCTTCAACCGTAGTTTGTTTTGATTTATCATAACTTTGAATAGTTGCATAAACATTTTCATAAAGTGCTAACTGATTTTTTAGATGAGTTTCTTCATCTTTAATAGATGCATTAATAGTATTATCAATTGTTTTTAATTCTTTAATTTTATTAAAAATATTTTGGGCTAGTTTAATAAGATCTGCGTTTTGCTTAGTTAATTTTGCGTATTGTATAAACATATTTTTATTGGTATGAGCAGAAGACACCCTTGCTTGATAACATCTATTTACTGCCCATTGAGCCATTCCGGGACCATATCCTAAAGCCTTTTCTACATCTCCACAATCTCGAACCTTTTTCGTATTAATTTCAGAAGTAGGAGGACCTCCTATACCTCCACCGCACTGACAACATCCATCTTTAATAGTTACATCGTTACTATCCGCGTAATTAATACTTGTAACTGTTGAATCCATTCCTAAAACAACATTACCATTGCTACATTTTCCCTTTGTAATAGTGTCGCATTTTTGATCATTTACGCGAGAACCATTATAATTATGTTTACATTCTGAAATATATGGTGATTGTAGGTCACATCCTGCTTTGCATGCAGTTCTACTAAAACTCCATTCAGATGTCCCGGGTCTATGTTTACTTTCACAATCTGCTTTGCAAGAAAGAACATCTTGCGTTGCATTATAATATGATTCCATAAAGATTTTATAAGATTGACTATATTCTGATAGTTTTTGATCGTACTGGGTTTTTAAGTTTTCTAAAACTTCCAATTCATCTGCTGAAACATTATCTAATTTATCTGTTTTAAATTGTTCTAATAGTAAAGAGGTACTATTTAATTTATTGAATTGAAGTTGTTTATTTTGTAAATACGTTAAACCTTGTGCTAATTGATTAAGAGGAACCTGAATTTTTTTATGTTGTTCTTTTTTTTGATCAGAAAATAAATCTGTTATATTTTCAAGTATCTTTGTAAAAACCATTTTATTTAATATATGTAAATAAAAAAGTTATATTTACTTAGCATACATAATTGCCGATGCCACAAAAGTAGCACCAACAACCATCCATATTAAATGATGGAACTGTATTGCTGAATTATCAAGAATAATTTCATTTGTTTCTGCATCCATTGTTGCATTTCTAGTTTTAAGTTTATTGATTTTATCTTTCTGTTTTTTTAATTCATTATAAGTATTTATTAATTTTTGTTTTTGAATAACAATATTTTTGTCTAAAGAAACATTTTTTGATTTTAAAGAATCAACCTCTGTTTTCATTTTTTCAACTGTTCTCATTAATTTTCCATTTAATGCCATCAATTGATCATATAATGGAGAATCCAAACTAATAATAGCACAAGGATCATTACGACCAAATGCCTTTCCTGTAGGTATAGCATTAAATTGGACGGATGTCAATGACTGTGTTTGAGTAGGACATGTTGAATGTTTATTTCTAAAATCATCATAAAAATGTTTATAACCTAAAGTATCAATCCATGCAGTTGTTCCAGAAGACCCATCTACAGCATTATATCCTCCAGGTGAGCATTTTTCACCTATCCCCATAGCGGATCCTAGACTTATTTCAGAAAATTCTTGAGCACTAAGTGTCGCTGCTGAATCCGGACAAGATTTATCTTTACCAGTCCATGCTGCTGCAGTAAATTGTCTAGCAATTCCTACATTATTTATAAAATGGTATGAACCATTTATATCTTTAATAACTTTATTTTTATATTTACCCTTTATAGACGATTGTCTGGATTGTAATTCTTCTAAATATTTTTTATATTTAATTAAATATTGAGACATGTCATTATTAAATAATTTTTCTAAAGTTTCAAGTTTTCCTAATTCTTGTCCATTAACAATTTCTACCTTATCTTCTCCAGAAAACCCTTCAATGGTCTTATAATTTATATATCTTAAATTATTTACAATATTAAGTTTACCCAGTGAAATATCTTGTAAATTCTTTTTTTTTACTAAATTATTGTATTTATTTTGATATTTTTTAAATTTTTTTCCTTGTTGAAACATATATACACTATTCTTAGAAAACATTATTCCATTTTTATTTGTTTATAAATAAAAAAAAACATAGTAAATATTGATATAGTATAAAAACTTGAAAAAATATAACTTTTACTATTTTCATCATATTTTTGTATTTTAAAGGGTATGGCAGATTTATGTTCTCCTAATTTACTTTTTAATTCTGTATGTTGGTCACTATATTGATTTTTAATATCATTTATCATTTTATTTTTATCTTTTAAATTTTTATCATTTGATGATATATTACCATCCAAATTTGCCTTTAAAATATTTATATCATTGTAAGTTGTTCTAACTTGGGCTAAAGCCCGATTAAATTGTGATACATCTAATCCTAATTTTAAATCAGAATAGTGTGTTACATATTTTTTAGTAGCAACTTCCCATCTATATTTTAAATTTTTTAATTGTTGTTCTAATGAAATGTTATTAGTATATCCATCCGACATTATTTATATACATAAGCGATAATATTTTGTTTGCAATGAAGTTGGGCTAGAACGTATAATTTCAAAAACTTGTCCGGGTCTGATACAAAATATAATAGATACCGGGTCAAATCTAGATATTTCCGGAAACTGAGTATCTTTTACAATATTAAATTTTTTTTTAAGTTTTTCTTTTTCTTCAGTAGAAATAACTCTATGTGGAGGTATTAATTCATTTTCTAAAATATCATATATAAAATCATTATAATTATACACATTAATATAGTATTCATCTTTTTTATAAAGAATATCTAAAAAGTTCGTTAAATTATCATTAAGCCTTTCTTTTGTAATTATAATTAAATCATCTTCTTTTGTTAAAATATCGTCAATATTATATAAGTCTTCAATATAATCATAAATATGATTTTTTCTAATTTTTGTTCCTAAATGATATTTAAAATAAGTTTTTTTATTTGTATCTGGATTAATTAAGAGTAAATCAAGTTGTTTATTTGCACAAAGGTGTGCTATTTCATTAATACTAAAATTATTATATTCTGAAATATCAAAACCTTTAGATTTTGCATGTTTTAAAATGATTTTTCTAGATTTAAAAATCTTAGATATAGTTTGACTGTTTGTATTTTTAGAAGCCATTTATATTAATAATAGACATCTTATTAATATAATTTCAATTTTAATTTATTTTTTAATAATTCTAATTTACGATGATATGCTTTTTGTTTTATTTGAATCGTTATCATCTTCTTTTGATGGTTCATCTTCTTCTTCTATATTAGAAAGTCTTTCCAACCCTTCTTTATTTGTTTTACTTACAATTTTTGTAATTATTTTCTCTCCAGTACCTTCTTCCACTTCTCCCAAAATATCAACCATTGTATTTTCTGTTTTTTTTTCTGTAGATTTGGGAGATTCCTCTAGTCCATCTTTTTTAAATACTGATTGAGGGTCGATGCTAAGCGTTTTTTCTTTTTCGTAATCGGATGACTGTTCTCCGATATCGTACTCTTCATCTAATTGCCATGACTCTAGATCACCTATATTGGGTTGTTCTTGGAAATTAGGATCATAATCAGGACTGTTGGGTCCATAGTCTGGGCTTTCGGGTCCATAGTCTGGGCTTTCGGGTCCATAATCAGGACTGTTGGGTTTATTTACAGATTTTAATTTATTTTCAGGATGATATACTAATTCACCTGATTCTATATTTTGCAATATAAATTCTCCGTCTTCTTCATCAAATCCTAAAACTTTAAATTTTGCGTTGCCTTCTCCCACAACATTAATAATTTCATCTTTTTTGTAAGAACTATCTATATCTCCCTCTTCACCATAATCTTCGATAACTTCAACTTGTTGAGGAATATATGTATCTACACCTTTTTCATTTGGACTATCTTCTTTACTAACGGTATGGATTAATCCATTCATATCAGAATCTATTTGCGTCGGAGTTTTTTCTTTTACAAGAGATGGAGAGATTTTTGAATTTTGTTTTTTCTTTACCCGTTTACTTATTTCTTTTACAGAAAGACCTGTCATTTTTTCCATACTATTACCATCAGACAATGGTAATATTTGGTCTACATTTTTATCAGTAATAATTCTCAGTTGAACATTCATTGTTGTAAGTTCTTGCATTAATAATTTAAATGCATATGGAACTCTAACTATACTAAAATCCCTCCCAAACCTGCTAACATTAACAATATTCATATCACTATTAATATTTTCAACAAATTTCAATGGACCATCAACGTGTGGACTTAAAAAAATGTTCTTAACTTCATTATATATAGCAATACATCCTGTTAAATTACAAATAGCCATATAAAACTGATCACCTCTTACCATCATGGATTCATTAATGAAATGTGTCATTCCATGAGCAATTAAGCAATCTCTGTCCATTTCTCCTATTCTGAGTCCCCCATTATTTGCTCTACCTTGAACTGTTTGTCTAGTTAAAACATTTCTAGGACCACGTGCCCGATAATTAATTTTATCTTTTGGCATATGTTTAAGTCTCAAATAATAGGTTGGTCCAAAATAAATATCTGCTTCTAATTGCTCGCCTGTCATACCATTGTATAATATCTCATTTCCCGATGGATGATATCCTGCGTTTGATAACATTTTTCCAAACTCCTCATGTTTAGAACCTTTATTCTCAAATGCTGTACAATCTGCGAATCCTCCATAAATAGCCGCACTTTTGCTTGTGAGCGTTTCAACTAAGTGACCGATAGTCATTCTACTTGGCATAGCATGTGGATTCACTATAATATCAGGTCGGATACCATCTGCAGTACACGGCATATCTTTTTCACTTAAAATTAATCCAATTGTTCCTTTTTGTCCTGCTCTAGAACAAAATTTATCACCTATTTTTGGAATTCTCTCCGCTCGAATTCTAACTTTTGCGATTCTTTTACCTTCTTGTCCACTTGTCATAAATGATTTATCTACAATACCTACTTGACCCTTTTTGGGACCAATTGAAGAATCAATAAATGTATCTATATTAGTTAAACTGTTAGCAGCCTTTCCAATTAAAATAGTTTTTTCATCAACAATTGATTCTTCTTTTATTAATCCCGATTTTTCATCCAATGAATCATAATTATATCCTGATTTTAATCCTATAATATTATTTTTTTTATGACTCATAAATTTATTTTGTATTTTAAAACCTACAACCTTTTCAATCTCCTCATGTGCTTCATATGTATTAAAATATGTAGTTCTAAAAAGTCCTCTCTGCAAAGAAGCCTCATTTATAATAACAGCATCTTCAACATTAAAACCCGAATAACACATAATAGCAACAATAGCATTTTCACCATATGGGTGTTCTTCATTTGTTAAATATTTTAAATATCTACTTTTTGTGAGAGGTATTTGTCCATTATTTAAAACATAAGCAGTTTTGTCTAGTCGAATTTGATAATTACTGTGATAAAGAGAAACTCCTTGTTTTCCTTGACCACAAGAGAATGCATTTCTAGGATAAGGATTATTTTGAGGAAAAATTGTCATATTAGCCATAAAACTTAATATAAGAGATGGATGTATTTCAAAATGTGTAACTCTATTTCTCAAATAATCTTCTTTATTTAATAAAGAATGAGCAAGTTTTATACCCTCTGCTTCTTGTGTATCAATAAACTCAACAATACTAGAGTTTTGCTGTAATCTTTCGACCTGTTTGGGTGTAATAATTTCACAATTATGTTCTTTTTTATTTCCATTAAAACCACGAGTTATTTCAAACCATGATATTTCATTATTATATTTTTCAAGAATTTGTTCTCGTTCATAACTTAATTGTTCATCCATAATATAAAAAAGTGGTCGAACAGGTCTTCCGGCATCACTACAAATAATTATTTCATTTTTTTTTATATTAAAATGAATACTTGTGTAAATATCTATTATATTGTTTCGTCTATGGAGTTTCATGATAGTTACAATTTTTAATGGACTATGGGTGCAACCAATCCAATTCCCATTAACAAATATTTTTGTTGATTTAGATAAATAATCTATCGAACATTCTTCTAATAATTTAATCCCGCTATTTTGTAGATTTCTTAAATAATTTATATATGGTAATCCTGAGCAACCACTTGTAACATGTGTTGATGTAGATAAATGTTTATGAAGACCAACATTACCCCCATCAGGAGAATGGATAGGACATAATAATCCGAATTGTGTCGAATGTAACAATCTAGGTGCTATTACCTTTGCCCCAGCAGCGCCTATATGTAAATTTGTTTTTCTCATATGGCATAAAAATCCAAAAAATGATAGACGATTTAAATCTTGAACTACTCCTGGTCTTTTTGTATGTGCTTCTGAACCCCAGTCTCCTTTAAATGCCCTGCGAAAACCAGTTTCCACAATTCTATCTTTAAAGAATGCTTCTTTATTTGCAACAATTAAATTCATAAAATCTAAGTCTTGATAAGAACTTTGATTATGTTTATAAAAATATTCTTTATCTATTTTTAAAAATATATTATCCTGTTGTTTTTTAT
>Ga0206682_10004614_pt1 | contig 11130 bp, 16 predicted proteins | sample M240m12015metaG_FD_155444 | JGI IMG/M metagenome (GOLD analysis project Ga0206682, IMG submission 155444) | Ammonia-oxidizing marine archaeal communities from Monterey Bay, California, United States - M2 40m 12015 | ecosystem: Environmental > Aquatic > Marine > Intertidal zone | place: USA... | reverse complement strand
AGTTCAGGAGATACCTAACGCTATCCCGCTTCCTTCAAAAGAAAAAGTAGAAGTACTTAACCTCCCTCCGATGTTAGAACAAACTAACATCCCAGTACCTGTACCTAGGCCCCAGATCGAGGCTGCGCCAAAACCTGTTCTTAAAGAGAAAGAAGGTTTTTTTAATAGTCTTTTTGAAGAACCACACAAACGAATGTTTACTCAAGGATTACAAGCATATCGCGCTGCTGAGGGTGGAGCGCCTCCAAAAGTTTTTACCGAAAAAGATACAGACATTTTTACACCCGAAATTTTAACTTCTATCGATACGGCTGCAGAATATTTTTATGGTGATGATTCAAAAGAAAATCAAAAAGAATTTCTTAAAAGTCGTAGTAAAAACGAAAGAGAAGAATTTAAAAAAGTATTTAAAAATAAACAATTAGATTATTCTATGATAAATAATGTTTTTAATACTAAAAGTATTTTTGCTCAGGGATACGATATTAAGGATGCCCCTGGATATATTAAAACTATTTTAGGTCAATTTAAAGTTTCTGAAGATAATAAAGGTAATTGGAAAGTTAAAGATCGTTATGATTTTTCTCCGACAGGAACTGCAATAACAGGACTAGCTGGTTCAGTTGCAACTGCTTCTGCGTATCCGTTTGCACGTTATCTTGGAGGTGTAATCGCCCCTGAAGGTAAAGACGGGAAAAGCACTCCTTATGCTCCTTATATTAATCTAACAATTCCTAGAAGCACTAAAGTAGCTTCAGCAAAAGGGAAAAAGAAAACGGCTAAAGCTTAGAGGATAACGAAATGGACTGGGATCAATTTCCTAATTTTTCTAAAGAAGAATTTGATTGTAAGTGTTGTGGCGCAAACGAAATGGATGCGGCTACACTAGAGAAACTCCAACAACTCCGAGAAACTTATGGTAAGCCCATTAAGATTACTTCGGGTTACAGGTGTCCCAATCATCCTGCAGAAGCTTCAAGGACCGCTCGCGGCGGTGTTGGTGCGCATACTACTGGTAAGGCTTTTGATATTGCAGTTGATAGGAAGAATGCGTGGGAAATACTTCAATTGGCTATGGTCTTTGATTTTAAAGGTATTGGCGTACAACAAAAAGGTGAAGGTCGTTTCTTGCATCTTGACACTGTAGAGGGTCACGATAAGTTACCCCGACCTACAGTATGGAGCTATTAATGATAGGATTATTTGGAAAAATATTTGGTTCCGAAAAAGCTTTAACCAAAACAATCGGCGCAGTTACAAGCGGCTTAGATGCACTTGTTTATACTGACGAAGAAAAAGCTCAAGCTGGCGCTGAAGAACGAGCGGCTGCTAGACAAATGGTAGTTGGTTGGATGGAAAGAACTCAAGGCCAAAACCTTGCTAGACGTTTTATTGCTATGGTAGTAACTACTATTTGGGCAATTCAATATGTTCTTGCAATGTTACTTGACGCTATTTCTGTTTGGATGGAAAGCTATACGGAACAATTAATCACTACTGCAGACAATATTAGGGCTGGCGGAGAACAAGTAACTGGGGCTATGATGTTAGTTCTTGGCTTTTACTTTGCAGCACCTCATTTAGATAAAGTAGTCGGGGTCGCAATGAATAAATTTGCTGGCTCTAAAAAGGAGAAATGAAATGAATAAAGAAGCAATCGTAAAATTCCTAACAGAAACGTTTGACCCACGAGTTGATAAACTTTTTGGCGCTGACGTTCCTCGCGGAGTACAAGAGTCCGTATGGACTGCTGTTGTCGTTTTAGTAACCTATTACTTTGCAGGTTAAATAATGGCTAAGGACGGAAGGACAGAAACCCCCTCTAAAGAATACAAAGATAACTGGAATAATATTTTCGGTAAAAAGAATAAAAAAAGTTACACACTAAAGAACGGTGAAGTAGCCCCTAAAAAATAACTAAGGAGAACTAATATGAAACGTTTACTGCTTATATTGGTTCTCCTAATTACTCCTGCATTAGCTCAAAATGAACAAGTAGGAGATTTAAATACAAATACACAAAACAGTACGGTAGAAAGCAACAACCCATCGACAACTAATAATTACAATGGGGCTGGTTCATCTTCCGATACTACACCTCCACCTACAGCGGTTGCTCCTGGGGTACCATCAGGCGGTACTGAATCTTGTTTAATAGGCAGAAGTTTTGGAACTCAAGTTAATGTTCTTGGATTATCACTTGGTGGATATAAACAAGATACTGAATGTAATCGACGACGAGATGCTAATGCATTGAAATCTCAAGGCATGAGTATTGCCGCTGTATCTCGTCTTTGTCAATCTAATAAAAACTGGATTGCAATGTTTAAGAGTGGAACACCTTGTCCCTTTTCAGTTAACGGTAAGTTAATTGTAGGTCGCGCAGCGTTTATTATGATGCGCCAAGACCCTGAAACATTTATTCCAAACTATAAGGCTGAAAAAGAATACTACGATAAAATACTTAGGATAGGACAGGGTGAAAGCGATGAAGAAAATAGCGATGTTAATCTCAGTATTTCTGAGCGTTTCCGCAGTTCAAGCGGAACAGTCGATTGATGATCTAGTTGAAACAAGTAAAATTATTGCTACTAAAATTGAGCTAGCTAAATATGCTGCAACGGGCGCAGTTGATTATATGTATCAAGGTAAAGTTATTCCTGACTACACAGCGGTTGAAGGGCAATATCTTATTAGCGAAGCCGAAGTCCAAGCTTATAATGAAGCTATACTAGGTGTTCAGAACGCCATGTATTTTACATCGGTTATGGCTTTAGAATCGAAAGCGGAAGAAAGTATTATAGCAGTCAAAGTTGCTGTAGATAGTCTTGTCGTAGCTACAACCCGACTAAAAGAAGTTGAGGAAGTTGCAGTAAAAGCCGAGAAAGCTAGAGACAGCGGTTCTGTTGAAGACCAAACAGCCGTACAAGAATATGTAGAAACGAATAACGTATCTATTAAACAAGAAACAGTAGACGACTTTAATCAGTCGCTATCTGACATTGCTGTTAATGCTCGCGAAGCAGGTGCTTTTTTAGCGGCGTCTAAAGATGTTCGGATTACCGAAACAGCAGATCGTCACGCTAAAGAATTCAATGTATCATTTGAAAACGCCCAAGTTACATATTCGGCGACACAAGATATTTTGGAATTCACTTGGGAACAAGCGTATGCTAATCATGGGTTTCACGGCTTTATGACTAACGTAACGGCAGACCAGGTATTATCAAATGGCGAAATGCTCTATGCCGATCAGGGATGGATAATGCGATGATAGAAGAAACTGAACTTAAAGTAGGCGGATTTAAATTTAAAGGAATTTGGATTGCTGTTGCATTATCAGTGTTTACTCCTATTGCAGGGGGTATTTGGGCTACTGCTGAGTTTTATGGTAGGATCGTAGCCCTTGAAGAAACTGTTTCGGGTACTTCTGCTTCAAATGAGAAGTTAACTAAAGTAGGCGCTAACCTTGAATCTATAATGGAAAGTCAAAAAGAATTATTAGATTTACGGGATAGGATTGCTGATATTGATAAGCTAACTAGTTCGAACGATGTTTTAGTTCAAGAATTTAAGATTAAAGTTAATTCTATAGATACTACTTTTAATAAATTAAATAAAGAAATTGACGATATTTGGCGCGGTATGGATGCACTTAGCAACCCGCTAAAGTAATTACCTTGGGCTGTGGTTAAGTAATAATAGCCCCTACGGAGCAGGCGTCGCGTTACGCCGTTCGTGGAAGTCGGAACTCACTTATCCGACCCGACAAGGGTTCCTAGGTATGAATGGAAACTGCCTACATAATTTAAGGAGAGAAAAAATGAGTATAACTTATCGCGGTGAAACCTTTAGTGGTTACAACAAACCGAAGAGAACATCTAAGCATCCTAAGAAGAGCCACGCAGTTCTTGCTAAGGAAGGTGATAAGATTAAGCTTATTCGCTTCGGCGCTCAAGGCGTTAGCGGTGAAGGGAAAAACCCGAAGACTAAAGCTGGGAAGGCTCGCAAGAAATCCTATTACGCTCGACATAATGCACAAGACTCTAAACCGTCTAAAATGAGCGCTCGCTATTGGTCTCACAAAACTAAATGGTAAATGCTATGTCTACTGAACTAACTTGAAGGCGTTATTGAGGAATTAGAAAATGGCAGTAACTAAACCCCCCATTACAGGGGACGATATTCAAGATTCTTGGGCATTCAATACTACTTCTCGTTTAGAAGATATTGATTCAGTCTTATCTTCTTTTAATTTAACGGATTGGCAAATTGAACAAAACCCTAATAGTTCCTTAGATTTTATATATGAAGGTACAGTTAGATTTTCTATTGACGAAAATGGAGTTATTACTCCTACTGCAGGCGGCCCTCCAGGTCCCACTGGCCCTAACGGTCCTAATGGTCCTGCTGGACCAATAGGCCCTGCAGGTCCAACTGGCGCTAGTAGTACTGTAGCAGGCCCTCCAGGCCCGACAGGCTCCGATGGCCCTACTGGTCCAACAGGTTTAACAGGCCCTTCTGGTGGCCCTCCAGGCCCAACAGGTTCAACAGGCCCTACTGGCCCTATTGGCCTTACAGGCCCTACGGGTCCACAAGGTACAACAGGTCCTACAGGTCCCTCTGGTGGCCCTCCTGGTCCTACTGGACCCGCAGGCGCTGACAGTACCGTTGCAGGTCCTCCTGGACCTACGGGCGCTGATAGTACCGTTGCAGGTCCTCCTGGCTCTGACAGTACCGTTGCAGGTCCTCCTGGACCCCCTGGCTCTGCAGGCGCAGATGGTGGTACAAATGTTGTTCTCGATACTACACCTCAATTAGGTGGTAACTTAGATGCTAATGGTAATGCTATTACATTTGGGACTAGTGAATGGGACATTCAACTTGGTTTGAATAATAGATTAGATTTTAATTATAATGGGACGACAGTATTCTCGTTATCATCAACTGGCGCTGTTATTTCAGCGGATAATATAACTGCTTACGGTACACCTTAAAGGAGAAGAATTATGAGCAAATCAAGAGATATATCGAATATTTTTAATTCGACTCCTTCGGATGTAGACGCTACTAAATTAGACGGACAGGGTGGGTCTTATTACCTTGATTACGGTAACTTTACAAACACTCCTCCCGCAGGAGTAGGTCCTACGGGTCCTGCAGGTTCAACAGGTCCAACAGGTCCGACTGGTCAAGCAGGTCCTCCAGGATCAAGTGGCGGAGATGGCCCTACAGGTTCGCAAGGCCCCGTAGGTCCAGCTGGGAATACTGGTTCAACAGGTCCGACAGGCCCCGCAGGTGCAGATGGTTCTGATGGGGCTACAGGTCCCGCTGGTCCAACAGGATCTATCGGTCAAACAGGTGCTTCTGGCGGTGTAACTTTTGAATATCGTTATTCTAATGTTACTTCAGACGCAGATCCTGGAACTTCATATTTTCGTTTTGATAATACAAGTTTATTTAATGCGACTAAAATTTATATCGCAGATACAGATTTAAATAGTGCAGACAACCAAGCGTTCTTTAGAACCCTTGATGATAGTACTAGCACTATGAAAGGACATATTCGTTTTGTCGAGTCTGGCAATACAGCTGAATTCTTAGTTTTTGAACTTAATTCAATTACAGAAAATTCAGGTTACTTTACATTAAATGTTTCGTTTATTAGCGGAACGGCTAATGCCTTTAATAATAATTACAAAACACTTTTTACATTCGATAGAACGGGTGATAAAGGCCAAACAGGCCCTACTGGCCCTACAGGCCCCATAGGCCCTCAAGGTATTCAAGGCATTACAGGTCCTACTGGTCCTCTCGGCCCTACAGGTCCTACTGGTCCTCTCGGCCCTACAGGCCCTACTGGTCCTACTGGTCTTACAGGTCCTCAAGGTATTCAAGGTAATACAGGCCCGACAGGCCCTGATGGTCCTACAGGCCCAACTGGCCTTACAGGCCCTACGGGTCCACAAGGTACAACAGGTCCTACAGGCCCTACTGGTTCTACTGGTTCTACTGGCCCACAAGGTGCAACTGGTTCTGGTGTAACTTTCCAAGGGGATGTTGCTAATACGAGTAATTTACCAGCAAGTGGAAATAGTAAGGGTGACGCTTATATTGTTCAAGCAGACGATTCTCTTCATATTTGGGACGGTTCAGCTTGGGTAAGCGGCGGGTCAATTCAAGGTCCTACAGGTCCTACTGGTCCTCTCGGTCCAACAGGCCCTACAGGTCCCACTGGATCTACAGGTCCCACAGGCCCCACGGGCGCAGACAGTACAGTAGTTGGCCCAACAGGCCCGACAGGTCCCGATGGCCCTACAGGATCTACGGGTCCAACAGGTCCTACCGGACCTACGGGCGCTGACAGTACCGTTGCTGGCCCCACAGGCCCAACTGGTCTTACAGGCCCCACAGGTGCTGATAGTACCGTCGCAGGCCCTACAGGTCCTACTGGACCCGCAGGCGCTGATAGTACCGTCGCAGGTCCTACAGGTCCCACAGGTCCTACGGGTCCTACAGGCGCTGATAGTACTGTCGCTGGTCCTACTGGTCCTACGGGCCCTACAGGTGCTGCTAGTACCGTAGCTGGCCCCCCTGGACCGACAGGTTCTACAGGCCCAACTGGAGCAGACTCTACTGTTGCTGGTCCTACAGGTCCTACTGGTCCTACAGGTGCTGATAGTACTGTAGCAGGCCCAACAGGTCCTACAGGTCCTACAGGCGCTGATAGCACGGTAGCAGGCCCAACTGGTCCTACAGGTCCTACTGGTCCTACAGGTGCTGATAGTACTGTAGCTGGTCCAACAGGCCCTACTGGTCCTACCGGAGCAGATTCTACCGTTGCTGGCCCTCCAGGCCCTACTGGTTCTACAGGTGCTGACAGTACTGTAGCTGGCCCTCCAGGCCCTACAGGATCTACGGGTCCAACAGGTGCCGACAGTACTGTAGCTGGCCCTCCAGGCCCTACAGGCCCTGCTGGTGCTGATAGTACCGTAGCTGGCCCTACAGGTCCTACGGGGCCGACTGGTCCTACAGGTTCTGACAGTACTGTAGCTGGCCCTCCAGGTCCTACAGGCCCTACAGGTGCTGATAGTACTGTAGCTGGTCCTACTGGTCCCACAGGTCCTACAGGTCCTACGGGTGCAGATAGTACTGTAGCTGGCCCTCCAGGTCCCACTGGATCTACAGGCCCCACAGGTGCAAATAGTACTGTAGCTGGCCCTCCAGGTCCAACTGGTCCTTCAGGTTCAGATGGTTCAGATGGTTCAGATAGCACTGTTGCTGGCCCTCCTGGACCGACAGGTTCAACAGGTCCTGGCGGTGGTGCAGGTCCTCCTGGTCCAACTGGCGATGCAGGACCTCCAGGTCCCACAGGTTCTGGCGGTGGTGCAGGCCCTCCAGGTCCAACTGGTCCTCCAGGTGGTTTTACGACTAACTCAAACGCTCAAGTAAATTCTTTAGGCGTTGGAACTGCTGCTAGTACTACTGCTGGCGAAATTCGTGCTACTAATAATATTACTGCTTACTATTCAGATGATAGACTTAAGACTCGTTTTGAAAATATTGAAAACGCTTTAGAAAAATTATCTAGCTTAAATGGTTTCTACTATGAAGCTAATGATGTAGCAGTAGAATTAGGATACAAAAGAGAAAAAGAAGTTGGTGTTTCTGCACAAGAAGTCCAATCTATTCTTCCAGAAATTGTTGTTCCAGCACCTATTGATGATAAGTATTTAACTGTTCGTTATGAAAAATTAGTTCCTCTTCTTATTGAAGCAATTAAAGAACTTAAAAAAGAAATTGAAGAATTAAAGAAATAATTTAAGGAGGCTATTATGGCACTACCATCTTCTGGCTCAATTAGTCTTAATCAAATGCATATTGAAGTAGGCGGATCTTCTGGTAGCCAAGTCTCCTTAAATGATTCTGATATTCGAGGTCTTATTAGCAAATCTAGCGGAGCGCAAATGTCGTTCTCAGAATGGTATGGCGCTTCTGCTGATGTAACAATTAACATTACAATCCCTAGCAGTACAAATAACTACAACCTTTGGAACAGCAAAGGCGGTACGTATTCTGCTGGAAACACTACAGTAAATGTAACAATCAACTCAGGTGTTACCATAGGCTCTACAAGCAGCGGCACCTATGCTTTTACCACTGGATTAGGCTGGGTTACTGGTGATGTTATTAACATTACTAATAACGGCACAATTAAAGGCCGTGGTGGTAACGGTGGTAATGGTGGTAGTGCAGTTTACAATAGCTCTGTAAGCAATGCTACTAACGGTAATACAGGTGGTCCTGCGTTTAGGGGGCAGTTTGCCTGCACAGTCACCAACAACGGCTCTGTCTATGGCGGTGGCGGTGGTGGCGGCGGTGGCGGTAGTTTCTATGGTTCTGTCACTGTTATTAAAAGCACAACTACATATTCAGGAGGCGGCGGCGGTGGCGGCGGTGGGGCTGGTGTTAATGGTGGTTCAGGCGGTACCGGTGGGTCTGCGTCTGGTGGCCAGAATGCTATTCAAGGTAATCCCGGAAGCGCTGGAACAGCCACTGCAGGCGGGGCTGGTGGCACAAACGCTGGTGACGGTGGAGTAGGCGGCGGTCTGGGAGCAAACGGAGCAGCAGGCGTTGTTGTTTTGCCAGAGTTTTATAGCTCCCCCGAAGATTTCGGCAATGCTGGCACAGGCGGTACTCGTGGCTACTATCAAGTAGGCTCTACCTTTATTAACGGAGGTAGTGGTATAAGCGGCACAGTTGGTGGTCGAAGTGCTTAAGAGGTCATAATATTATGAATTATAAATTATATATATCAGGTTATATAGAAGAGACTCAACAATTACTTGTTTCTTTCTCTAATGATAATACTGAAAGAGAAGCTATAGATTATCAATCGTTAGCTTTTGATGTCGTCCCTTATGGGGATATCTCAACGGAAGAAGTTTTAGATGCTATTGCTAAAGTAGCCGTTACAATTTGTGAAGATATAGTAGCTCAAGAAAAATACACTGATAATAGTGTTAAATCACAAGAGTTAAAATCTTTAATCGGAAAAGAATTTGTTTATAGAGATGTAGAAGTTTTCCCAGAAAGTCAACATAGACAATCAGGTGTTTCTGAAACTTCTGAGGAGTTATAATGACTTCATATACATTTAATGAACTAAAAGAATATGATAATGTTTTACTTTTTTGTGCTGCATCAAATCAAGAAGCAGGACGTTTTATGGAGCGAACCGAAAAACTTGAAAATTGGCAAGCTGTATATACTGATTTAGAAGGCCATTCTAATCTTCGAAACGTAAAAGAGGGCGCTGGTAATCATATGATTACAAAAGGCGTTATAAAAATAATATACACTTGGAAAGAAGATGAAGATATTACCCAAGAAGATTTAAATAATTTTTGGAATTTAGCTGAAGCAAATGCTTTTGGAGTTAATATAGAACTTATTAAATCTAGCGCTGAAGATCGACAAATGATTTTTAATGCTTCTTTTGAAAATAACAGTAATACTTGGGTAGGTTATCCGTTACCTTATGTTCTTGATTGTTCTGGTGTTCGACAAGAAATTTTAGAAGATGGAACAGATCTTTTTTGTTATGTTTTCAAAGAAAACGATCAAGAAAACTGGACAAAACAACATTGTAATATCGCTTCCGGAGAAACTTTTACTATAGCAAAAGAAGGTAACGAGTATTGTTATGTGGTTTTCGGAGAAGCCGTTGAGGCTAATGGAAAAACTCTTGAAGCTTTAAAACCATATCGTTTAACAAATGAGAATATTGAAGTTACAAATAACTCCAATAATTCTTGCAAAATTTTTAGGACATACAAATGAATTATCATATAACATCTGCAAAAACTACGCATCACTTTATGCCAGAACCTGAAACTCCTTTCCTTGATAATCAGAGTGAAGAAACTTTAAAGATAAAAGGAAATAAACTTGCAGGGTATTACACTACTTGTGGTAATGCTGATGGTTATCTTGATTGGGAATATAAAAGTTACGGTCTTTTTGCTAAAGCAGAAGGTCCTTGTTATGGTTTTTTAAAAAGTAGACCACATTGGGCTTTTACTTCTACTGTTTACGGTATAAAATTATTTAATCGTTTATGGTGGTTTGGTAAATCATATAATTTTGCTAGAACTAGAAATGGAGTTCGTGGATACGGACTTATGATTATCAGTATGAAACTTAAGAAAGTGAAAGAAGTAATAATTAAACCTGTTGAAGAATGTCTTAATCTAACAGAAGAAATTGTTATTGATCCGCACTTGAAATAACCACTTTAAGAGGACAAATTATGTGGTATAACATGCCGAATACTTTTCAACCAGATTATTGTAAAGAAATAATCGGTTATTTTTTAAAATTAAAACAACGCGATGCAACTGTAGAAGGTGAACATATTAATAAATCAGTTAGAGAAACTGATGTAACTTTTGCACCAGAAGGTGTTAATGATAATTTCTCTATTAATCTAATGTTTAATGTTGACAGATCAATTAAAGCAGGAAATGCTCAATGGTTTGGAACAGATTTAAATTATAATGAATCTCCTCAGTTTGGTATGTATAAAAGTGAAAACAAAGGTTTTTATGATTGGCATATAGACACTTTAAACGAACATGCAAGTAGACCTTGTAATAGAAAACTAAGTATCGTTATTCTTTTAAACGATATAGAAGAATATGAAGGTGGGCAATTGGAATTACGTCACTCAGATGTCCCTCAAAATTTTACAAAGGCAGGCGATGCTCTTTTATTTAATTCTGGATTAGAACACAGAGTTACGCCTGTAACTAAAGGTACTCGATACTCTTTAACTTGTTGGGCGCATGGCCCTAACTGGAGGTAACATGAGTAAACCTTATTTAGGAAAAATAACTGCAACCGAACAAAAGCAGTTAAATAAAATTATAAAAAGTCCTATTAAACGGACTAAAGAAGACAAGGCTAAGCCGACGAAAACTGTTAATTTAAACATTCGCGGCGAAAAGCCTCAGTAATCTCCATTGTCCTCGCTCGTTGAGGGTCATCGAGTGGAGAGAAAAAACCCTCATTTATACAGATTGATAGGAGTCATTGACATGGCACAAAAAGCACGGGGTTATCAAGAGA
>Ga0206682_10004611_pt1 | contig 11132 bp, 12 predicted proteins | sample M240m12015metaG_FD_155444 | JGI IMG/M metagenome (GOLD analysis project Ga0206682, IMG submission 155444) | Ammonia-oxidizing marine archaeal communities from Monterey Bay, California, United States - M2 40m 12015 | ecosystem: Environmental > Aquatic > Marine > Intertidal zone | place: USA... | reverse complement strand
TGATTATGTTTTTGTGAAAACACTATTAAATTGTTAAATTTATATTTGACAACCATGACCATTATGAAAGGACACAACAATGGCTAACTACATTTATCCAGCACCAGGTGTTCCAACCGTTCAAGCAACATTAAGTTTGGCTATTGGAGGCACTACTGCCTTGGATATTCCAAGTTTACAGGACATCACTGTAAATGCTTCGAATGACGTTTTTACCTGGACACAGCTAGATCAACAAAGTAAAAAACAAATTGCTACAACTGCTACAAACAGTTTGAGCATGAACTTAGTTCTAGATCAACTAAGTTTCTTCGGAGACTCAACTGCCACTGCTGGCACAGCAGCTAACAAAGGCATCTTTGGTATGAGCAACGAGAAGAGTCTTGTTACTTTCTCACTATACCTAGGTGACGAAAGCAACGGCGACCCAGGCAAAACACTAAGTGGCACAGGCTTTATCACAGGCTTGGCACCAACAGTTAGTGCTGATTCACCTGTATGGGTATCACCAATTACTATCACAGTTGATGGCGATTACGGACTAGCATAACATTTTAAGGGGGGACTTCAAAATCCCCCTTTTTTCCTGATAAGAAGAGGCAAGATTTATGGATGTAATAAATACTAAGACAGACGAGGAACTACTACAAAGTTTGTTGACTGAGATTGCCAAGTCACGTAACGAAGTGAATTGCGCAATGAAAGATTTGAATAAAGCCAACAGTAGATTAGGTTTTCTACTTGTATTGGCAAACAGTTTAATGGATAGGAAGATTGAAAGATGAAACTAGCAGCATTAGCAGCAAAACCAAAACTAATTAAAATTACTATAGACGAAGAAGAGATCGTAACACGCTATGGCGAAGCCCTAGAGTTCTATATCTATGACCGCCAAAGTATGGAAACATACATGGCATTGAGTCAAATTCGTGAAGACAACATCTCAGGCATCATTGACGCTATCATGCCATTGGTGTTGGATGAAAACGGCAACCCAGCAATTGATACCAAAGATCATTTGCCTATTGATGTAGCTGTTAAAGTAATTGAGAAAGTAACTGTTAACCTGGGAAACCTCGTAAACCAAACTACAGCCGCATAACTCCTGAATTGGATGCGTGGTTGAGTTTGGACTTTGTGGCAAAGAGATACGGTGTATTGCCAAGTGTGGTGCTAGCAACTGGATACAACACAGATATGATTTGTGCCAGTTTAGCAGTTGGGCATGAAAATTATATTGCTCAGTGTCAAAAAGATGGTGTTGACCCAACGACACCAAAGCCAACACAAGACGAAATGTTGGCAATGATAGAAAGGACCAGACGTGACAGTCAAAGTAAACAATCGAATAACACCTAGTGTAAATCGAATAACAGCACGGTTTGATGTCTTGCCGAAAGACGCACACGATCATTGGAAAAAGATTACACCAATTAGATCAGGCAATGCTCGCAAGAGAACAAGACTTCAAGGCAGTAAGATCAAAGCAGACTACAACTATGCTGTTCCACTGGACAAGGGCTGGAGTAAACAAGCACCGCAAGGTATGAGCAAGCCAACACTTGATTACATTAAAAAACGTGTTGCTAAACACATATTAAGGAAGTAACCAATGGCTGATTTAAAATATACAGTAGACGTAGATACCAAAGGCGCTCAACGCAGTTTAGATGGAATCAAAGGCAGTATTGTTGGCATTGGTGCTAGCATTGCCGGTGCTTTTACATTCAAAGAAATAGCAACTATCAGCGCACGATTTGAAGACCTAAGAACCACATTGGGTTTTCTATATGGCGATGTTCAAACTGGTGCTCAAGCATTTGAACAAATCAAATCATTTGCCAGTAGCAGTGTGTTCAGTGTTGAAGACCTAACAAACAGTGTTGTTAAACTCAAAAGTGCTGGCTTAGAGCCAACCATTGAACAGTTGAGATTGTTTGCTGATGTGTCGTCTGTGAGCACAGACAGTGTAGGCGCACTACAAGCCATTACTGATTTGTTTGCTAGAACCACAGAAGGTGGACTAGGACTAGAAGATCTAAACAGACTTGCTGATAGAGGTATTCCGGTATTCCAGATTCTAGCAGACAAACTAGGCATTACCAGACTTGAAGTAAGTGAACTGGGCAAAAGCGCAGAAGGTGCTCAACTTATACTAGGTGAGTTAACTGCTGGTCTTAGTGAAACATTCTCAGGTGCCAGCGCAGCAAAAGCAGCTAACCTAAGCCAAGCGTTTAGTAACCTACAAGATGCTATTGCCAATGCTGCTGATGCTTTTGGTCAAGGCGGATTCAATGATGCGCTAACTGATGCTATCAACAAGATAACTGACTTCATTGCCAACAACCAAGACTTGATCAAAAGCCTTGGTGAAAAACTTGGTGCTGCTATCAGTTTTGCTACAAAGAATTTAAAATACCTAGCTGGTGTGATAGCCGGTGTGTTTACAGCTGCCGCTGTAGGCAAGATTGCCGCAGTTGTTACCACAGTGAAAAGACTCAGTGATGCTTTCAAAGCAGCCGCAATCGCAGGCACATTGTTACAAGGTGTTACTGGTATTGGTCTAGTTAAAGTAGCTGCTGGTCTAGCAGCCGCAGCAGGAGCTGTTGCTACCATCAATGCTATGACTGAAACTGCCAGTGAAGACATTGGTGACTTGAGTGAATCATTTGGTGATATCGAAGACAGCGCAAACGCAATACCAGACAGATTAAGCATAGATGTTGATCCAAATACTCCAGACGCATTGAGTAAACTAAACACCATAATGGGTGATTCAGGCAAGACTGCTAAACAATTAAACGATGAAATGAAGCGTTTAAGAACCAGCACTACCAATTTGATTAGTGATCTAGAGAGATCTACGGCAGACATGAAATATGAATTCGAGTCATTGAACATGGATCCTCTACAACGTCAAATTGCTGACATTGAACGTGATATCCAAACACGTGTTGGCGCACAGATCAAAAAACTTGAAGAGTCAATGACAACTGAAAATGCTGAAGCAATCACAGCACAGATCAATCGTCTAAAAGAAGCTGCCAGTGAAGCAATAGTAACACAAACTGATCTTGCTACTCAAAGCACAGAGTATCAAAGAAGTTTTGCTTATGGTTGGAATCAAGCATTCCAGCAATTTAGAGATGATGCTGGCAATGCTGCCAATGCCGCAACAACAATATTCCAAGGAGCAACCAACAGCATCAATGATGCTATTGATAACTTTGTAGAAACTGGCAAACTCAGTTTAAAAGACTTGCTTCAAGATATAGCAAAGACAGCAGCCAAGACTGTGTTGAAAACTGGTGTTAACAATTTCTTAAGCGGCGTAATGGGCGGTGCTATGGGTGGTCAACAACAACAAGCACCAGCACCGAAAGAGTCAGGCTTTAGTAGTTTCCTTAAAGGTATAGGAGGCTCAATTGGTAACAAACTATTTGGCGGTTTGTTTGCCAATGGTGGTTACTTGCCAGCAGGACAGTTTGGTATTGTTGGCGAACGTCAAGCTGAAATGGTCATGGGACCAGCAAGTATTAGACCCAGCGCCAATGGTGGCGGGGCTATGAACGTGGTAATCAACGCAGTAGACTCAAGTAGTTTCAAAGCATTGGTAGCAAGAGACCCAGAATTTATATACGCTGTAGCGCAGCGTGGAAGTAGGAGTTATAGATAATGTCATTCCAATGGATATTTGACAACTGTAGTGGTTTGACCATAGATCGTCGCCCTACAGTAGCACGAAGCATTACACGCAACAATCGTGTTAGTGCTGTGGTAAGAAGTGGATACACTTACAGATTTACAGTAAAAATGCCAGATGGGCAAAGATACGATGACATAAGACAGTATATCGAAGCATATGAAGAATTAGGACAACACACAGCCAGTAGTGTAAACATCACACAGGATTACATTACAGGTTATAAAGGTGTTGCTACAAACATTACAAACTGGACATCCTCAGGATCAAGCGGCAGAACACTACAAGGTATCAATCCTGTTATCACACCCACTAACGGAGATAAGATCCTAGCCGCAGGCGACTATGTTCAACTGGGTGTTGGCAACACATACAACGTTGTATCTGATGTTGTATGGCCTAGTAATGTCGCAACACTGAACAGAAGTATACAAGAAACAGGAACACAAAGTTTAACTATTGGACCCACTGTTAATTGGGATGTAATTTGTGTTAGTATGCCTACATGGAACTTGTTTGATTATAACTTGGTCACCTGGCAAGATCCCTTTGTGTTCTATGAGGTGGTTAGATGACAGACTTATCAGGTTACAGGAATGGTGTTGGCACTGAACTGTTTTTCAAAGCAGAGATTCCCGGTCACCCATTGCTGTTTAGTGATGGTGACATTGTTAGAACCATTGGATCAGACACATACACCAACAGAGGCAGTTTGTTAAGCATTGGTCAAACAGAAAGCAACATCAGTGTTCAGCCATATGATCTTACAGTTACAATTGATGGTATTGATGCTGCTAACGTAGCCGCAGCAACAAGTCAAGATGTAAAGTATAGCCCAGTAACACTGTTTCGTGCTTGGATCAATCCAAATACAGATGCTGTTATTGCTACAGAAACACGCTACAAAGGTTTTATCAGCAGTATAACATTTGAAGAATCATGGAACGCACCAGAAAGTGGCTTTAGTATTTCATTGAGATGTATCAGCGCAGTAAACAGCTTGACAAATCATGTTAGTGGACGCAGAACCAACAATTCTGACATGACACGTTTCTTTAGCACAGACACAAGTTTCAAACGTGTTGCTAAAATAACAAATAGTAATTTCCAATTCGGTGTGCCTAACACAGCACCAGCAGCGGGGACAAACTCATGACAGAAGAAGAATTAGCATTACAAGCAGAATACAATATGGGTCTAAAAGAAACTATTATTCTTGAAACGCATCTTGCTGGTGTCAGGGGAGTGGCACAGATAAAAAACAACCAAACAAACGTTGTAAGCACAGGAGTTAGTCAGAACACTGTTGCTCCAAGCACTGTTAGCAAAACAGACCAAGGCATAAGAATTCAAGCAACTGCTGATACCAACACCAGTGTTCCTGTTGTTTATGGCGAAGCATTTACACAAGGTAAACTTACAGATGTTGAAATGACCACAGACGGAACTACAATGTGGTATTGCTTAACACTGAGTGAGTTTACAGGCAGTGCTATTGATGGCACACCCAGCACCATAGACTTTGAAAACATTTATTGGAACAACGGTCGTGTAACATTTGCCAGTGATGGGTTTACAATTGAGAAAACAACAGACAGCAACGGCACTGATGATAGAACCATCGAAGGGTTGGTTGAGATACACTGCTACAGCAACGGCAGTTCAAACCCAGTGGGCATCACAGGTCAAGCAGCACCAGCCAACACACCAGCATATTCAAGAATGCCCAGTTGGACCAGCACTGATGCTATGAGCGAGTTGGTATTCATACTTGTGAAAGTTCTTTACAACCCAGCAAGAAACCTAAAAGGTTTACCACCAATTACAGCACAACTGAAAAACAGTTTGACATTACCAGGTGATGTGTTGTATGATTATTTGACAAACACTCGCTATGGAGCGGGCATTCCAGCAGGGGAAGTAAACGTATCATGAATACACTAGAAGAACTAAACACCTACAGCAACAGTCAGATCCCTTTTGTAGATGATAGAAGTTTGATCATTACAACTGCTACCACAAACACAACAACACAAAGTGTAACCATAGTAGAAGATGCCGCAGTTGATTTGAGCACATTTGGTGTAACATTCGGTCAACTGCGCAGTCTAGACAACGCTACACCTGATCACATCACACTGGAGTTTGACTTTAGTGCTGCGCTAAATCCAAGTGTAGTATGGCCAACCAAAGACGCTTTTATTGAAGGCAACACCGAATACAACAACATTATATTCAGTTCACCAACACCAGGAGTGTTTGTTGCTGATAAAATACAGTTGAACAGTGACTATCTAGCTGTGTTAGCCAACAGTGTAGTCGTTGCTAGAGACCAAGTTGCGGTATACAGTTACACTATCACAGTTAGTTGGCCTGGCAACACATTTACTCAACAGTTTGACGTTACAACTATACCATCAGCAGAAACAAACTTGAATGGGTTGAGTCTAACAGCTAGAGCACTAGGACAGCACTTGTTGTTTGATCCTAGTTTAACACCAAGACCAGCTATTGTAGATGCGTCACCAGACAGCACATATGAATTAGAGTTTACCAGCACTGCTGGTGCTACACTAGCAACAACTCAGGGCAACACACCCACAACTAGTATAACACTCTCAGGAGACAAAGATGCTGTTAACACTGCGTTACAAAATGTTCGTTATTCACCATTAAATGGATTTTTCCAACAAACTGACACTATCAACTATACACTAACTGTAACCAATCCAAGTATAGGATCACCTTATGTAAGTGAAACAGGCAGCTTCGACAACTTCGTTCCAGCGTTTGGTGAAGTGTTTGGTATCACAGGCAGAAGTGTAAACACCAGCATAACACAAGACTTGTTTGCTTCACCGTATCCTTATGTAGAAGATAGCATTGGCAGTAACTTAATACAATTAACTATCACTACTACAGTAGGTCAAATCAAACAATCATCTACCTCAGGTAGTTTTTCCAATACACTATCACTAACCGGAAACTCCGCAACATTAAGCACAGCATTACAATTGATACAGTATAAGCCTGTGATTGCGTTAGGAACAACTACAGATACATTGAATTATGTGTTAACTTGGAGTGGCTTTACACTTGATACTGGTTCATGGCTACATGAAACTGTAATCAACACAAATGTTAACAATCTAAACGGAATTAGCATCAGTTCAACAGACATTTATGAATATGATTTGTTTACAAGTGTTACACCACAGCCTACAATAACTGGAACTGACACAAATACAGATTACCAATTGAATCTAACTTACAACAACATTGGTAAAATTGATTCTAATATTGGCAGTGTTGGTTATTCCGGAAGTTTATCAACTATTACTACTAATTTACAAGCAGCAACTTTCTTGCCAGGTGACCAAGATCTCACAGCAACAGTGTCATATGAACTATTGCTAGAAAATATTAGCGTTATCACTGGATCATTCTCAATAACAAATCCAGCGTTTTTTGAGTTTGTGAATTGGCCATCAACTATCGCAGCACCAAGTCCTAATAAATTTTACTTGTTTGATGGATTTAATCCAGAGATAATCGATCAAACTGGCGGCGCTGAATCTGTAGATTTAACCATGAGTATAAGCGGAGGAAGTCTATTTGCTGATCCAACTGACCCAACTGACCCAAGCAAATACAGGAATACATTTACTTTTACCAACACTGCTAGTGATTTAACAACTTTCTTACAAGACACTGGTGCTGGATTAGGATTAGAAGTCGAACCAGCTGATGTTGTTCCAGGTGAAACACATGTAATATCATATTCATTGAGTTACCCAGCATTAGGACAAACTTATCAGTCAGGAACAATTGATTTAGAAGTTCCAGCATATGTTGAACTGCTACGCAGCGATAATGTAACAAGATCATACACAGAAAATACCGTTGAGAACTTTATTTTCCAAACTGGCGGCGCAGCACCAGAATTGATCGACCGTGTAGACCCAACTAGAATATACACATTAACATTTACATCAAGTGTTAACACTCGTTTAGCTCGTCAATCAGACACATTTCCATACAATAATAGCACAATTAGCTTGAACGGCACACCCGCAACTATTAATGCTGTGTTAAGTAGTCCTGATCCAATTAAGTTTATTCCAGACGTTGGATCTACCACAACAGAAACTATAACATGGCAGTTGTATGATAATCTATCAGCATTGGTAACCAGCGGGACTATCACAGTAGATGGTGTAGCAAGAACTACACCAATTGCCGGCGAAGGTGTATACACTCTAAACGGCACAGGCACTACAAGTGTTACAGTAACTGAAGAAATGGTGATATATGGTCAAATTGATGTATTGATCAACAGTGCTTCCGGTGATGGTGGTTACCTAGACAGCATTTATTCTGGAGGATTTGGAACTGGTGGTTCAGGTGGTCAAGAACTTGCTGCTAGTAGTAGCGGTGGTGATGGTGGATTAATACATTTTCAAAACCAAAATGTATTCTCTGGAAACATACTTCCTGGAGAATCTTTAACAATGTTTGACGACGGCTTTTTTAGTATATTCCAGCATGACCCAGCAGGACCTGCTGTAGACATAATTAGAGTTAGAAATGGCGGCGAAGGCGGTGCTGGAGACGCAAGTCAGTCGACGACTGATGGTAGACCAGGTATTAACAGTGGCGGCGGCGGTGCTTACTGGATCGATAGTCCTAACCCAATATATCCAGGGCCATGGTATACTAGTGGAAGTGCTGGCAATACTACACCAAGCACATGGTCACCAAGTTATTTTAGCGGAACACCAGTTAATATAGGTGGTAATACCGGAACTGATGGAAGTGCTAACACCATTCCATCTCCTTACGCAATAGCTGGCGTAGGAGGAACAAGCACTTCTTACACTAGTGATATTACTGGAACTAACGTTACATATAGAACAGTAGGCGGTTCAGGTGGTGAGTGGGATGGAACAACATTAACTCAACCCACTAACGGTCAACCAGGAATATCGGTATTAAGGATTAAACAAAGATGACAACACTAAGCGAAACAAACAGATACAGGATCAATGGTGTAATTGACACTAGCAAGCCTGTAATTGAAAATATCGAAAACATTGCCAACAGTTGTCAAAGTTGGTTTACATACGACAACACCACAGGCAAATGGGGTGTGATTATAAACAGGGCAGAACTCAGTGCCTTTAGTTTTACAGACGATAACATTGTTGGTGCTATCAATGTCAGCACACGTGGTGTAGAAAGTCTATACAACAGTATGGAAGTAAACTATCCTGACAGAGATTTGTTGGATGTAAACAACACACGTGAGCATACAATACCTACCAGTTTACAAGCCGCAAACGAAGTAGACAACAAGTTAGAATTGGCTTACAGTTTAATCAGTGATCAAAACAGAGCGCAAAACTTGAGTATCAGTGAATTGTATTCCAGTAGAACAGACTTGAGCATAACTTTTGCTACAAACTTCACATCAAATGAGTTGGCTGTTGGTGATGTAGTCGACATTACAAACAACACCTACAACTGGAATGAGCGACTGTTTAGAATTACAAACATACGTGAAGAAGACACCAGTGAAGGTGACATCATTTACTTGCTTCAAGCTACTGAATACAGAAACGATATCTACAATCACATAACCACAAGAGTCACAGAAGATCCTGCTGATGGCATCAACACCATTGCCAATATTGGATTGTTAACAAATCCTGTGATCAGCAAAAACGAAGTAGCAGAAAAGCCTTTCCTACAATTTGAAACAACTATACCAGGCACAGGTTCGCCCATCACTGGTGTTGAAGTTTGGTTATACGCTATTACAGATCCAGCAGAACTTGCCAACTGGAATGACACTGCCGCTTACCCAGACGCAGCACGACCATATGATCTAGAGTTTACCAAGTCACCCAGTGAAGAAGACTACTACACACCAGGCATCAGTTGGAGTGCTACAACAGAAAATGTAGAAGGTGGCAATTATCTAGTGAAATTGAGACCCATTAACGACACAACCAAAGGTAGGTTTACAGATTACTTGACAACAGGTGTTGTTAACTTTGCTCCACAAGTTGCTCAAGGTGTTGTTGATGAAATCTCTTCTACTAAAATTTCATTTAACGACATACCAGCAATTCTTACTGCTAGAGAAATTACCAATGTTCCTACTATTACTACCAGTGGTGTTCCTGTTATAGCAAACGATTTAGGTCCTGCTTTGAATCTCCCAAGTAGAGGTTTATTGCTTACATGGGACGCATTGTTTTTCACAAGTGCCGCATATGATCCTGCTACAGTAAATCAATATGAACTTACAGTAACTAAAAAACGCAGCGGACAAGCCGATGTAGTGTTAACAAACGAGTATGTTAGAACAATACAGTTTGGTTATGCGCAAGGAAGCAACAGCACAGTCAGTGGTGTTACATATTTTATTCCAAACAGTCAAGGCAATGGCACATTTGACGCAGGTGATGCTTTTGAATTTGAAGTTACAGCAACCAGCACAGGAACAACAATCAGCACCACAGTTCATCCGACTGTAAGACTAGAGTATTACAGCCTCTAAACCCTGGACCTAATAAATACTAACAGCAACACTGCCATAGCGGTGTTGTTAGCAACCATAGGAGCAATATAATGGCAGGCGTATTAACATTCGCACAGTTCGTGGGTGGAGCAGACCAGCTCATCCTAAAACAAGACTTCCCCAGTAGTCAAACCAGTTTGATTTACAACTACAAGCAAGACATCTCAGGATGGACATTTGAAGCAGACTATCAAGTGATAGTTGTCGACAGTGTAGCTTACGACAGATATACAAGCGAACCAAACTTCGCAAATTCAACAGTAATTGGCAGTTTTCCAAAAGCAGAAATAACAGGACCAACAGCACCTGTAGTTCAAGATGCTGCCACAGGGCTTGTAAAGTTTACAATACCCGCAGGCATGTATACTGGTCCACTTTACCCAGACGCACGTAAAAACGTGCCTATCGCAGTGCTGGGCTTTACTTGGACAACAGACGATACTCCCACACAAACACAAACCCATCGTTGGGCAGTGGTTCAAAGCTACGAGCCAGATGTAACCATTGGTGATCCTACAACTGCTGTTGATTACACAGCACTACCTGCGTAAGGAGATCAAAATGGTAGAAATTACAAACGCCAGCACTCTAATGCCTGCTAGCATTACAGTTGTTGAAGACGGAAGCACAATTGAAATTACAACTACACCAGTGGATGTAAGTGTAAACAGTGGCACCGTTACAATACAAACAGGTGGTATTACCAGCGTCAATGGTGACGCAGGTCCTGTTGTTGTATTGGACACAGGTGACATTGATGAAAATGGCAATCTATATTTTACAGATGCTAGAGCACGAGCCAGTATCAGCGCAACAGGCGATATCAACTACAACAGCACCTCA
>Ga0206682_10004610_pt1 | contig 11133 bp, 11 predicted proteins | sample M240m12015metaG_FD_155444 | JGI IMG/M metagenome (GOLD analysis project Ga0206682, IMG submission 155444) | Ammonia-oxidizing marine archaeal communities from Monterey Bay, California, United States - M2 40m 12015 | ecosystem: Environmental > Aquatic > Marine > Intertidal zone | place: USA... | reverse complement strand
AAAAAACCGATTAAAAAAGAAACTGCCAATAATATCCAAAATAAATTGGAAGATTGCGTGGAGCAAAGTAGATAGGTTAATACAATTATTGAAATTAAAATTAAGGCATTTAGAGGATGTTGTCCTTTAAAAGTTATAGGCGAACCTGACATTATTCCTTGAAGTTTTAAAAAAGCAATAATTGAACCTGAAAAAGTGATCGCACCAACTGCTGCTCCAATTGACATTTCAATTAAGCTTCCAAGCTTAATATTTCCTGGCGAACCTAAGCCAAAAGCTTCTGGATTTAAAAATGCAGCTATTGCAACAAATACAGCTGCAAGCCCAACCAAACTATGAAAACCAGCTACCAATTCTGGCATTGCAGTCATTGGAATTTTATATGCAATAAAAGCGCCTATTAATCCTCCTATTAAAAGAAATATTAAAACAACTACAAATCCAGTTGAAAAATTACCAATGGATAAAAAAGTAACTGTGATTGCAATAATCATTCCTAAAATACCAAAGAAATTTCCTTGTCTGGATGTTTCAGGTGAAGAAAGTCCTCTTAAAGCTAAAATAAATAACACACCTGAAATTAAATAAAATATGGCGGATAAATTTGCTGATAACATTATTTATCTTTTTTCTTTTTTTTATACATGGCAAGCATTCTCTGCGTTACTAAAAAACCACCAAATATATTAATAGCTGCTAGTGATATTGCTAAAAACCCAAAGATGCTTGAAGTATTAAATATAGTGTCAGAGTTTCCAGCCAAACCTGCAATAATTGCTCCAACGATTATGACTGATGAAATTGCATTAGTAACAGACATTAAAGGGGTGTGAAGTGATGGAGTTACGCTCCAAACCACGTAATATCCAATGAAAATTGAAAGGATAAAAATGCTTAATCTGAATATAAAAGGATCTATTTCCATAATTTTATTTTATTAAAGTTTTTTCAATTATCTCGTCTTCTAAATTAATATTAATTTTATTATTTTCTTTATCATATAAATTTGACACAAAATTGAATACATTTTTAGCATATAAGTTTGATGCGGAAGTTGGAAGTTTATTTAAAATATTGCTCCCCCCCATTATTTTAACTCCATTAATATCTACAATTTCTTCAACTTTAGTGTGTGCTGTATTTCCACCTTGAAGAGCAGCTAGATCATAAATTATCGAACCTGAGCTCATATTATTAATCATACTTTCTTTAATAATTACAGGTGCTTTTTTTCCTGGAATTAAAGCTGTACAAATTACAATATCAATTTTTTTTAAAGTCTCTGATAACAACTCTTCTTGTTTCTTTTTAAATTCCTCTGATGCTTCTTTAGCATAACCTCCTTCGGTTTCTAAATTTTCAGCACCTTCAACTGTTAAAAATTTACCTCCTAAACTTTCAACCTGTTCTTTAGAAGCCATTCTAACATCTGTTGCGAACACAATAGCACCCATTCGTTTCGCAGTTGCAATTGCTTGCAGCCCTGCAACTCCTGCTCCAACCACTAACACTTTTGCTGCAGGGATAGTTCCTGCTGCAGTCATCATCATTGGTATAGCTTTTTCAAAATGAGCAAATGCCTCCACTACCGCTTTGTACCCCGCAAGGTTTGCTTGTGAGGATAATATATCCATAGACTGAGCTCTTGTTATTCTTGGAAGTAATTCAAGTGAAAAAGTATTGATATTTTTTTTAACTAAATCATTTATCTTATCTTTATTATCATATGGGTTTAACACACCTATAAATGTTTGATTTTCTCTAAATAAAGAGCTTTTGTCATCATCAAATAAACCTAACTGAACAATTATATCTGCACTAGATATGATTTCCTTTTCATCCTCTAAAATTGATACTCCTAATTCTTTATATTCTTCATCTTTAATTCCAAGATGACTTCCATAATTTTCAGCTAATAAAACTTCAAGACCAAGGGATATATATTTTTTTGCAATCTCAGGAGTAATTGCTATTCTTTTTTCAATTTTTTGATTTTCTAAAATAGAAGCAATTCTCATACATTGATCTTATAGTAAGAATATTGCCATTAAAACTAAAACACCAATGACTGCGACTGTTCCCCACAACACAAATTTTGTAAAATTGTTCCAGATATTTTTATGGTTTTCATTATCCATAAAAATTACTTCTGTCTTGCTTTAAACTTTGGATTAGTTTTATTGATAACGTATACACGACCTCTTCTTCTAACTAACTTAGAATTAAGATCTCTTTTTTTGATTGATTTTAAAGAACTTTTTATTTTCATAATTTAACTTGCTAATGCCGGCAATGTCCTACTCTTCCGTGCCTTAAGACAAAGTACCATTGGCGCTGAAGGGCTTGACTTCCGAGTTCGAAATGGGATCGGGTATAACACCTTCGCAATAATCACCGGCTCGTGTTTTATACCTATTTAATTAAAATTGTAAACAAGGAAAAAATACAATTTAACTCTTTAAAACAGTGTTTTTTATATAATCTTTCAGTTGTATAGATCCAAATAATTTATGGACTTTATTAGACAAATTCATGCTAGTTAAAGCAGAAGAGTACCTTTCCCCAGGTCTTGCTGGCAAAAATTTAAATTTTGTATTAAACATTTTTGCAACTTGAATTATAGTGTAATTCTTTCTATTTGATATAGAGTAGTGCCTGGACTTATTTTCTTTCCATGCAAAATAACACGCATCTACAGTGTCTTTTATATGCGTAAATCTTCTTGATTGCGTTCCTGGCTTAACAATTGTTAAAGGAGTTTTTGTTTTAAATTGATTTTCAAAAATTCCAATTATAGTTGCCATATCTCCAGTACTTATTTGTTTTGGTCCATATACGTTATAAAAATATATGATCTCATATTTAAAATTAAACCACTTTTTTAAATTTACTAACATTTCAAGATTTTTAGCTTTAGTAAATGCGTAAGGAGACAAATTTTTATCTAGGCCCTTATTACCAATGCTTGCTGATGTTGCAGAATAAATTAGTTTAATTTTATTTGTGAAGCAAAAATTAAATACTTCATGAGACCCAATTGAATTGGAATTGATACATTCGTTCATCTTTAAAAAACTTTGATAAATTCTTGAAAATTCACCAAAATGAAAAATTGCATTTATTTTATTTTTATATTTTTTAAGAACTTTAGATATTTCTTTTGTGTCAGAATTTAAGTATTTTACCCTATTACTTTTAATGTGATTTTTTTTAGATCCTGTGGAATAATTATCTAAACTAATAATTTTAAAGTTTGTTTTATTTAAAAAAAGAGAAATCAAATTTGAACCAACGAATCCTGCACCCCCAGTAACGATTATTAGATTTTTTTTCATTATTAAATAATATCAATCTTTAAGTAGTTTTTGTTCCCACTTCAAAGCTGTTACAAGTATTGTATTGAGTGAATTAAACTTTGGTTGCCACGAAAAAAACTTTTTAAATTTACTTACATCTGCTACTACTTTTTTAGTATCACCTTTTCTCCTTTTTCCAATTGATGTAGGTAATTTTTTTTTTAATATTTTATTCATCATATTTATAACTTGTTTTACAGAAAAACCTTTGCCATACCCACAATTAAATATTTGTGAAGCTCCACCCTTTAATAGGTATTTTGTAGAAACAAGATGTATATCGGCTAGATCAGACACATGAATGTAATCTCTGATAGTTGTACCATCTGGTGTATCATAGTCAGAGCCATTAATAATTAATTTTTTTCTTTTATTGGTAGCTACCTCACATGCTATTTTAATTAAATGTGTTGAATGTTTTGAAATTAAACCTGATCTTAATTTTTTATCAGCACCAGCTACATTAAAATATCTCAAAATTATATATTTTATATCGTTAGCTTTTGAAAATTTTATTATATATTTTTCAAATAAAAGTTTTGAAATAGCATATGGATTTAACGGTTTTACTCTATCTTTTTCATTCACTTTTGCTTTTGATAAATTGCCATAAACAGATGCAGTAGAAGAAAAGATTATTTTTTTTATACCATTGTCATGACATGTCTTAAAAAATATTTTTGATTTATTAAAATTATAATTTAAATATTTTTGAGGTTTTTTTACAGACTCATCAACTCTTATCAAGCCTGCAAAATGGAGTACTAAATCAAAATTTCCATTTTTTAGTAGTTGAGAAATTTTTTTAATGTTGGCGATATCAGTAACTATAAATTTTGCTTTTTTGTTAACTAAATTTTTATTTCCTGTAATCAAACTATCAATTACAGTAACGGAATAACCTTTATCAATTAATAAATTTGTAACATGGCTGCCTATATATCCTGCACCTCCCGTCAATAAAATCTTTTTTTTCATTTTAAAATTTTAGAAACAAATTATATAATTACAACAAATAAATATAATTTGTGATTTTAAAAATTTAAAATTTAAAAAAAAATTATTGAGTTTTTTCTTTTGCAAGAAACAAATATAGACCTAAAATTATCCAAAAAAATGATGCATTCCAGGTAGTAAATAAACTTCCTGATGGCAAAATAGGTACTAAACTTAAAAGTATAAATGCTTTTAAGCCATATAAGTTAGCTTCTAGTTTTTTACTTATCCTTATTTTATTATCCCAAAAGAAAAAAAAAATAAACAACAAATATAAAATTATTCCAAAAATTCCAGTTTCAGACAATAGCTCAAAAAAAGTATTATGAGGATGTGATGAGCAGTATTGAAATTTGTGGTCAGGAAAGGGATCAATTAGATTATCACATTCAACCCTATAATTTTTTAATCCAACACCAAATAATAAATTTTTTTTCCAAAGATGAAATGATGAATAAGTAAGTCTACCATAAGATGAATTTTTGTAATCAGATAAAATATTAATTGTATCGTTAGCTCGAAATTTTAAGTAATTTGAATTTACAACTAATAATGAAATGAAAAATGTTAAGATTATTGAAACAATAAATACTTTCTTAAAACTATTTAGATTAAATAATAAAAGAAATAACAAACATATAAATAATATTGAACTAGTTCTTTCACCTGTTATTAATATGCTTTGAAGTATAAACATAATAAACAAAATAAAAAAAAACTTATTTATATTACTAAATTTTTGAAAAATACTAGCTAGGTAAAATAAAAAAATAATACCTAATTTTGCTAAAAAAGCTCCAGATATTAATTCATCCTTGAAAGGACCTGACAATCTTCCAATTTCATATTGATTTGCTGCATTTAATTCAGAAATTCTTACTTCGTGAAAATAACCTTCAGCAGGATATCCAAAAATATCTAATCCTGTAAAAAATTGAATATTATTATCAATTCCCACAAATAGTATGCATGCAAAAATTATAGAAATAAATAAAGTATAACTTTTTAAATTTAAATTATGATAAATAAATAATGTTAATGTTAAAAATCTAATTTGTGAAAAACTATTTTTTAATGATCCATCAAAACCAGATGAAAAAAGACTCAATAGCACTATGTATAACCAAAATATTAAAAAAAAAATTACCCAATTATATTTAAAAATAAAAAAATTTTTGTTCTTAATTAAATCATAGAGAAAAATAAAAAAAATTAAAACTAAAATAAAATTTACAACTGCAGAACCAATAATTAAAGCAATTGGTAATAAAAAAATTAATAAACGTCTAAAGTTGATATTATCTCTAAAATTATTGTAAATATCAAATATTGCTGTATTCATTCTTGTTAATAAAATTTAATAAATGTCTGAAAAATTATTTTTATACTATTCTTTATTTTTAATTACAAATTTCATTTTATGTTTTTTTATTTTAAAATTGATTATTGGTAACAAAATTAAATATTTTAACAAGATTTTAATAAAGAAAAAAAGTGATCTTAAAATGCATTCATACAGCATTTATCAAAATGCTGGGTTTGTTATAATAGGATTATTTTTAATTATATCTTTTTCAATATACTTTTTTTTTTATAAAGATTCGTACTTTATTGAAAATATTTCACGACCTTTAATTTTTTTTATTTCTATTTTAATCTTATATGCCATCTCTATTTATGATTTCAAAAACAATTTACATCCTATTTATAGATTGATTACACAAATCATCTTAGTCTATATGTCACTAACCTTAATTAAATTTCCTTTGGTTCCTATCGAATATATTCCTTTAAAAATTCAATATTTAATGGTTATCATTTTTTGGGTGTACATCATAAACATTGTAAATTTTGTTGATGGTTTAGACGGTTTAATTGGCATTACTTCAGTTGGTTTTTTTACGAATGTAATTATTTTTTCAATACTTTTTAAAATTAATAGTGTAAATATTTATATTTCAAGTTTGATTATACCACTTTTGCTGGCATTTTTAATTTTTAATAAACCAAAAGCTAAAATTTTTTTAAACGATGTTGGTTCAATCCCGCTAGGATACATTATAGGATTTTGTCTTATTAATATTATTCAAATTAATAACTGGTATTTTTTTTTATCACTATTTCTGTATTTTATTATTGATGTAACTTTCACTCTTTTTAGAAAAATTAAAAATGGACATTATCCCTGGGCAAGGTTATTCGATTATCTATTTTTAAAGCCTGTGCTAAAAGGCAAAAAATCTCATTGGTATGTTTTAAAATTTGTGTTCCTTTATTATCTGTTTATGTGTTTTGTAATATTAATTATTCATCATTATCAATTAAATAATATATATTTATTTTTTTATTCATTGGCTGCTTCATTAATTATTTTTTGGAATTTTAATAAATTTAATTCAAAATTAAATTAATATATTTTCTTAAAACAGGCTTTACATTAAATGGGATCAGATGATAAATAATTTTTATTACAAAAATTAACATTAAGGGTATTAATAATTTTTTTCTAAGTTTAATTAGTAAATTAAAAATCTTGAACTCAGATTTTAAAATTGAATGGTTGGATCTTCTTATAAAAAAAGACTTATCTAATTTAGATTTTACTAATGGAATTGGGATATTAAACATTATTATATTATTTTGAATTGCTCTTATCCACAAATGATAATCCTCCATTCTTTCACATTTTTCATAAATTAAATCTTTAAATAAAATTTTTTTATTTAATACAACAGTAGGGTGATTAATTGGATTTTTGAAATTTGATAAAAATTTAATTTTACTATACTTTAAAGGTACTTTCTTAATGGATAATGTATCATTAGTTATATCATGCTCATGCACATAAGAACCAACTAACCCAATTTTTTTATTCCTTAAAAGGAACTGAACTTGATATTTAAATCTATTAAAATAAGATATGTCATCTGCATCACTAATAGCTACCAAATCATTATTTGTTAATTTTATAGCTTTATTATAGGAAAATGGAATTCCCATATTTTTCTTATTTGAGATTATTTTATAATTATTTTTATAATATAGATTAAGATATTTTCTTAAATTATAAATGAGATTAGTATTGCAATACCCGTCTAAAATTATAATCACCTCGTTAGGTTTTAAAGACTGATTACCAATACTTTTTAATGACTCAATTAAATCTGATGTTTTTATTTTGTTGTAAATTGACATTATTAACGAAAAATTATAATTCATGTGTTAATAAATTTTTTTTATTTTTTCGTAAAAATTAGCAAAATTATTTCTCATGACGTAATTAACACAATTATTTCGTAACTTTTGATATTCTTTTTTTTTAATTTTTTTAATTTTATTCAAATTTTTTTTATTAAAAAAATATCCAATTTTATGATTTCGTAATATCTTTTTAAATTGATCTAAATTTGAACAAAGAACGGGTTGGCCATATGACAAACTATCCTTGAGAGGTCCAGCAGAACCACTATATTTTGTACCATATGGTAAAAAAATAAAATCATTTATTTTGATCAAAGATTTTAATTTTTTTATATTTAAATATTCGTCTATTAATTTTAAATTGTGTTTTTTTTTTAAAGAATACCAATAATTTTTATTGTACATTATTTTACCCGCTATAGTTATTCGAAAGTTATTTATTATTGCAAAATTTATTAATTCTTCAAAATTTTTATCATCTCTTATTTGACCTATTATTAATAAAGAATTATTTGCTAAAAATTTTTTTTTAACAAAATTTAGTTTTGGTGAAGGATAATCAAAGACATATATCTTTCTTTTATAAACTTTTTTTAATCGAAATTTATCCTCTTCTTTATGGACAACTATAGTTGATTTGCAAAAATTAAGGAGGAATAAAACAATATAAAAAATAACTCTTTGAAAAAAAAATAAAATTGTGTGTTGTTTCTTTATTAAATTAGTTGAATGAATAGTTACAAAAAAAATTTTTCTTAAAAAAATATTTAATATTAAAAATATAAACATACTTAATGGTTCAAATTCTAAAAAATGAATTTTATGCTTTTCTAATTTTTTATAGTTAGAGCACAAAATGTAGAGGCATATAATATAATTAGTAATTCTTGATAGTATAAATAAGAAAATGTTTTGATTATATTTTTTTATGAGAGGTTTTTTAAATAAAGTATTTTTTTTTTGTAAGTTAGCATTGTCATAAGTATACACTAAATAGTCTTTATTATTTTTTAATAGACTTTTAGTATAAATTTTATAATGTCCTTGCCATGACATATATGGTTGAACAAAAATCATATTGTATATTTAAAATAAATGTTAAGTTTAAAAAAAAATACTGTAAACTTATTACTCACTGTTTTTTTAATATCATTTTTTTCATTTTTCATTATTTTTAATAAATTTTATCTATTGTCACTTAGTAATAATTTATTTCTAATTATACCGTTAATTATAATCTTATTGTCAATAAGTAGTTATCTAATACTAATCATTAGTATACCTATAAACATTAAAGTTGTAAAAAAATTTTATTTAGAAAATCGCAAGCTACTTCTCTCGATTTTCATATTAATAACAATTTATATTGTTAGTTACTTTATTTTACCTGCAAAAATTACTTATCATAGTGTTTTATTAAATTTTATATTTAAAGATATTAATTTAAGTAATTTTATATTTAAAAACTTTATAGTTTTTTTCTTAATAATTTTTATTCTAAATATTTTTTTAATTAATCAATTAAAATTTCAAGAAAAAGAAGTTTTTAATATACTTTTAAAATTTTCACTTTTTTTTTTAATACTAGGTATTTTACAAAATATAATATATTTTTGGAATACTGGGAATCAGTTTAGCGAATATTTTTCTGATACGGAAAATTGTATTTATTTTCAATTTTTACCTTATGGGATAGCTGGCAAAAGAAACTATGAAATTATTCCATTTATACTTGGATATACTTTAACCCAAGGGCTTTTTAAGAATAAATATATTTTTTTGAATTTATTTTTCTTTGTAGCTTGCTTCTTATCTTACTCAAAAAATTTATGGATAACCCTTGTGTTTATAAACATAATTTCCTTTTTTATTTTTGATAAAATTAGATTTTTAAAACATTTATTTTTAAAATTATTAGTTTTAATTTCTTCAGTATTAATCTTAAACATTGCCATGCTATCGAAAGATAATTGTAATCCAAATATCAATAAATACACAAAAGTAAAAATAATTTCATTAATAAATATAATTGAAAACAAATATCTAAATTCTATTAAAAATGAGGCCCTTTTGGAATTGACTTCATTTAAATTATATTTCCAAGAACATAATTATAATGATGAAGAATTTATTGCTAATACTAATTATCTTTTAGATTCTACAGCACCTAGATTATTAATATATGAAGAAAGTTTAAAAAAAATATCTAAAAAAATATTATCAGGATATGGACCAAATAATTACATACTAAAATCAAACAATTCATCTAATTCTGAAAGTGAATTTTTAAAAATAATTTTAGATATTGGTATTATTGGTATATTATTGTGGCTTTATCTTTTTATTCAACTATTTAAAAATTGTAAATCTAAATGGTCATTACTTATGTTATCTTCCATCATGTCATTAAGTTTATTTAATATTTACAGTTGGTTTTTACCAATTTATTTTATTCTTACGTGTGTTATTTTTTTTGAAAGAAATGTACGCACTAGATCTATTTTATAATTTACTTTTAACAATATATACAAAAATAAAAAAGTTATTATGGCTATTAAATAAGTGTATAGTCCTAGTGAAATTATTGAATTGACAAGATTTATCCCTTCTAAATTAACAAAAAATCCAACAATAACAATAGAAAATTCTCTAGCTCCAAATCCAGAATAAGTAATTGGAATTGAGTTTAATATTATCACTGCAAGTATCAAATAAATTAAAGGTTTTATATCGATGTTAACTTTATAAATAAAATAAATTATTACAAAAAGTTGAAAAAAATAAATTATATGGATTAATAAACTTACAATAATTAATAATAGTTTATTAACCTTATTATAAATACTAAGAAATGAAAAATCAAAATAATTTAGATAAGGAATTTTTTTTAAATAAAAATTTCTTTTACTCACTTCAATTAATATTAAAAAAAAAATAAATAAAATAATTATTGCATAATAGACACCTAACAAAAACACACCTGTACTAAATATGAACAAAATAGATATTGAAACTAAGCCATACCCTTTTTCTAATAAGAAAAAGGAAAAAAGGTCAGTTTTTTTTTTTAATTTATAGCTTAGTAGATAATACTTAATTACCTCACCGGTCCCACCAATGGAAAGAACATTGAATACAAACGATGTAAAAGAGACAAATAAATAATCTTTAAATCTAATTTTTAAAATATTTTTTGAAATTAAATATAACCTTAGAGAATTTAGAATAATTAAAATTATTGTACAAATAATAATGAGTATAAATGTCTCTAATTTAAATAAATTAAACTGACTTACATCTATATTGTGTAAACTTAAAATTAAATATAAAAGTGACAAAGAAATAATAAATAGAATTATATTTTTCATGAAAAAAATACTTTTATGCTCTGAATTTTACTTTCCAAACATTGGTGGTGTTGAAATTCATAATAAAATTTTATTTGATTATTTCAAGAAAAAAAAAATTAAAGTTTATGTTTTATCATCTCATAATCCTAAAAGAGTTGATAGATCAAATATATTCGAATTTAAAATTAAGGGTAATTTTGTTAGAGGCTATTCGGGAGAAACTATCAAAT
>Ga0206682_10004602_pt1 | contig 11150 bp, 9 predicted proteins | sample M240m12015metaG_FD_155444 | JGI IMG/M metagenome (GOLD analysis project Ga0206682, IMG submission 155444) | Ammonia-oxidizing marine archaeal communities from Monterey Bay, California, United States - M2 40m 12015 | ecosystem: Environmental > Aquatic > Marine > Intertidal zone | place: USA... | reverse complement strand
ATAAATAAACTATAATATAATACTAATAAGGACTTAGCGTCAACCCTTCTAACTCTGCCGCTTTACAAGGAGAAACTAATGGCTTATTACAGCACAAAAACATACGGGCACAACATTGGACTAAGTGCCTGCTTTAGACAACCACATGCAGATCATTCGCATTGTCGTTTCCTACACGGATACAGTTTACAATTTAAATTTACATTTGGTTGCAATATGCTGGACAACAAAAACTGGGTTGTAGACTTTGGCGGATTGAAACCACTAAAGAAATGGCTTGAAGATAACTTTGATCACAAAGTTGTACTAGACAGCAAAGACTGGGCGTTGGATAACTTTCGTGCGCTAGAAGACGCAGGACTTGCAGAGCTAAACATCTTGGATGGTGTTGGTGTAGAAAAGTTTGCTGAACACGCATACAACAAAGCACAAGAAATTGTAAATGAAATGAGCGATGGACGTTGTTGGGTTGTAAGTTGTGAATGTGCAGAACACGGAGCAAACAGTGCAATCTACCAAGCAGTGGTCTGAATCAAAAGAACAACGTAAGGCTAGAAAAGCACAAGAAAAGTTGCAACATTCCAAAGACAAAAAATATGTTGTATGCCTCAAATGGGGTACAAAATATAGCCCTGACTATGTAAACAAACTCAATGCTATGGTTAAGCGCAATCTTACAATAGACTACGAGTTTGTTTGCTTTACAGAAAATGCAGCAGGTATCGACAAAGATATACGCATTGAACCATTGCCTATTATACCAGTAAAGGGATGGTGGTTCAAGCCATATCTACACAGCAGTCAATTGCCGTTTAAAGGTACTATGTTGTATTTGGATCTTGATCTTATTGTGTTTAATAATATTGATAATTTATTTTCTTACAAACCAGAAGCAGACTTTGTAATTATTAGAGACTTCAATCGACATATGCGAAAAACTTGGGATAGAGTAAACAGCAGTGTGTTTAGGGTTAAAGTAGGAGCACGTAATCAGGCTTACGAAGATTTTTTGAATAATAGACAAAATATTATCACACGTATGCAAGGCGATCAAGACTGGATGTATCGACATTGTAAACCTTATTGGTATTGGCCAGACGAGTGGGTACAAAGTTACAAGTGGGAAATGCGTGGTAGAGAACATCTTGGAATTGTCAACGGTGTGCGCAATTTTAAACAGCCAGGCATACCAATAATACAAAAAGATACAAGCATTGCTGTTTTTCATGGTAAACCGGATATACACGATTGTGTTGACGAATGGCCTAAACAAAATTGGGGTTGACAAAATGCTAGATTTTGTGTATTATATGTATATGATTAGAACTTATATGATGTATGCAGGTCTTACTTTTCTCGGCTACGAGTACGGCGAGACCGAAGAAGCAGTGGTTTTTAGGACTCGCGGCAAGTTTGGCCCTCCTCAGAACTGGAACGAAACCGAATACAAAGCAAAACTCATTGAGTGGCGAGAAATGGAAACAGCATGAACGATCTGAAATTTACAACATGCGGTGACTACCTTGCTGATCAGCAAGTGACTAAGCGCATTGGCTTTGCCTGTAAATATCTGCATTACAAACAGAATCAACCCAAGAAACTGCTAGAAGAACTACAGCGTCCATTGACTGAACGCAGTACTACAGTAGCATGGCTAAATAGACAAACAAGAGATGTTGCTGAAGAACGCATGTGGGACATTATGGTACACAATGCAGCGGCAGCTAAGAGGTTAGTCGAGTATGTGGGAAGTCTTCCGCCTGAACTTAGAATGGTCCGACTTGGTAGTAATCAGCTTCCTTGTGCTACCCAGCATGAGTGGATGTATTTTTGGTCTCGTCCTGATGTATTGGCGTACTGTGAGAAACACTACGCACAAGTCGGTGAAGCAGCCAGACGCTTGGATGTTAGGCTCTCAATGCACCCAGGACAATTCTGCGTACTTGCAAGCGACAATGACGAAATCGTTGAAAGATCAATAGAGGAGTTTGAGTATCATGCAAATCTCATCAGGTGGATGGGCTATGGCCAATCATTCCAAGACTTCAAGTGTAATGTACACATCTCAGGTCGCAAAGGTCCAGCCGGTATCCGCGACACGCTTAAACGTCTCTCGCCAGAAGCAAGAAACACTATTACAATCGAAAACGACGAAAACAAATGGGGTCTCGAACACACGCTTGAGCTTGCAGACGATCTCGCTTTGGTGCTAGACATACATCACCATTGGTGCAATACTAGAGGAGAATATATTCAACCCGATGACGACAGAATTAACCGTATTATTGACAGTTGGCGTGGTGTTAGGCCTGCTATGCATTATAGTGTTAGTAGAGAAGATATTCTTACCGGTCACTCAGAAACAGAAAAACCAGACTTTGCGGCACTTGAAGAACAAGGATTCAAAAAAGGCAAACTGAGAGCACACAGTGATTACTGCTGGAACAGTGCAGTCAACGAATGGGCCTTGTCGCATTGGGAATGGGCAGACATCATGGTAGAAGCTAAGATGAAGAACCTTGCTAGTGGACAACTGTACAGCATGACTGAAGAGTCAAAGCAAATGGCAGCATGATTGTAAATGACAAGACCAAGGAATTATTAATCGTTCCGATGAAATGTGGAAGTACTAGTTTCCGCAAACTTTATGCAAAAGACAAAGACTGGTTTGACTTTAGTAGTAACAAGCAACTTGATCGTTTGCCGTTTGTCGGCGTTGAAAAAATACACGAAATGTTTCGTATTACAAAACGAGATATTAATCAATACAACAAAACATTGATTATTAGAGATCCGGTACAATGGCTCATAAGCGGATTTAGATTTTTACAACTTATGAATCATCCTAAATCGCCGTGGTATCCTAAACATTTAGCAAAGCACTTAAACAAAGTTCGTAAAGACAAACACAAAGATTTATTTTTTACAGACCATTGTTGTGCTTTACCTGATAGGTATTATTTTCAGGGCTGTAAGATTATAAAATTAGAAGAATCAAATTTATCTATACAAGAAAACGTAACTCCTTCACGTATTGCTTATCCAGAGCTAGATGAAAGCGCAATACAACTTATTGTGCAACTTACTGAAGATTACTGCGAACTTTTTGGTTATGATATTGAAAAAAGTATTAAATACTATATGGAGGAGATACTATGAGTTTAATTAGATCAATGTACGCAAGAGTACAAGCGCCAGCGGCAGTCAAGGATAAGAATCCAAATCGTGTGCTAGGCGGACTTAAAGGACATGGTGCTGATCATTATAGTATGCTCGGCGAAGATGGCACAGAACGTGAAGTGCCAACTAGATCCTATGTGCAAGGACTAGAAGACAAAATGAGAAAACTTGAAGAACGCATCAACGTTCAAGAAAGACAGATTAAGAAGCTAAGAAACTTATAACTTATTAATTGGCACACTGCTACTAGCAGTAAGTGTCCAAACTTTTTTCTTATCAACTCCACGTTTTTGTGCAAATCGCTTTGCATCACATTTTTCACAAACATGAAAATAGTTATTGGATATCCTTTTTGGATCCATACTTCCACGTGGTCTGTTAAATTCTGTATCACACGCATCGCAACGAAACAAAACCATTGTTTTCTTTCTATTGTATGTGTGTTGGTTCCCAAGTTTACTTCGGCGCATATGCCAAGTATCAATCATATATTCTTTAATGTACATAACTATATTTACATTAAGATTATAAAAACAACCGATAAATATTAGAAAGGAACACTATGAGCATACTAACTTTAACCCCAGCAGCAGAGAAACAGATCGATCTTCTAAGTGAAGAAAACAACTGCTATGGCATCACGCTTAATATAAAAGGCGGCGGATGTGCTGGATTTGAATACGAATGGGGTACTATTGCTAGTCCAACAGACTTAGCAAAGGACGACGAAGTAGTAAAAACCACAAACGGATGTGCGTTTGTAGTAGGAGCACATAGTTTAATGTTTCTAATTGGCACCGAAGTAGATTATGTAAAAAGTCTAGTCGGTAGCAACTTTGAAATTAACAATCCAAATGCACAAAGTAGTTGTGGCTGCGGCGTGAGTGTTAATTTTGATATGGATAATTTAGTACCGCAATTTTAAAGGAATAAGACATGGCAAAGCAAGAAATTGATATTGGTGTAGAGGGCAATGACGGCACAGGCGATAGCATCCGTGAAAGTTTCAAAAAAGTAAATGATAACTTTGGCGAACTATACGCTGTATTTGGCTTAGGTGGGCAAATTAGCTTTACCACACTTAATGACACACCAAACTCAACAGCTGGCGAAGAAGGCAAAGTATTACTTGTTAAGCAAGACGGAACTGGAGTTGATTTCTTTGAACTTGTTTCTAATGCTGGAAATGCTGACCCTAACGACCCTAACAATACAATAGCATTTAATGTTGATGGTAATAAACTAAAGCTACGTGTGATTAACGTTGATATCGAATCAGATAAACAACCTACAATTTCAAATCCGTTAAAGCTCGGTGCATCAGTTGCGTATGGTGAAACTACACATAGAGATATTCTTAGATCTGCAGAAAGAGAAACCTTAACAGCAGCTTGGAATGACACTCACGGAGAACCATTCATCGATGATGATAATATTCTTTTGTCAGGCGGACTAGGTGATAGAAAATATCTAAGTCGCGAAGTTATGGGCACAGGAGTACGTATTAGAGACGAACGTGCAGAATCTGAATTAGATGAATATACATTAACAATTGACAGCTATGCTACTGACGGGAGCAAAAAAGTTCAAGTTACTGCGCACGGCTTAACTGAATCAGCAACTGGCGCTGGATACAAATTTTCTAGTACAATTACAGATCCAACTGGTCTTAAGTCAGGAGATGTTTATCATCTACGTAGAGAAGACGATGATAATGTAACATTGCACCTAACATCAGCAGATGCTATCAACGATGCTAACAGACTTACAATTGCTGGCGGCATTGGTGTACAAACTTTAACTGACGATGCATTAGATGCTACGTTAGAAGGCAACTGGTTAAGCAACGAAGCATTGCCACGTAAGAGCATTGTGCGCAGAGAAGGCGATACAATGACAGGTGCATTAAATGCACATGATCATCCGTTTCCTTATAATGGCTCAGGCATTGTACAAGACCCGCAAGATTTGCAAGTAGCTACAAAATTCTATGTAGATGCACAACTAGGTGTACAAAGTGAAAACATCTATGTAAGTTTAGAAGGTACAGACGATCACAGTCTAACGCCTGCTGGTAAAGAAGGACGTAGTCCTAACTATGCTTATCGTAGTGTTGGCGCTGCAATGCAGAAAGCAGCTAGAATTCAAGAAGCAAGTGCAGTAGAATTAGGACCTTATATACAAACTCTTACTTTCACCGAATCGTTGACTGTAGCTGATACGTTTCTTAGAAATGTTGGCGGAGGTCTTGGATTTAACACAACTGGTGATCAGACTACTGTTATTACAACAATTGAAGCTAATTTAAGAACAATCGTAGACGAAACTATTGCAGCAGTTAATGTACAGTTTCCAGATTTTGTTTACAACGAATCAACATGCAGAAGAGATTTAGAATTAATCATTAATGCTGTTAAACTAGATATTGGTGCTAGTACAACTACTATTAAACAAAATACATTGAGTAGATCTGCTGGATTAAAGTATTTTTCAAACCCAAGCGGCGAAATTGCTATTGATAATAATGGACAGTATGCACAGACTAGCTATGCACTAACTGTTGCAAAAATTGCAATGCTTGCAGATTTGACAGCAGCAGGAGTAGGTGTTGGCAATGCTTGGTACGCAGCAGTTGGAGACAATTGGGACACAGTTCTTGACACTATAAATCAAACTACAGCAGATCCAGCGATTATTGAATCAACAAATTATTATACTATATATTTAGAAAGTGGTGCTAACGGATTTGTTGATCAAGCAGGCGACCCAGCCGCAGGTACACCCAATGTAGATATTTTCCCAGGTAAAGTTATTAGGGGTAAACGCAGTGGTGCTATCGGTACTATTGTAGAATACACAAGAGGTGCAGATGACGGCGGTGTTGATTATGACACAGTAACACTACAATTATTAGAACCTATTGATTTTGTAGAAAATGAAAAATTAGAGTATGGTGCATTTGTTAAGAAAAGACAGATTAGTGTTAGAGTAGAATCAGGTACATACGAAGAACAGTTTCCAATTAAATTACCTTCAAACATATCTATCAAAGGTGACGAATTTAGACGTACAGTTATTAGACCAGCAGCTGGTCCAAGTACTAGTCCATATGCTAACACATGGTTCTACAGAGATGAATTTGTTGACGGCTTGTCAACTGCAACTGGCGGTACAGACGAGTGGGTCGATGATTTAACAGGACTGCGTAGAGGTTTCTTTGGATACCACTATCTTTCAGATCCTGCTTCGCCTATGGATATTAGTGATTTTGGTAAAAACAACAAAGGCGGCTTCCTTGAAGCAGCTGACCTTATTCGTTTCAACAGAACTTTCCTAGTTGAAGAAACTATTGCATGGATTGCAGCACAAGTTGCAGGTTCAATATTTCCGTTCACTGGCAGCTTTGTTTATGATGAAGCTAAATGTCGTAGAGACACAGGATTTATTGTAGACGGTATTGTTAAAGATCTACAAAAAAGCGGCAGGGTATTCTCGGGTGAAAACCAAGTTGCATATTATACAGGAAGTGTAGCAGGCCAAGAAGCGCAAACTAAAGTAGCAATTGAGCATCTTAAAGATGTTATTCCTAACTTACTTATAAATGATTCAACTGCTGGTTATACACCAAGCACAGGCAATACTGAACCTCAAGTATTCAATACAAATTACACAGCAGAAACTGGCGCTGTAGATCAAGCAAACGAGCTTGTTGATTATGTAGCCTATGCATTTGATACTGATTATAATCCTGCTAAGAGCAACAACGAAATGGATGTGTTCTTGTGCGGCGATAATACTATTGTTAGAAACCTTACCTGTCAAAGACACGGTGGCTTTATGATGGTACTAGATCCGGAAGAAGCAGTTAGAACACGTTCGCCTTATGCACAAACAAACACTAGTTTTGCTCGTAGCTTAAACAAAAAAGCGTTCCACGGTGGTATGTTTATTGACGGTTACACGTACAACATGCCAATGACAATTACAAGCAAAGACGATTTCTTTACGCTTAATGTAGAAGCACCAATTGGCAGTGGTCTAAATATTCGCAAGCCAGAACTACCATGTAGTTTCTTTGAGTTTGGCAGACGCTATCAAGTTAATGCTATTAGAAATTATACAACTGGCGTAAGTGAAACTGACGGTGTAACAACTGTACAAAAAGCAACATTGGTACTTGACTTAGGGTCGCATGATGGCATAGGTTTAGATGACGATATTGACTCAGCAGCAGGACCAGTTCCAATTATTTTGCAAGGTGCTGGTAACAGAAGTATGCTTGCAAACGACTACACACAAATCAACGATTTAGGTTATGGTGTTATTGCTACAAACAACGCACTATCAGAACTTGTTAGTGTGTTTACATACTATGCACACACAGGTTATCTATCATTAAATGGTGCTCAAATACGTTCGCTTACAGGTAACAACAGTTATGGTGACTTTGGTTTAGTTGCTGAAGGTAGTGATCCAGACGAAATTGCAACACAGATTACTCTTGAACAAGATTTGACACAACCTGTGAAAATGTTTACAGCAGATCAGCTTATAGAGTTAACAGGCACAGGTTTAGGTATTGTTAGAAATGATATAATCGAACAGGTTAGCAGTATTACAGCTAATACAGCAAAAGGCAAAGTTGTATTTTCATACGAAGAAGGTGGCAACACAATTTTATGGATAACAAGAGTTATTGATGAAATAAACTTATTTGAATACAGTTTCAATGATGCTGATACAATAACAGATGATACCACTCCGACTCCGGTAAGTTATGGTGCTCCAGTTGATGTTACAACACTGCCTACAAGAGGTGTGCAAGGACAGGCATTTGCATATTTCTTTGATGCTACAAACTTGCCTATGAATGGTGCGCAATTAGAAGTACACCATACAGATAGCGATTTAACATTCCAGCCTTATGAAGTTGTTAGTGTAAGTGAGTCTATATACGAAATTCCTGCAAGTAGTATAGCAACAGATTGTTTCAGTGCAAACACAGATATCAAGGCCAAAATTTATAGAGCTGACTTTACAAGTGGTACAGGAGATGCTGCAACAGAAAATACTGGGTTACGATTCAATATTGCTTTTGGTGATTTAGCTGTAATGACAGCACAACAAAACCTATTGCTAAATGGTGTTAGTAGTGCTACACTTACTAGACCAAGTACTGCTCTAATCTTTGACGAGCAAGAACAAGTTACTTATAGAACATTAGCATTTGAAAATACAGTTGTTGGCAGTACACAAACCAACGGAATACAATCAAGAGTTACAATTGATGATAACTTTGATTATGTTGATTTAACAGTGCGTAACGATTTTGCCGATCATCCAATTGCTAGTTATAGTTTAGCAGGCGGTACTACATTAGGACGTACAGTAGGCGATCAATATATTGCTGTTAACGCTCTTAGTAGTTTTGATGCAGCTCGTATTAATACTACAACTGAAGATATGATACTTACATGGAATGGTAGAGTTCATATTGTTACTGCTTATACAGAGGTTACTGATGCAGTTGATGGCACAGGAAGTACTTTTGGTATTGTTACACTAACTAACAAATACGATATTACAAACTCTGGAACAACTGGTTTGCTGGCAAGAGCTGATAGTGCAGCAGGTAACAATATTACTTTACAACTTGGTTTACAAGAAACTGAAGCAGGTAATGTTACAGTCAACATTAGTACCTGTCGTGCAACTGGACATGACTTCTTAGATATCGGTACTGGTGGTTATAATACAACTAACTATCCTGATAGGGTTTTTGGTGCACCAATCAAGCAAGCAGTATCACCAGAAGCGAGTATTGACAGCGAAGGCTTACAAAACAAAGCACAGGTACAAGAGCGTAGCAGAGGACGAGTATTCTTTGCAAGCACAGACCAAGATGGTTTCTTCCGTGTAGGTAGATTCTTTACAGTTGACCAGGGTACAGGTAGAATCACATTCAACGCTGCACTTGTTCTAACAAACATTGATGGTATTGGCTTTAAACGTGGTGTGCGTGTAAACGAATTCTCAGCAGACGAAACATTCACTAATGCAAGTGCTGATGCTGTTCCAGTTGAAACAGCAGTTGAAGGATATATCAACAGACGTTTAGGTTGGGATAGAAATGGCAACACAATAGGTGACGCTGATATTATTCCAGCAAGTACAGGTGGTGCATTAGCACTCAGTGGTGTAACTACTATGCGTGGTGATTTACGCTATGGAGGATTTAGAGGACTTGACTTAGCTTCTCCAGTAAATGGCACAGACGCTGCAAACAAAAACTATGTGGATGCACAAGTTGCACTTTATGATACACTTGAAGAGATGGAAGACACCAACATTGATGATACTACATCTTTAGCTGCCAACCATTTCTTAGTTTGGGACGCTAGTTTAAATAGATGGATCAACACAGGCTTCGACACCGGAGATAATGGCGCTTCGCCTGCAATTCCAAACAGTGATTTTGTTATTAGCAAAAATGGTAGCGGTAACTTAATTGGTAGCTATCAGCCAAACAGTCTAACAAATGCTGATGTAAACAGTACAGCAGGAATAAGTCAAAGTAAACTATCAATGACTGCTGCTACAACTAGAGCAAATGCAACAGGAATTACACAAGCAAATTTAGGTCTAGCAAGTTTTGATAGTGCAAACTTTGAAGCAACAGATGGATGGATTCGAGTTAAAACAGGTGGTATTAGTAATGCTGAACTAGCAGGTAGTATTGCAAATACCAAACTTGTAAATGATAGTATTACATTTGCAGATGGTGGCGGCACAAGTAGTGCAGTTGATCTCGGAGACACTGTTACTATCCAAGGTACTAGCAACGAAATTACAGTATCATACAATGGTTCGGGAACATACACACTTGGACTAACAGCAACATTCGAAACAGATGTAACTGGTGATATCTTTACAAATCCAACCAATCCAAAAAAGGTATTGGACAACGGTGTATGGGACGGAAGTGCGTACACAACACTGCCTTCATTTGATGGCGAAGTAGAATTTGCAAAAGATATTGAAGTAGGATCACGTGGTACAAATGCCAACCATTACTTGACTTTTGTTGATAGTAATAATGCTACAAGAGGATACGAAAATTTATACACAGACGGCGGCATTGTATATAATCCAAGTACAAACAGACTTGATGTTGCAGGTGAATTAGAATGTAATACTCTTGATGTAAATGGCAGTATGACAATTACTGGTAATGTTACTCCAGATGGTACTGGTACACAAAACATGGGTTCAAGTGCAAGTCCTTGGGATAATGTTTATGGTACTACATTCCACGGTACTGCAACAGAAGCTCTTTGGGCAGACTTGGCAGAAAACTACTTAGGCGATGCACAATATGAGCCAGGAACAGTTCTAGTGTTTGGTGGTGAACAAGAGCTTACTACAACTAATGCAAAAGGTGATACTAGAGTTGCAGGTATTGTAACAACCAATCCAGCACACTTGATGAACAGCGCACTACAAGGAGATTATGTAGTAGGACTAGCACTACAAGGTAGAGTACCTTGTAAAGTACTAGGCAAAGTTGCCAAAGGCGATATGCTGGTAACAGCAGCAAAGCCTGGATATGCTATTGTTAATAACTCCCCAGGTATTGGACAAGTAATAGGAAAGGCTACAGGAACAAAGGACGATGACGGCTACGGCATTGTTGAAGTTGTGGTAGGGAGAGTATAATGACTAAGCAAACAATAAACATTGGATCATCAGTAAACAAAGGTGATGGTGATCCACTACGCACAGCATTTGATAAAATCAATGATAACTTTACAGAACTATATGCAGATATAACAGCACTTGAAGATGGCGATATTACAACTGATATCAACGGCAGTGTGTTTGGTGATGATAGTACATTACTAGTAGACGCAGTTAACAACAAGATTGTTGGTCCAGTAGATACAGCAAGTGTAGATGCAGTAAGTTTAAGA
>Ga0206682_10004601_pt1 | contig 11152 bp, 1 predicted proteins | sample M240m12015metaG_FD_155444 | JGI IMG/M metagenome (GOLD analysis project Ga0206682, IMG submission 155444) | Ammonia-oxidizing marine archaeal communities from Monterey Bay, California, United States - M2 40m 12015 | ecosystem: Environmental > Aquatic > Marine > Intertidal zone | place: USA... | reverse complement strand
CCAGGGAATACAGGGAACACAGGGAATACAGGGCCCACAAGGTGTTCAAGGTGAACAAGGTCTTCAAGGTGAGCGAGGATACACGGGTGATAGTGGTGTTGATGGTACTAGCGGAGCTGATGGTAGCACATGGTATAGCGCAGATAGTGAACCTGCAGGTGATATAGGAACAAGCGGTGATTTTTATTTACATACATCAACATACATTGTAAGTCGTAAAATAGGAACCGCGTGGACGGAAGTAGCTAACTTAACACCACAGCAAGGAGAGCAAGGAGACTCAGGAGCTGATGGTGCTGACGGACTACCAGGAATAGACGGATCACATGTTACTGCAGCAGCATTTAGTGGAGATAATATCAATTTTACATTATCAGGTAATGAAACGATAACGCTAGCAAATGCAGTAACTACACTTAAAGGTGATACTGGAACCAGTATTCAGGATATTCAAATATCAGAAGTTGGAGATGTTGATATAACGTTAAGTGATAGCAATCATATTTTCCCTGGTAATTTGAAAGGTACAGATGGTGAAGCAGGTGCTACAATAGCTACTGCTGTATTTGATGGTACAGCTATACTATTTACATTAACGAATGCAGTTCAAGTAAGATTAGAAGATGCTACTAGTATATTAGCAGGACCAACAGGACTTTTTATAAATTCTGCAACCTTTCAAGATGATGATATTGTGTTTACATTATCAGACAATAGTAGTACCGTATCACTAGAAGGCGCAAAAACAGCACTAACTGGTCCACAAGGTGAACGCGGAGTTAAAGGAGACGCAGGCTCTGGTGTTACCATACGAGATACACTAACTGCACAAGACATCGCAGCTATTGATACAACAAATGTATCCCTCGCGACAATGTATATATTATCTGCAGACGGAAATGCAGGTGAAGGAATAGTAGGCTTAGCTGGTGACGGGATAGTATGGTTAGGTAGTGCTTGGACAAACGTAGGTCCCATACGCGGTATACAGGGAGAGCAAGGTCCACAAGGTATTCAAGGAGAGGTAGGCGCACAGGGCGATCAAGGGATACAAGGAGAACAAGGGCTTCAGGGTACAGATGGGGATACAGGTGCAGATGGTCAAGACGGTGAAGATGGAGCTCCGGGTGCTAAAGGTGATCAAGGTGACCAAGGAATTCAAGGTGCTCAAGGTCCTACTGGACCAGCAGGAGCTGATGGTATTGATGGTACATTAGATCAATTTAGTGGAGCAGCTATTATAACAGGCTCACTATACGTATCCGGTAGTACAGGGTTTATCTCCGCATCCACTATAAACACTCACCGGATAACAGGTCCAGGTGGCACAAGTGTATTAGATGTGCAAGGAGATATTAGCTCTAGTGGATATATACAGGCGAGTGAGCTTAGAGGGACTGGGTCCGGAGTAGGTCAATTAGAAGTGCTCGGGCCTATATACGCAACAGAGTATTATAAGAACGGTGAATTATTTACAGGAGGGGATGGATCAGGAGCAGGGTTCCCATTTACTGGTTCTGCAGGGCTACTAGGTACTTTAAATATAACCACTCAAAGTGATAATTTAACAACAATTGGTGCTGACGATGTAGAGTTTAGTAATACTACACTGTTCAGTATAACAGCAAACAGTAAGTATGCTGGAATATCTAACAACCAAATACCGTATTTCACTCAGCTACCATCAGAGCTATTTACATTCAAAGGTGGGTTACCGCGCCTCGGTATTAATACTCCAGAACCTAGTTTTGCATTACATATTAGTAACTCTACCGGTAACCCAGCTGCAATCGCGTTAGATGCGTCTAGCGCAGGGCTACCACAGAATAGATTATCAATAACAGCATTATCAGCAAGCTCACATATTAAGAGTAATGTTATAGCTATATCTGCTAGCAATGTAACACTCGGTGGTACTGAAAAGTCAGGAATTGCGAGTCACTTAGTATTAGGTGACACCGAACTACGTGACTCCGTCTATGTGTCAGGATCACTGCATTTAACTGATAACGCGACGTTTAATATATCATCTAATGCTAGCGCTGTAATAACAACTACATCACCGGTGCTAACTATCTCACCTGGAGCAGTAAATCTATCAACAGGTCAAGTACGTATTAACTCGAGCTTATACGTAGCAGAATTTAGCACATTTTCGAAAAACGTGCTAACACCTGGTGTATCATTGACTGGTACTCCACAGGGGGTTATAAATACATTATATCAGCAAAACGGTGAATTGTACTGGAGTGGTGTTAAGGTTGTAACAAGAGAAATTGGTAATTTAGTACCTGCACAGACAATTGCATCATCCGGTAGTATGCACCTATTTACAACATCCCCTACATCAGAGTTTATAATAACCACCCCTGTAACGTATATGAATACCACTATCAACAGCTATAAGAGCAATATACCGTACAACACCTTTATATCACCTCCTATATACAATTCTGCAGCAGCTATAGCAAGCCAACCTACAGCAGAATTACGAGGTGGTGAAGTCGCTGTACTAACGCCGGGAGCGGAGGTAGTTAGTACACAATTGCGTAATGCTAATTTAATGCTTACGACAGAGTTAACGAGTGAAGCTACGGACAATATTATTGAATTAATAAGTACACCTGCTATGTTAACTGCTGGAGGACCTCGCGTATTAGTACAAGGTGATATACTAAAAATATCCAACGAATGGATGCAAATTATAACAATATCGAGCTATACATCTAATAATGATATAACAGAATACACTATAGTCGTTGACCGAGCAAGCCTTGACCCGACAACTAATACACCTTCATTTATAGATAGCCATGAGCCATCAGCAGCTTCTGCTAATAGTATTATAAACTCACAGCCAGGTAGTGTTAAGTATATACATAATACAGTACAAGCGTCTGCAGATCAAGCATTCTACATATTTGAGAGATTTTCAAGTACATGGCAAAAGCTACATGTATCATCATCAGGATTTATAACACCAACGTAAGGAGTATATGGAATATATAATTAAATACACACATATGTCTACAACTATGTTTATACATGATGTTATGCAAAGTTATATAGATAGCAATCGTATAACTATTTTATCTAAAATGAAGAACGTGCATAATATGATTACTGTAACTTGTGCTTATAATTTTAACATACACTCAATACAACATCCTTCTATAGATAGTATCAGAGAATCTACAACTTCAAGTACCGCTGATCTGCACTATATTAGAGATGTAAAATATGATGTCCCGTGGCATTTGAGATCGACAGCCCGTGAACTAAATAATTTTCCAGATCACACATATACGTTACATGAGAAATATTACTCACAAGCATACCACTATAATTTAGATGTATCTGATCCCAATGATGATGATAGACCTGTTCGAGGCGTTTATCATAAATATAAAAACACCCGGACATATGTACCATTTGTACACACACAGTCTATAGTGACTCGAGTGGACCCGGAAACTAATGAGACATTTCATTTTACGAGTAGTCAAAATGCATATGTACTATATAGTAAGAACGCAGCTGATTTACCACTCAATTGGGCAATAGGTAGGTGTACATTACCTAATGATGACTTAACAAGCGATATAGCAACACAAGCTGCATTAGAATCGTTTGAGCACCAAGGTGAGGTAAGTAATGTAGTGATAGAGGAGCCGTTAGGTATACAGTCTATAGAATGGGATTTATCACTGTCTAGTGATAAACAAACATATGAGGTTACTGATAACACCACGCAATGGGCATCTACAACAGAGCCGAGTGAGGTTGAGTGGCCGGTGTTTGATGCAAATAGTCAAACATTTATCAACTCAACAGGAAATACTCCCATAGCAACTGATCCAATTATACCAGCAGTACATGGGTGCACCGAGATAACCGCAACTAATTATGATAGTAGCGCGGAATATGATAACGGGAGCTGCACGTTTACGGCAGTTATTGATACCGCACCTGTGCAGACACAGCGCATAACACTGCATGCTGGTAATAATTTTATGTCAACATTTATTGATATATCTGAGAAGCCGTTTGAAGAGGTGTTTCAAGAGGTGTATGACGAAAATGGGATTGCTGTAATAAATGTATTTGCAGAAGGAAAAATTAATTTTATTAAAGATCAAAGCGGTAATATATTTAGTAATACAGTAGGTGATACATTATTAAATGCATATGATATAACTAAAGGATATATTGTTAATGTACACACAGCACTAGAAGTAGTAATTACAGGTAATGTGATTCAAGCCATCCAACTACATATACCAGCAAATATCCCTACCATTACACCATACTTGCAGTTACACGCATCCACAGTGAGTGAATATTTTAGAGAGAGTATAGTCAGCATAGAGAGTTTACTGACAGATACTGGAAAACATTATACAGCTGATAGCAATACTGGTGCTTATTTAATACCAGGGCACAGTTATCAAATAATAGCTAATCAACCTGTAGTGCTCACAGTGTATAACAATGTAACAAGTATTGAAACGCAGACTACTGATATAATAGAATTATCTGATCATATAATCAACTTAACAGAGTATGCAGATATACCGCTGGACGATACATTAGGTGTGTTTGCGAGCGCTGTAGGTACTAATAAGAATATACGGCAAACAATATCATCAAACTTATACTATCCTGATAATATTGTAAGTGTAAAGGGCACAGCTTTGTCTGACCTAAGCAAAGGTGTTACGTCAGGACAATTATCAGGCGACTCTACTGTATATCCAAATGTTGCTAATATGCTAAACGGGGTTAAAATTAGCGAGTATATTGATGAAATTCGCGATCACCAGGGTAGAGCATGGACACGTGATACAGAGGAGGTCCCATCATTAACATCACTTATACCAGGACATGGATATTATATTAACTCGAGCTACCCAGGTATTGTATCCATGTCCTGGGCACCTGATACATTTAATGAAATTATACATATACCAGCTGGAGAGGTTAGATACATTGCGTACACAGGTCCAACCTTAGCACCTGGTGTATCTAATGTAGCATCAGTATTAGAGATGGGGCATGTGATAGCAGGTACCCCAAGCCGCGGTAATCTAGATGGATCAGATTTTATGTCATCGATAGTATTTGTTGAAGATGAAGACGGGTTACGGTGGGATCACTCAAATAAGGCAAATCCAACATTATTACAAATGGTAACTAATAGAGGATACAAGATCATGACATCAGGTAGCTACGGGTTAGATATTAAATTTAATTATAGCTATGAAAGCAGCTTTGCAGGTACGCACTTACACACCGGTTGGAACCTAATAGGGTACACAGGGCTTACACAAGCAGATGCACAGTCCAGTGTAATACGTACGCAAGATATTACAATAACATCTGGTGAGAATTACGTATCAACATATATAGATGTCGACGCAACTCCTATACAAAATATTCTCGCGCAAAACTTGCGCTACTCAACAGGGGAGCAGATTAGCATATCAGCGCAACATGCAATGGGAATTGAGCTGCAGACGCATGATAATAATACTATAACAGCTACCACTGCTACTGCACAAGGATGGGATATCCGTCAAATGTATATTATAAATGCTAATTTACAAAATGCTATAAATCCACATACCGGTGATAATATTGAGTATATAACATTAAGCTTAACAGGGTACATTATAGGGGATCTAAATATAACACTCCAACCACGTGCTAGTTGGCAAGGTTATGAGCACTGGATATCATACCCGTTATCATATCCTACGAGGGTACTAGATACATATAAAGCAACTGGTGATTACTCAATACAATTATCGCCTAGTACTACTATCAACCACTACAACACCCCACTGGTAGATCTATACGGTACGCAGGTAATCCAACTGGAACGTTCGAGTACAACTACTAGGTTAAACTGGATAATGGCTAGTGTCCTAGTAGATTCTTCTATTGATGACCTTGTACGTAATAATATTACAGATGCCAACGGTGCACCTGTAACAGATGGAATAGCTGTATGGAAAGATTCCGTGGGTGCCTTCTGGAGTCCAGGTTTTACAAGTCAGAATGTACTGCACCCTAGTGAGCCGTATACTATTATAACGAAGCCTGGAGTAGGTCCGCTAACACTTACATTATACGGTCTCAAGCAAGATATAATTAACACCTTTCCAGCGAGCACAAATGTCGCGAATTACCCTAATTATGGATATTTTCATACAGAGGCACTCCCGGTTACACATAATGATAATCCAATACGCCCATTATTACCATTTATTGAACTAATTAAAGACGCTACAGGTGCATTCTGGACTTCTGCTTTTGCTCAATTAACCATATTATCTCCTGGTGCAGTATATCATGTGCGACTACGTGCTGAATTTTATGACGACCCGTTTACGATAGCATATATAAATGCACCCACTATTATAGAAGACACTACACAAATATACCCTGGGCAAGGTATAAAACTCATTAATACACCAAATACGTCTGGAATAACAAATGAAGCAAAATCATTTACATTTCAGAATAACTTAACAAGTCAAAACACTGTTGAAGCAATTACAACGACAGTGCAACATCAATCTATCGAGATTGTACCTGGTTGGAGTATGATATCATCCTACCTCGATATATTAACATATTATGCAGATGAGATTAATAATAGTGCCTACTCATCAGCTGAGTACTTATTTAGAAATCACTTATATGATGCATCAGGAACGCAAGTAACAGAGCCATTCTCGGAAACAGCTATATATCAAATAAAAAATCACTTAGGTGAGCTTGCTGATGAGAATTATAGTGGGCAATTAGAGTGGAGCTTAACGCAAGGGTACCAGATAAAGAACAATACAAACCAATCACTGTATCTAAATGTATCAGGATCGATAATTGGTGATATAGTGCAACCGTACACAGAGGGTTGGCAGATAATACCTGCATTACACCCTGTAGAGGTCTCGTTCAATACGTGGATAACTAGCTTGAGTAGTAATATATCGAATATCGATGCAATAGGAGGTATGCCGGTGGATACAGGTAATGGAGTTAGCTCTGATATATTGGAGTTAATGAAAACTGAGCAAGGTGAGGTGTGGCAACCTGGCCAAGATATATCAAAAGCTCAGATTAAAACTATCACACCTGGTAAAGCGTATCAAATTAACACACATGGTACATTTAATGTACCAGTTATAAATACACAGCTAGCACCTGCTATTGATGGTAGTGTATGGCAGCGCAGTAAGGTGCCTACAGAAATCGTATCAACTGTAATTAATGAAGTGCAGGTACTTGATTACGATGCATTCATAGAAAGCCCTGAGCTATATACTGTCCCACACACCTCAATTGTATCAAACACACAGACACAGGAGCATATTATACCACTTTACGAGGGATATAATATTGTAGGTACCTATATAGATGTAGGCGACGTGGTGTTTTCAACAGTAGTAGAGCAGAGTCTATATTATAAAGATCCAACTCAAGAAGATAACTATGTACCAGTATCACATGTTGATAAGATATACAGTATCACGTATGTAGATGATCCTGGATGGAACTTTGGACCCACAGCTCAGTTCGGTGTAGTGTATGGTGCAACTGGACTCAGCGATCCAACTGACACTAATATAAGCCCTATGGGACATCATATACCCTCACGAGGTTACCAAATTAGAGTCACAGAACCTAATTTATTTTTAAAAATTCAGGGACCTGTTATACCCGATACAGTAATACAGTTTACACCAGGGACAAGGACAATGTACTACCCTGCACTTAACAGCAGTATTATTAATAATATCGTGCCTACTGCAGAGTCGTGGATAGATAGCGGTTGGCCAGAGCCACCGTATATAATTAAAAACAATAGCGCTGATGTATTCTGGCAAGCACTAGGTGTTACATCACTTAATACATTTACTCCATCCACCGGGTTTATATTTCAATGGCCATCCTCACGTGTATCAACACAAGATACCACTCTTAACAACGGCTTTACTATCCCTATCACTATAGATCAAGGTACTGATGTTAATACATTGCTAGGTGACGATGCTGGTGAAATATTTAACCCAGGTAGCACTGCTACACCATATTTAATGCGATTTACTTCAGAGTATCATGCTCGAGCAGGATACAAGTTAGAGGTACCAGGACAAACATTCTTACCGAGTACGCTTGCTATTAATATTGGTGAGAATGTGTTTACGTTATCACGGGGACCGTTTATTAGTGTTGCAAGTTTATTAACTACTAATGCAAGCAATGTATTATTTATAAAGGCTGTCGCAACAAACGAGGTAATATGGACGAATAGTAGTGCGGATGTATATTTATATCTGAATAAAGTTTATATAATTTCTGCATTCGCGGAGTTCGAGATAACAATATAGGATACATATGTCGTACACAACAAAACATAGAGAGCACTTCACAGGTAGTTATAGTAACCTACATCAGTATGCTAACTATAATCCAAACACATTCATCGAGGGCGTTGAGATGCCTGATAATGATATAGACGGTACTGGAGTTGACGTGTTCTGCATTGATACCGGTGTTGATCCTGCTCATCCAGATTTTTTAGATAAAAATGGTAACTCTCGAGTTAGACTACCGGATTGGTCATACTTATACCATAACTATGATAGATTGCTTGAATCAGGATCTGCAGGGTGGAATGAGTGGAGAGAGCAGGACACTACCCCTGAAGAAATACAGAGCTTTATTGATGAAGTTTATGAGTGGGAAATGGAAAATTACGGTTGTCTAGATCGATTAATGGGGACCGGAATTATCTTCGGTGATGGGACGTCAATCCCACATTCGCTTTCCACTTATCAACTCCCTGCTTATAAAGTCCCAGATGGTGAACCGGAGGGATTTCACCATATAACAGAATCATCGGGTAGAATAAACGTGACTGACATGCTACCAAAAAAAGCGCTAGCTGCTTGGCAAATGGCAGGCGCACATGGAACCCATGTAATGAGCACTATAGCAGGTAATGCTGCTGGGTGGGCTAGTAATGCAGATATATACTTTTTCGATGATTTTAAGCACCGTAAAATGAAAGATACTCCGGCCGGAACATCCAATCATCACCAACTACTCTACTACTTCATGTCACTAAAACAAGCTGCAGGGTTAAATAGACCTACAGTGTTAAATGTATCCATGGGGTACCGTAGCGTACCATATGAGAACGTATTATATAGTCCAAGTCAGCTTAACAGCTTCAGTCACCATTTCACTGGTAGTAAACACTTTACACCACCGACTACCGATAGTGCATGGAGCAACCACGAGCGTTTTGCATTTGGTGGCACATTAGGAAACACGATACCCAATATTGAGCCTTCTAGTACAGGTAAAACAAGTATACCTATTAATAATCTAACGGTATTAACACTAAATACGGATGCAGATCCACCAGACATTGAGAAATTTAGAAAATACATGTACAACAATATAACTGTATCCGGCTCGTTCGGTGATGAGGTGCATAGCGGATGGGATATGTGGACAGGATCATATCATAACAAGCAAGATCTAATTGATCAACGTGATTTTTATGAGCACTTCCAGCAAGCATACGGGTGGACAAAGCAGAATCTCTCTTCCTTCCAATCCGGTAAATTCGGGCACCGCAACAAGTATAATGGCCAAACAGTAACCACTCCGTATTTATCAGGGTTAAGTATGAAAGGGTTTAACTTGCGACAATCCGCGTATGCTAATGGTGATATGATGAATTCAAGTATTTCAAGTCTAGTTTATGAAGAACTGTGTCACGAGCTAGGCTTAATTACGTGTCGCTCTGCAGGTAACAATAATCAGACACATGCAAAGGTGCAGGATATACTTGCAAGAGAGACAGAATGCGGTCCTGCAGTTGTATGGTCAGGAGGCCCGAATCCGCTGCATGTAGTACTAGAAACAAAAGACACGTCAATAGCAAATGGTAAAACCCCTTCAATTAACATACCAGCAGGTATATACGCATTAACTAGATCCGCAACAGTAACAACAGACGCAGTAGGTAGTATAACTACCAACTTCTCTACATATGTTAATAACAGCTCTATTGAAACATACTTACCGATAGACATACCAGACATGCACTTTCTACCATCCGGTTCTAATATAACAGAAGTATATGGCTACGGTGATTATGATGAATTAGTAAGTATTAATCCGGTAATAAATCAAATAGGTAGATACAATGCAACAACTGAGCTACCTACTGTAACAGATAATACCACTGCCCTACCCAGTATAACGATAACACCTATGTTTACCAACTGCAATACACGATCAGACAGATTTGACAGTAATCCAATATCACCTATAAATGAGTTGGAAGTAGTACCTAATTACACGAGTAGTATACAAGTTACCCCAGGGTACCAGGTAATGGGAGTAACAATCGACTCTGTAGCTGCTGATAAAAGTATTACGGACATATTGCGCTTCCATACCAAGGTAGGTGGTGAAACGTTACCTGAAACATGGTTTGTTGATCCTGAAGCACACTTTGGACCAGGCGCGACAGCTAAAATTGTTTTAACATCAACTATAATGCAGAACATAAGCGCCACCGAGGCGAGCACACCATACTGGAGTGTTACAGAAAACAGTGAAGCTCAAAGTGCATGGAGCACGTATATAGCAACCATACAGCAAGTATCTTCACGGATAGGTACAGATACCCTCTCTTCTGTTCCAACAGCCAAATCCGCCATACTAAATGACTTTGACCCCACTCTACCGAATTACGTAACACCTGAAGAGCATTACAGAATACATTCTATAGGTGGATTTAATGGGGGTACCTGGCGACAAACATCAAGCGGGAAACCTGGATTACACAACGGTGCCGCGTTTTCGGCTGTCTTATTTACGAATGTACCGAGTCTACAGAATGGGGTAACAATAGATTTCCATGGACCTTTGCTAGTAACTGATACCACAGTCCACCGCGACCTATTAAAACCTCCGGGTCAAACTAGTTTACATTACTATCACCCACTCGCTATTGATGATTACACATATGCTGATTTAGACCTAGCACTTGAATTATCTTGGATACCAGGTACACCTGGGCATGACTGGACCCCTAATGGAGATTTTATATATAAAGGCA
>Ga0206682_10004600_pt1 | contig 11158 bp, 6 predicted proteins | sample M240m12015metaG_FD_155444 | JGI IMG/M metagenome (GOLD analysis project Ga0206682, IMG submission 155444) | Ammonia-oxidizing marine archaeal communities from Monterey Bay, California, United States - M2 40m 12015 | ecosystem: Environmental > Aquatic > Marine > Intertidal zone | place: USA... | reverse complement strand
GAATCAATCCTCGAGCGAAGGCTTCTTCGCTCGAGCTCAGGTTGGGCGGGTTTTTTGCGTTTTTTGCGTTTTTCTGTGCACCTATAAATACATTGTACTTTTGGCGAACTTTTGGCGATTCCACTAAAAAAAACGCGTATTGTACGCGCCGCGAGGCGCGTCGTCGCCGCCGTCGCGCCCGAAAAACGCTCCGAAACGAGTCCCGTCGACGCGCGTCACGCGTTGAGCGGCGGGTGCACGAGCACGATTTCCTCCGCGTACGCGGCGCTCACGCCTTCGCCCGCGGCGCCTTCCTCCGGCGGCGAGCAGCTCTTCGAGCACGTGTACACGGCCATGGTCCCGAAATCCACCGCGGACGCCAGCTCCGAGTCCACGTCCAGGTGGTTGATGACCTGCGGCAGCACCTGGAACTCAAAGGCGCGCGGCGCCGCGCAGCGCGGGCACGGCGGGACGGTTTTCTCGTCGCGCGGCGGCGCGCGCGTGACGGAGGGCCATAGCGCGTCCGCGCCTGCCTCGAAGCAGTACCGTATCACCTGCGTCGGGTCGCTCCGCCGCAACCGCAGATGGAAACGCGAGAGCTGCACTTGATCCTTGTCCTGCATCTTCTCAAGCTCGCGCAACTCGCGCGCGCTCACGTCCGAGCCCTTCCCCAGCAACGCCGCCGGGACGGCTCGCGCGTCTCTTTGGCGCGTCTCTCGAAGCTCTGTCGGAACGTCCGCTGTCGGGGACACGACCCCGTCCCCGTCCCCGTCCCCGTCCCCGTCGGACGCCGACCCCGACGCCGCGTCGTCGTCGAGCGTCTCGGGCTCGACGACGAGTTCGCGCTCCGGGAACGTCTTCGGCGCGCGCACGACGGACCCGACGTCCGTCGGGCGGTCTGCCCAGCGGTCGTTCCTCGCGTCGTATCGCGCCTGCTGCGCGTCGCTCAGCTCCTGCACGGGGCCGCCCACCCGCGCGGGCTCGTCGGGGTAGAACGCGTTGTCGCGAGGCAGCTGAGAGCGGAAGGCGCGCACGGCGCCCGGCCGATGCAGGTCGCCGCCGTGCGGCGAGACAAACACGAAGATGCTCCGGTGGAACGCGGATGGCTGGTCGTCCACGGGCGCGTAGATCTGCATGAGGAAGTCCAGCGGCTCGCGCGTGTACAGGCACTTGAGCTGCGTCGCGGTCGGGACGTCCACCGGGTCGAGCCACGCCGGCTTCCCGCCAACCTTGCACGGGAAATGGTGCCTCCGCATCGACGCCACCGCGTCTCGTCGCTCCGCGGGATCGCTCGGCAGAGGCTCGACGAAGCCTATGTTCCACTCCAGGTCCCCGCCCTCGGACTCGTCGTCCGAGCTGTACGCGTTCTCCTCGCCGCTGTCTTCGTCCTCTTCCTCGTCCCCCACCACCAGCTCCCCGGTCGACTTTGAGGCGTGCTCGACGTCCTCGAAGTGCTGCGCGGCGGCGGCGGCCGAGACATCGCCCGCGGCGGCCTCCTCCGCGGACATCGCGATCGGCGGCGGCGGGACGGAAAGCCCGCCTCGGGAGCGCACCCGACCCCACGGACGTGCGGAGAAGGCGAGAAACCTCCGAGCTGCCCGCGCGTCGCGAGAGCGTCAGCGAGGGGCGCCGGAGTGGTTCGGCCGCCGCGGAGTCGGCGCATTTTCTCGTCTCGAGGAAACCGAGCAAACTGCCGGGCGTCCGCTGCCACAAAAGAATGCAGGCGTTTCACAAACGGCAGCGCTGAAAAAAAACAACACAACGCTATTTGTACGCACCCTGTACTGCGCGTAATACAATGGTATTGTTACAGGTCACCCCTCGTCCTCCCGGACCGATCACGCGTGACGTCACGCGGTTGTCTCATCACTCCCGGATGCGCATGTACACGACGCCGTCCAAACGCGTCTCGTCGCAACGTTTCTCTCGTCTCTCGTCTGAACGTCTCTGCTAGTCGTGCGACAGAAACGAACCCGCGCCCCCCAACTGCCTTGCCTTCATCTGCGCCGCCGCGGCTTGCGAGGTCTCGTAGTCGAACCTGGACCTCTGCGCGTCGAACCCGCCGGCGCCCACCTTCGCGCTCCCCACGTCGAACTTGGAGTTCTTGTTCTTGTGCAGGCGGGGGGAGTCCGCGAACGGCCGCGGCGGCGCATCCGACTCGGTGGCGAACGGCGACGCCTCGACGCGGTCGCCGTGGCCTGCGTGTCGTTTTGGTTTTTCGCGAGAATGCGTTTCGGATGGCGTGTTCATGAACAACGAACGTGAGGAAAGACGGTTGTGGACGGTTCGGGACCCCGGGTCGGGCGCTGTCGCTTCGCGACCGGTCACGCGGGACGGGGAGACGGGAACGTGAACGGGGTCGTCCTCGGCGTTTCTTTCCCGAGTCTCGTCGCGCGGGACCTCGGGGCGTTTCGGGCGAAACGCGCCGGGGAGCGCGCGGGGGGCGACGGGAAGACGGGGCCATTTATCGCGTTCGGAGACGTGACGCACCGGCAACCTTGGCTCGCCCGCCGTTCGTGATGGTCTGCTGGGTCTCGAACGCGTACTCGCCGCCGTAGATGGTGTTCTGCACGCTGCTGTCCGGGCCCGAACCGAACTGGGCCCTGCCCGTTCGCGGGAGCGCTCTGCGGGTGTCACGGTGAGAGGGGCGCGTCAGAGTCGGTCGAGAGATGGGGCAGTTGACTTTTCGCGCGGGGGCGCACGCCTCGAGCTACGACCCGGAGAGTCGCGTCGGGACTTGGGCTGCGCGTCTCGCGCGCGCTCGACATATACGTACTCTTCCCCGAAGTTCACGAGGCTCATGGTGGAGGAAGGGACGTGAGGAACGACGCGCGCGTCGTTGTGCCGAGCGAGGCGCCATTTTAACGAACAGACACTTTTGGGAAAAAGCGCGAACGCGGAAATCACCAGAGACCAGACTTGTTGGTTCAACTTTCGGTCATTCGGTGACGCGAATTTTGTGACTAAATGTTCGTTGGGGGTCGCATATGCGAACCGTCTTCGCGCCAGGCGCGAGAAGGCGAAAAAAGCGACCACCGCCGCGCGATCGCCACTGTGCGACCCTTTAGGCGCGGATCGACGCGCCGCGCGATCGGGCACGCGATGTTCGCTTCACCCCAGAGACAGGGTGGCGGCGGCGCGTTCGGATCCGGAAACGCGCCGGCCGAGGAGGGCGGTTCGGGTACGTCGCGTGACGCGGAATGAGCGCGAAAACATCCCTAACGATCCCGGCGCGACCGATCTCTGACGCCGCCTTCGCCCTTCCCCCCCTCTCCTCGATACTGCAGCCGCCGAGGACATGCAGGAGGCCGCGCGGGCCATCTCCAATCTGCAGGCCGAGAGCGACGGCGTGGATCTCGCGACGCTCCTCAGGGAGGTTCCGCGTGAGGCGTACGCGTTCCAGCAGCTCGGGGTGCGTCCCCTCACGCTTCTTTCCGTCCGGGCGCGGCGTCCGCGCGGCGCGGACGCCACCACGCGCGCCCCAGCGCGCGGCGCGTTCCCGATCCGCGAGTCGCGCGTGCCCCGTCACGACGACGTCCACTCGACCCGACCCCTCCCGCTGACTCGCTCCGCGTCCGTCTCGTCCACGACTCGCCCTCTCGGTCGTTCCGTCGTCGCTCGTTTTCTCTGTTCCTCGTCTCTTTCCCTCCTCTCGCGCAGTGGCCCGCGGAGATCGCGTCCGTGACCACCCGCGAGCTCCCCGCGGCGGTCCTGGAGCGGTACAGCGCGCGCCAGTCCGTGTGTTTCTGCGGCGTGCTCCCCGAGATCGGCCGCGCGTGGGCGACGGTGGACAACGCGCTGTTCCTGTGGCGATACGACGTGCCGGACGACGTGCCGGTGGAGTACGCCGGCGAGGAGCAAGCCATCGTCGCCGTCGCCGTCGCGACGCCAAAGCCCGGCGTCTTCCTGCGGAGCATAGAGCGCCTGATCGTCGTCGCCACCACCACGGAGATCGTGCTGCTGGGCGCCGCCTTCGAAAACGGCGCCCCGTCGACGTCTGCCGGGCAGGCGGGGGGCGAGCCGGCGGCGGCGTTAAACGACGCGCGCGCCGGCGGCGGCGCCGACGCGGACGCCGGCGGCGCCGCGCCGCGCGTCTCCCTCGCCGAGAAGGACGTGACCCTGCACGCACTGGACTACGCCTGCGTGACGGACGACGTCGTCGTGAAGGATTTCGCGTGCACCTCCACCGGCCGCATCTTCTTCGCAGGCGACGACGAGGCGCTGTACGAGGTGGAGTACAGCGCGGGTGACACGTGGCGCGCGCGGCGGTGCCGCAAGACGTGCCACCACAGCGCCACGCCCAAGCTGCTGCCGAGCATCCTGCGGCTCCGCGCGCCGGACGCGCTGCGGCAGGTGCTGGTGGACGAGGACCGGTGCGCTTTGTACACGCGCTCGGAGAGCGGCGTCGTGGCGGTGTACGACCTGGGCGCCGCGCTCGCCGAGGCGCCCAGACGCGTCGCCGAGGTGCGCGACGTCGCCGGCGCCGCGCAGACGGCGCGGGGGGGGGGCTTGTTCTACGACGGGCGCGGCGCGACCGGCGCGCACGGGTACGCCCCGTACGGCGCGCAGTCCTTCGGCGGCGGCGGCGGTGATCGCACCTCGGGAACGAGCGGCAAGGGCTCGCAGACGCGGAAGGGCGGGAGGCTCGTGCACGTCGCCGTGGTGAGTGCGCGCGAGTCGGCGACGGCGACGCTGGTCGCCGTGTGCGCGGATGGGCGGCGCGTGTACTTCACCGCGCTGCCCAGCGCCGGGCACGCGCGCTACGGGCCCTCAGGCCTCGGCGCGTACGGGAACTCGGGCTCGTACGGCGCCGGCGCCGGCGCGCATCGCGGCGCGGGCAGCGCGACACACGCCACGCGGCGCACATCGCCGGCGGTAACGCGCCTCGCCGTTTTGGCGGTGCGCGACCCGCCGCCGCAGGCGAGCGCCGCGCGGGGCATGACCGCCGCGCAATCCCTGCGCGCCACCACCACGGCGCGCCCTCTGGAGGTTGAGGCGGCGTTTTACGCGGAGGGCGTGATGCTCCTCTCGGACGCCGCCGAGGCGGACGAGGACGCGCGGCTCTTCTTCACGTCGCGCGACGCGTCCCTGCCGTCGCACGTGCGCGCCGTGTCCCCCGCGGAGCGAATGAGCGCGCACGCGGCGGGCGCGGAGGGCGCCGGCTACGGCGGCGGCGTGAGCGGCGGCGCCGCCGCCGCCGCGCACGCCGCGCGCTCGCTCCGCGAAGCCGTCAGCACGCGCCGCCTCACCGGGCGCGCGGCGTCCAGCGTCGGGTCCATGGGCGAGGTCCCGCCCCCGCCCGCGGTTCTCCGCGACCTGGACCCCCCCTTCCCCGCCGCCGCCGCGCGGCGCGGCGCGGCGGGCGGCGCGTATGGGCAAACACCCGCGCCGCGCCTGCGCGGCGGCGAACTCGCCACGCAGCACGTGGCGCCGCGCCGCAAGTTCGTGATCGTCACCAACGCCGGCGTGGTGCTCGTGGAGAAGGCCCGGCCGCTGGACGCGCTGCGCGAGCTCCTGCTGGACGACGTGCACGAGCACATCGCGCGCTTCTTCGCCGCCTACGGCCAGGCGGAGGCGGCCACCATGTGCCTGGCGCTTGCGCTGGGCGCCGGGGCGCCCGGGACCCCGGCGCCCCCTGACTCTTTGCTCACATCCCCGCACGCGTCGGCCGAGCCGAGCCTCCCCGGCGCACGGAGGCTGGTGGGCGCCGGCGCCGAGGCGAGCGGCGCGTTCCTCTCGGCGCGCGCGTCCTCGGCGTCCGCGGTGGCCGCCGCCGCCGAGCGCGCGCGCCTCGCGCTGGAGGACCCTCGCCTGACGGGCGAGCCGCGCGTGGAGGACGACGGCGCGGAGGTGGGGGACGCGGGGCCGGGTGGGCCGAGCCCGGCGGCGGGCGCGGCGCCGTTCGACATGGGCCGCGCCATCGTGCGTCCGCGCTCGCACTTCTCGGGCGTGCACGCCGCGGCGTTCACGTACGCGGCGCGCGTCCTGGCGGCGGTCTGGGAGCGCCCCGTGGCCGTCGCGCTGGCCGCCGCCGCCGCGCCGGCGAAGGCGCCGGGCGGAGCCCCGCACCGCGGCGGCGGGAACGGCGCGCGCGTCTCCGCGGGTTCGCGGGCTACGCCGCGCGAGCCGCTCCGCGAGGCTGCGGCGAACGGCGAGCTTCTCGCTAACACGAGCCTGGCGGGAGCCGCGTCCGCTGCGGCGGGTTGGCTCGGGGGTATGCTCATGCCTTCGAGCCGCGGGCTTTTGAGCGCGCCCGCGGCGTGCGCCATCCCGGCGGACGCGCTCGCGTCGCTCGAGCAGCGTCTGCGGCGGCTCGAGCGGTTCCTGGCGCGCCGCCGCCGGCGGGACTCGCCGCCCGCGCTCGCGTTCGCGCGCGAGCTGGAGCCGAAGCGCCGCCGCGTCGACCCGAGCGCCGCGCGGCGCGCCGAGGAGCGCTCGCTGGCGGCGCTGCGCGGCACGCTGCGCCGCGCCGCCGAGGCGTCCGCGCTGCTGCGCGTGGCGAGCGAGTCGGGGCACTTTGCGCGCGCCGCCGCGCGGCTGGCGCGCGAGGACGGCGAGGCTCTGACCCGCGGCGACATGTCGCTGCGTCGTCTGGCGACGACGGCGGAAGGCGCGCGGCTGGCGAGCGCGCTGGTGGAGGCACTGATGGGTGCGCTCGTGTCCGCCGGGGACGTCGAGCGCGCGGAGCGCACCGCGCAGAAACTGCAGACGCTGTGCCCCATGTTCTTCGGCGGCGACGAGCGCCGCTTCTACCGCGCGCGCCAGTCGCTACAGGCGGCGCGCGACGCGCGCGACGCCCGCGACGCGGCGGCGGCGGAGCGCCTCGTCGCCGAGGCCCTCGCCGCGCTGCTGGAGGTGCCCGCGGCGGGGAATCTATCCGCGACCATGGCGGAGCTCGCGGACGCGGGGTGCTTCCACGGGCTCATCGCGCTGCCGCTCTGCGCGGCGGCGGCGGCGCGCCGCCGCGCGCGCGCCGGCGCGGCGGAGGCGTACGAAGGCGACGACGTCTTCGAAGCCGCCCGCGGGCCTTTTCCGGGCGCCTTCGACGCCTTCGACGAGGCGGACCGATCCACGGCGGCGGCCATGACGGCGGCCACGCCGGAGGCGTGCCGCGAGTACGTCTGCGTCGCGCTGCGCGCGCTCGCCACGGGCGCGCCGGACGAAGGCGCGCCGCCGGGCTCACTGGGAGCCGTCTGCGCCGCTCTGTCGCCGGAGCGGCGCGCGCGGGGGCTCGCCGCCGCGCTGGCGCGCGTCGCGCAGGCGTCGTCGCCGCCGGCGGCGGCGGCGGCGCGCGCGCGGCTGGCGGCGGCCAAGGCGGAGGCGGAGGCGGCGGCGGCGGCGGCGGCGCGCGCGGGCGCGCCCTTCGTCCCCCCGCCCGAGGTTTCCTGCGCCGCGCAGATGGCCACTGCCACCGCCTCGCCCGCGGAGGCGGAGGGCGCCGCGCTGGACGGCGGCGCCTTCGCGGCGCGCGTGTACGCCGAGCTGGTTCACTTGAAGGAAGACGACGCGTTGCTTTCGCTCCCGCCGGCGCCGCTCGAGCGCTTCCTGGCGGAGAAGGGCGCGTTCGCGGTGGCGCAGCAGGGCGGCGCGCTCACGCAGTCGCAGGCGCGACACCTCGAGCTGCTCGCGAAGCTGTACCGCCGCAAAGGCCGCGACGCGCTCGCCGCGCGCGTCTACTTCGCGCTCGCCGAGCGCGACGCCGCCGGCGCCGCCGTGCCGCTCGAAGAGCGCGCCGCGCTTCTGGATGTGGCGATGCGCGCTCTGACGGACGCGACGCGCGCGCGAACGAACGAAGACGATGTCGTACGAACGTCATCGTCGTCGTACGAAAACGAAAACGAGCTGCCGAGTGACACGACCGACACGAACGTCGTACTCAAGGTATCTTCTTTATCCACCTCGGACGCGGCGTTCTTCGAAACGTTAGACGGCAAAATCAAGGTATTGGCGTTTCAAACGCGCGCGCGCGCCGCGTTTCTGCAGCGCGCGCGCGTCGCCGAGACGTCCGAAGCGGCGGCGGCGGCGCGCGCGGCGGCGGCGGACCTCGAGCGCGAGCTCCGCCCGCTGAGCGACATGTTCAACGACTTCGCGCGCCCCGCGGAGATGTGGGACCTGTGCCTGGAGATGCTGCACTTCGCCGGGTACAGGGACCAGGGCGACGACCAGACCGCCGCCGCGCGCGAGCTCTGGGACGCCGCGCTCGGCGAAGCCGCGGCGGAGGCGTGCGCCGGGGAGAAGGAAAACGACGCCGACGCCGCCGCGCGCGCCGCCTGCGCGGCGGCGGCGGCGCTGGGCCCCAAGCTGTTCCCCTCGGATGCGGCGTTCCCGGTGGCGCACGTCGCGCTCAGACTCGAGCTGCTGGCCGCGGGGCTCTGGCACCCGGATTGCGGCGATTCGCAGGAGGGGGGGGAGGCAGTCAGAAGCAGTCAGAAGCGGGCGGGTCCCCGCCAGCTTCAGGACGACGCGCTCGTGGCGGAGACGGTGTTGCGCGCGACGCGCGATTCTTTCGAGGCGGCGCACGCCGCGTACGACCGGCTCCTCGCCGCGCCGCACGCGATGCACCGCGCGCACCACGACCGGCGCATGCAGGCGCACGCGCGTCACCTGCAGACGCCCGCGCTGCGTCTGCGCCTGCTGCGCTCGGCGCTGCGCGTGCTGCGGCGGTGGGAGGCGTCGACGGCGGAGCGGGAGCCGGAGCCGCCGCGCGGGTTCGGCGCCTACGGCGGCGGGAATCGGCGCGCGCGCGCCGCGCTCGCGGACGTCTGCGCGGGGTACGCCGGCGAGGCACGCAGGCTGCTGCAGGTGCCCGCGAGCGAGCAGGGCGCCGCCGAGGCGCTGGCGGCGGAGTTTGAGGCGCTGGGAAGGAGGCTCGCGTCGGCGTGACGCGAGAACGGGAACGAGGCGACGAGCGCGCGAAAGCGGAGAAATAAGGTTTACGTGATATGATGACACGTTTTCGCACCACACTGCGTCGCACCCGGTCGCACGACGCTGATGACCGAAACGACCGTGATGAGCTTCTTCGTTCGTTTCTTTTGCCACGTCGGTCGGTACGCGACGATTAAAGACGATCGCCCCCCTCGCTGTGCTCACACGTACGGGCGCCCCCGAGCACCCGTCAACAGTCGTCGCGCGCTCGCCGCATCGTTCTCGCCCGCGCTCTCGGGCCCGGCCTCCCGGCGACCCCGCGCACGTCCCCGCCGCGCGCGAGATGGCGGCATCCGTCGCCAAAACGTCACCCGCGGTGGCGCGCGTGACATCGTCCCCCGGCGCGGGCTCGCGCGCGCGTCGCGGCGCCGCCGCCGCGCCCGTGCGCCCCGCGCGGCTCACGCCGCCCCGCCGCGCGCGGCGCCTCGATGCGCGCGCAGCGGAGGGCGCCGCTTCGGATTCCACGTCCTCTCCGCCCCCGCCCCCGCCGGAGCCCCCCTCGTCCCCGCCCGGCAAGGCCATCGCTGGCGCGGGCTTCGCGCTGGGCGTCGCGCTGTTCGCCTCCGGCTTGGGCGGCGGCGCGCCTACGCTGGCGAGCCTGGAGCGGGACGCCGTTTCTTTGGACGTGGCGCTGGCGAACGGGCGCCCGACCGTGGTGGAGTTCTACGCGGACTGGTGCGAGGTGTGCAAGGAGAGCGCGCCGTCGGTGTTCGACGTCGAGCGCCGGTTCGGCGGCGACGTCAACTTCGTGATGCTCAACATCGACAACACCAAGTGGGGCGGCGAGATGGACCAGTACGGCGTCGACGGCATTCCGCACCTGGTCTTCCTGGACAAGAGCGGACGTGCCGAGGGCCAGGTCGTGGGCAAGTTCCCGAAAGCCGCGCTCGAGCAGAACGTCCAGGCGCTGGCCGAGGGGAAAAAGGCTCTGCCCTTCGCCAAGTTCCAGGAGGGCGCGAGCGCCGCTCGCGCGCCGGACATCGCCGCCGCGCCGCAGAGCGCCGTCGACGATCCCAGGGGCGGCGCGGTGTACAACGCCGACCCCAGAGCGCACGGGTGAGGTGGTGATGTCTCAGACGGCGATACGATGAAAGAACGAAAACGACATAGGCGCATCATCACTCGTGTTCTGTTATACGTACGCGTCGTCGTCGCCGCGTCGCGCGTTTGGCGTCAAAAAGCAAACGCGCGTTTTATCTAAATCAGGGAGACAGACGTCACCGCTTGGCGAGCGCGGTCCCGGCTTTTTCTTTGTTTGTCTGTCCTTTCTCCGCGCCCATAACAGTAGCCTCCGCCGTTCCCGCTTCCCTCGAGTGCACGAAGAGGCTCCCCTTGTTCCCGCGCGAGATCCGGAGCTGGTCATCCAGGTACAGCTGCTCGACCCATCCGGCGCCGCGGCCGGGCTTCGGCTCGAGGGTCTTCCCCCACACGCGCGTCCCGCCGACGGAGACGTCCACGGTGGAGATGCGCACCTCCGTCCGCGTCGCGGAGACCGCCGCGGTGGGCGCGGTCGCCGAGACCGTGAGCGGCCCCAGGAGCACCAGGTTCTCCAGCGTGTCGTCCGCGTTGAGGATCTGGAAGTTGTCGCTCGCGACGCCGGCGAAAAGCTTTTGGAAAAAGTTTGACGACGCCTGCTGCTGCGACCAACGCAGCCTCCACTTCCCGAGGAGCGAGGGGTCCCGCGCGGGCGCGGGCGTGGGGTTGAGCTTCTCCAGCTCGTCGATCGCGGCCAGGATGGCGGCGTCGTCCCTGGAGGACGCCTCGAGCAGCCCGAGCATGTTCTGCTGCGCGCCGAACCGAGCCTCCGTCGAGCTCCCGGTGAACACGCGGACGCTGGCGGTCGATGCGCCGTCGTCCGCGGACGCCCGCGCGAGCGCGCGGGACCGCGGGACGCGCACGCGGCGACGGGAAGACGCCTGGGTTCGCGGCCTGATCAGCCCGATGGGGCGCGCGGCGGTGGCTGAAGCGGACATGCCTGGCTACGACCTGCGCTGCGCGTGCGCGACTGATGGGTCCACGTGTCGAGCGACGGGAGCCGCTCATCACAGCCATCGATTCCGGAATCGATGGAGTGAAGGCGGCAGCTCCGGGCGCCGGGCGGAGCTGACGTGCGGAACGGCGGAAGGGTAAATCTAAAATCAACACGTTCGTCGTTCGCGCTTCGCCGCATCACGCCTCCGCCGCGCGCGGGTCCACCCCCAGCGCCTCGCATGCCCTCCGCATGTCCTCCGGCATGGGCGCGTCGAACACC
>Ga0206682_10004599_pt1 | contig 11158 bp, 15 predicted proteins | sample M240m12015metaG_FD_155444 | JGI IMG/M metagenome (GOLD analysis project Ga0206682, IMG submission 155444) | Ammonia-oxidizing marine archaeal communities from Monterey Bay, California, United States - M2 40m 12015 | ecosystem: Environmental > Aquatic > Marine > Intertidal zone | place: USA... | reverse complement strand
GCTTGCTTTTTGAAGTTTTTTGCATAGGCTGCTGCATAGGCTGTTGAATCTAAACCACATCCAACTTGCATACCAAAGACTCTGAAGTTTCTGCCTACCATCCACTCAGTATAGGCTTGAGTGTGAATGTGTCCCTGGACTGTGCTCATCATGTCATTTTTTGCTTTTGTGCGAGCTGTGCCTCCTTCGCCATGAGTAAATTGTACACCATCATAGACAACTCTTTCAACCCAATTCCAATTAGTTCCCAGGACATCATTGTAGGATCTTATCCAAACCTTTGGAATAGCAGAGTCAAATGCTCTTCTCATGATCATCCTGTCATGGTTACCTATGCATACATCAGCAACAGGAAACTCATCAGACCACTTCTTGACAGCTTGAATGGCAAACTGCAGCTCATCACCTCCTCCAAGTCCATCTGGATCTGTAGTGTGAAAACTAGAATAGTGATTGTCAATGATGTCTCCAATAAAGACAACCTGGTTGCAGTTGTATTTTTTATACATCTCTTTGCAAAAATCAAAATAGCCATCAAGCTCAAAAGGAGCATGTAGATCACCAATTGCCAGGATCCTTCTCTCTGTTGTTTGTGTTTGCTTCTCTGTGTTTATGTTTTGCCAAAAATTAGAATTCATCTTTCTCTGTTTTGTTCATGATGTTTGTTTTTTGTTTGCTCCCAGCAGATGACCCAAAGTAGTAACCGATCACTTGAGTAAAAGCTGCAACTACAGCTCCAAATCCCATGTCAAACAATCTCTGTGATTCTTTTGGGATCTCCCAGAGTCCAATTGCTCCAAAAACAACAGCAACAAATGACAATGTGATTCCCCAGCCTACTGTCTTGAAAAGAACATCACTAGATCCAGAGGCAATGGCTTGCATCTCTCTCTGTCTTGCTGAAGCTCTGTCTGCAACTTCTGCCTCATAAGCTTCCAGGACAAGCTCCTGGGCTTTGATTTTGTCCTCTGCAGGAGCATCTGAGCCTTTTATTGATGAAATAACCTCCTCAATGCCCATATTGCCATTGATTAAACTTCCAAGTGTTGGATTAATTAAACCCACAGAAGCTTTTATCAGTTTTCCTACAGTAGTCTGTCCGAATTTCTTTTTTTTGTTCATAGGCTCAGAGTTGTGCCTGTTGTGTTAGTTTGGATATAAAAAGAGAACTCCAGGAGATTTGTCTGGATCTGAGTCAACATGAATGAATCCTCCTTTTGCTGAGATTCCAATTCTGTTGAATCCAGCTTCAATGAGTGACTGTGTGATGTTAAAACGATCTCTGGAGGTTGTTGCTGCAATATCAACTGCATATCCAAACATGTGAGAGCTGCCTTTTGATCCTGGTCCTCTTTTTCTTCCTCCGACTGCAGAATTATGTGCCTCACATCTATAGCCAGAGGTAATGATAAAAGGTGTTTGTCCTTTGACTGTTGCTCTAGCATAGTCGAGCCTTTCAAGAAAATCAGAATCCATGTTGACCCTACCAGAAGATCCTGTGCTTTTGCACGAACTGCAGTTGCAATCAAATTCAGAAAATTTAAAATAGTTCATTCTTTGTAATCATTTAGATTGTCATTCCAGAACCTTTTAATCAGTCCCTCAACTATTCTCATTGCTACATAAAAAGCAAAGAAATCCATTATTTGCTCAAATGAGTTCCATCACACAGACCTTCTGGGTGCTGTGAGTTTCCACATTGACATGTTTTAGGCTTTGTCATTTTTCTTTGTTTTTTTTGTTACTTTCTTTTTGACTTTTTTGGCAACTTCTTTGATGTCCTCTTTCACATCCTTGACAGCTTCCTCAACTTTGTCTGGAATTCCATCTTTGTCTTTGTCCTCAAAGACTCCATTGTAAGTCAATACAACAATTGCTGCTGCTATTGTCAAAATAACTGAAATAAATACTATCATTTTTTTTCTTTTTTAGTGTCATGGTTAATTGCAGAAACAAGAAGGATTCTGTCAATGAGGTCCTCCTGCATTTTTATGATAAGATTCTCTAGTCTGTCCTTTTCAGCAACTAGAGCATCAACTTTTGTCTCTAGAGAATCGTTTTTTCTCTGTAGCTCTTCTACATGGTTTGGATCTTTTCCAATAAACACATAGACAGCAGCTCCAATTGTCGCAATCAAAGCTCCTATGATTAATTTGAAAGAGTCATTGTTTGATTTTGGTATTTCCTGCCAGCTTAAAAAAACCAGCAAAAGAATCACAAACAAAAAGACGACTCCAGAACCAATGTACCCTCTTATTTCTTTCCTTTCTCTACTAGTCATGTTTGTCATTGTTGTTTACTATTTTATTTTTTTTATGATACTCAGTAAAGTGTAGGCAATAGCTAGAACCAGAGAGATTGTCTGCAAAATTGGGTTTGCTTGACTTAGACTCAATCCAAGAGCAAAAAAATTAGTAAAAGCTATCTTTAAATCTTCCATTTAAGTAGATGTCCATCTTACATCAACCCCTTGTGATCTCCTTACTATTCGCCAATAGTTACTGTAATTTCTAAAGTCAGCACCTACCACAACTGAAAAACTGCCAAAAGTCGGAAAATTTGATGCACTGTTGTTACAACCAGAATAAGCGTTCGGTGATTTGTTTGTCCAATATTGACCTCCACTATTTGTTGTATCATAGTATCTGTTCTGTCTGTTTGTGCAATAAGAAGGACAAGAATAACCTGTGTCACTGCTTGCAATACCTTGTCTTACAATCCAAGAGCCTGTAACTCCATAATAGTACAAAGTAGTGGCAGGCGCACCACTCAATGCAAAAACTTCCCCTGTTTTGAATGTATAATTAAAGGCTGTCGCTTGACTTTTTGTTGTGCCTCTTGTTTCACCTGCTGAGTTTATAGCATAGGCTGTGTAATAGTAGGTCGTGTTAGAATTTAATCCTGTAAACAGTCTATTAAATCCACCTGTTGTTCCTCCAACACTATATTTTGCGTTCGATGCATAGTTCGAAGATGTTCCAAAATAGAAACCTCTTTGTGTTACAGTACCACCTCCATCACTTGAAACATTCCCATAAACACGAATTCGAACAGTATTAACGCTGTTAGTTCCATCTGTACTTACTGTCGGTGCAACCGAATCACTAAGTCCATAAAAATCTGTCATTGCTAAATCTCCTGCATCTAATCCTGCATCAACACCTGCTTGTGCTAAACTTATATTGTCATCACCTTGTGAAAATTCAGCTTCTATATCAGCAATAAGAGCGAGTTCGCCTGATGTTTTAATTGGCATAATTAATCGTTTGTTAAGTTTTCAAATCCTCTTTTTGTTCTTAGGACTTCATACGCTTTAACTCTTAGATTTTCTGTGCTAGTTATTGGGGTGTGTTGCCCCAAGACATCTCCTTCATCTATCCAAGAATGAATATTAGCATCCCTATCAGCTTTTGAGTCATAAATTTTGTAACCAAAATCAAATAGAAAATGACCATTTGCGTTCGTCTGCATTTTATAAAATGTAACCCACTCAATCATCACATATACATTCTCTTGAACTGTCGCAGTTTCTACTTGCACAGGAAACTCCTCTGTTACAGTTGTACCTGCAAGTTCCCCAAAATTTTCTGTTTCGTTTGGGTACGTAGTCTCATATGTTTCTGTTTCTGTTTCGTGATCAGAATAGGTGTAATTAGTTAAATTCCCTGTCAATCCCATTTTTAATTTTTTAAAGTTTCTACTTCTGCTTTTAATTCCTTTACTGCTTGAATAAGCACACCTATCAGTCCATTATAGTCAACTGTCAAATGACTATCATCAGAGTCGAGAGATTTGACCTCTTTTACTAGATGAGGCATTACTTTTTGGATGTCCTGTGCAATCACACCAGAGCTTTTTGATCCATCTTTTTTCCAATTAAAGTCAACTCCTTTAATTTGTTCTAAAGTTTCAAGAGGAGCAAAAATTGGCTTGATATTGTCTTTTAGTTTTTCATCTGAGGAAACAGTTGTTGATGCTGCAATCACATCTCCATCAACATGAAGATCTCCATCAGCTTCTAGTCTCATTTCAGTTGATCCATTAACATAGAAATCCATTTGTGTGTCATCTGTCCAGGTGATGTAGTCATTTGCATCTCTTCCTAGATTTCCTGTGACATAAAAGTCTGTGTAAGTAGGAACAGCTCCATCAACATAGTCTTTTACTGCTGCACTTGTTGGAAGAGTAGTGTCATTGTCATTTGATGCAATTCCCTCTGCTTCTGTAACTATAGCAGCATCTGCAATCTTTGCAATTGTTACTGCATCATCTGCAATTGTCAAAGCTCCAGACCCTGTCACATCTCCTGTATGCGTTGCGTTAGTAACCTTTGCTGTATTTGCTGCAATCTCTGTATTTATTGAGTCTGCTAGTTTATCGGCAGTCACTGCATCATCAGCTATTTTAGCTGTAATAACTGCACCATCTGCAATTGTCAGAGCAGTTGCTCCTGTGACATCTCCTGTATGTGTCGCATTTGTCACCTTTGCAGTGTTTGCTGTTATGGCTGAAGCTTGAGTTGATGTTATTCCTGTCTTTGCTGTGTTTGCTGCAATTTCAGTGTTGATTGAGTTTGCTAGTTTGTCAGCAGTTACTGCATCATCTGCTATGTTTGATGTGCCTACAGCTCCTGCATCTGTTGAAAGCTTACCAGCAAGAGATGTTGTCATAGTTGCTGCAAAGTTTGCATCATCTCCAAGAGATGCAGCAAGCTCATTGAGCGTGTCTAAAGCTGCAGGAGCTGCATCAATTGCAGTTGCAACAGCATTATCTGCATAGGCAGTTGTCGCAATCTTTGTTGAGTTATCACCAGCAGATTGAGTTGTTGTTGTTGGATTGCCTCCTAAAGCAACATCATCTGCAATTCTAGCAGAAGTCACATAGTCATCTGCATAGATTTCAGCAAAATTTTCTTTGATTTTTGTTGCTGCTGCTCTTAGATTATCTCCATCCCCAGAATTTGCGCTTGTACCTAAATTTAATTCTCTTAAAGCCATTTTTTATTGATTAAAAAGTTGTTTGATCTGCAGTGTAAATTGTTTGATCTGCAGTTATTATTGTTAAATCTATTGAAAGGATTCCTCCATCTGCATTGAATGGATAGATTGATCCCCATCCACTTTGTGCATTTGTGTCTCCCCACCAACTTGATGCGTAAATACTCCCATAACTCATAAAACCCAATCTATTTTATATGATTCATAATTTGGACTCATGTCCTCATTGCTGTTTGAAAACCATTCTGGAAAGTTTGTCGAGGCATTAAATGCCATGTGATCTAGAAACCTCTCAGTGTAGCTCTCAGCTCTTTGTCTTTCTATCTGGACCAAGTCTTTGATCTCTTCAGCAGATGGCTCTGAGGCGTTCTCTGATGTATGTTTGAACACTCCTTTGTTTGAGATAGTGTAGGCTGCTGTCTTTAGGAATTCTGATAGTGTCAAATGAATCAGAATAGGCTTCACAAAATTGTTTAGAAGATCCAGATAAGGATTTGTCAAACTGCTTCCAGCAATGTCTGCTGCAAGTTTGTTGTATAGGTCAGTCCCTATGATCTCTCTGAGATATTGAGTCTGAGCCAGGTGCAAAGCAGGCACAAGCTTATCACTATCAATTGAGGAGTCCAGGATAGGACTCTTTCTCACTATGTCGTTTTTGCTACAAAAAAGAACTGTTGCCATAATTTAGTTTTTTGCTCCTCTGTTTGGTCGATTATTTGGTGCAACTGAAACCTCAGCAGGTTCTTCATCTGCTGTTGGTGTCGAAATGCCTTCTTTTTTTATTTCTGTCTTATAGATCAGAGATTTATTTGCATTTGGATTGTTTGGATCTATTTTTCCATTACTTAGCATGTAGGTTTTGCGCCTCCAGGCATGTTTACAGTATTTGCCTCCCACATACAAAAAGAGATTGTAGCTAGATGATCCTTTTGCATTAAAATCAATGTTCCCTCTAAACTCTCTATCTAGATCTTCTTTCCTGTAAACTCTGGCAGCTTTGACCATTAGCTTACAGAACTCTCTACTGTTTGGCTGATGACTTAATGGATTGTATTGATATCTGACAAGGTACTTTTTGCCACTCTCTGTCACTCCATCCAGCTTGCTTTTTACATCTGCTCTTCCTTTTGGGACAGAAGCAAGTGAAAGCTGCTGATCCAGGTCCTCTTCCTGGGCGTAGTCAACCTCTCTGTCATCAACTAGCTCATAGTTTAGATCAAAGAGTGTTTTTTCATTGTCTCCTAGATCACTGATTTGATCAAACATGTGCTGATCATCAAAATCATGTCCATCACTACTGCAACAAATCTGACTAGACAATTGCTGTCCTGTTTCCTCTTCAACTTGCTCCTTTGTCACAGCGTTTTCTGTGTCTATAAACTCTATTGGAGTGAGTGTCTGAACATAAAGATCCAGAGAAATACCATTGACCCCTAGAATGTCATCAACTGCATCAATGATGTCATTTTGATAAGGCTTGATCACTAGGTTTTCAAAAAGATTGTGAGCGTTTTGGATCTCTTCAGCATTGTTTCCGAGTGAGCTTCCTGTGTCTCTTATACCTACCAAAAGAGGAGATGTGATTCTGTGTCCTATCATGAGCTTTCTGGAACACTCCTCAGAGATGTACTGATAGACTTCTGCAGAGTTTGGGGGGTTTATGTCCTCAATAGTTGTTTTGTTCTCTACAGAGTCGCTAAATGACACAATCACCTTCTCTCCATGTACTCCTGTGAGCTTGTCTGTGATCTCTTGTTTGATCTTTTTCATGCCCTCCACTGATGGAGATCCATTTGCAAAGCTCACTAGCTTAGATCCAGAGAAAGAGTTCTCAACCTCATTGACCAGGAACTCAGAAATTGAGCATTCTAGCTTTCCATAGTTTAGAGATCCAATGTAGTCTGGGACACTATAATAGTGCATTGATGGAATGTGCCTTCTGATGATGTAAATTTCATTTTTTGCACCAGATCCAAAGACAGGAATCCTGGTGAGCTTGTCTCCATCTTTGTAGTCTTTCCATTTTGGATGATAATAGTAGGCATTGATAGCTCCTTTGTCATCACACTTCTCTGCTCTTAGTGTCTCTCTATTAAAATGTGATACTTTGACCACTTTTTTCTGTAGGTAGCTCACCTGGATGGCAGCCTCTCCCAGAAGCTTGTAGTCAAGAGCTATTTTTTTGAGATCTTTAGATTTAAATAGTGATCTAAACTGTGCAAACTCATCTGGCTTCCTGGAAGCATTGTGAGCGTGTAATCCTTTTCCTACTATTTGATTGACAATCCCTGTGATTGTGCTGTGTGATGTCGGACTGTTTAGATAGACATCTATGAGCTGGTCATAGAATAGATTATCTGAGCCAAAAGCTACAAAATCCTTCTTTGCATCCTCTATGACTTCTGGAGTCTGATAGGCTTCTAATTGTATTACTTCAAGGCTATTCATAAACTAGATAGTCATTTGTTGAACTTGTTTCAAAAGTAAATTGTCCTGTGTTGACTGAATAGCTGCTCGCTGTCTGATCTGTAACAAAGAGTTTTTCTCTGTGGACCACTTTTGATGTTGCTGTGTCTGTTATTTTTAAAATGTAGCTCATGTCTTTGTTTGAATCAAAGCCAAATGTTGCTGTGTGTGTTCTATAGTAGTCAACCTCAGCAAAGCTGCTAGTTGTCTGATTATAGGTCTCTGTGTTGTTTGTCTCATTTGTGATTTGAACTCTATAGGTAGTTGATCCTGTTGAGTCATAACTCCTGGGAACAAAGTTGATTGTGTGAGAAGATGATGATCTGTCCAGGATTGTCATTTGCTTATTTTGTATATAGCCTTTTCAGTTTTTATTCTACCTATGTTCTCCAGAATTTCCATTCCAGAGTCACCTATCTCTTTTTTCAGTTCTGACTTGCTGATCTCAGAAAACTCTGAACTGTCAAAAGGCTTTTTATATGCCTTAAATGTTTTTGTCTTTTTTGCCATTGTGTTTGTTTTAATGTGTTTGAAGGGGAGGTCTTTTACAGAACACTCCCCAAACAAAACACAAAGAGAATTTTAACTGTTTGTTCCTACAGTAATAGTCTCAGTATATGAAGTCCAGCCAGCAGTTGGATTTGCTGCTGTTGCTCCTTCAACAAAGTTTGGAGGCAAAGCTTCCTCAGATGAAAATTCCATCACATACTGTGAAGCATCACCCATTGCACCCCCTGTCTGCATAGAAGCAGAAGTGAGTTCACATCCATGGTCTTTGCCTAACAAAAAGAAATTGCCATTTCTATCTTCAACTATTATTGCTAGTCTTTGATAAGAAAGTAGCTTCAATTCTTTTTGATCTTCCTTAGTTAATTTTGGGAGAGAAAGGGACAAAACAGTAGAGAAAAACGAAGTGCCATTATCTCGTGACACATTCGCTGTTGTCTCCATAGTGTTGCCAGATCCCTTTAGGTCATAAACAAATAAAGTTCCTGTGCCATCAGCATCAGTTGCTTCATCATTACTCCCTAGAGTCACAGTTCCTAAACCTCCAAAATCCATTAACCAGGCAGTTTTCAAACCTCCGATTTGATCCTTACAGTTTATTGCCCTGCCCTTGCTTATACTACATGACATAAGTTATTGGTTTTTAGTTAGTTAGAAAATTATGTATAGTAAACGATCTCTGCAGCGTTTGCAATGTTTACTCCTTGAGACCCTCTCAAGATTACTCTTGTATTCAACGAGCCATCATATTTGGACATATCGATCACAGAGGCTTGATTATTCTCTGAAAACAACGCTGTAGAAAAGATCAAGTTGCTTGCTCTTGATGCAATCATGTCATTTGTTGGCATCCCTGGTGCATGGAAAACTTTGACTCCTTCAAAGAAAAGCTCTTGTTGTCCTCTGTACCATGTAGCTCCTTTGTCCTCATAACCAGCAGCACCTTGTCCACCACTTCCAAAGCCACCTAAACTTGATACGAATGATTTGAAAATATGAGTTGAAACATATAGATAAAGATCGTCTGCTCCATAGATCTCGTTAGGAATACTTGAAATAACTTTAGACATTTCGCTTGCTGCATTTGCAGAATTCACAGTTGTTCCTGTTACATCAACAACATCAGAGTCAGCAGCAGCTAGAACAGTGATTCCATCTGTTTGACCTTCTGTTGCATTTGCTCCTTGCCAGAAGTTTGTTTCCATGTTTGCAGCTACCTTGTCAGCAACATGCTGAAGGATGAAGTCCCCTAGATCTTTTGCAATTCCAGACTTGATGCCTTTCATTTGTAAAGATTCCCAAGTTGTTCTGTAGTTTTTAGAGCAAAGCTGTAAGTTCACCTGGAACTCTTCTGGACTCAAAACAATTTCTGTAGTTGTCAAAGTTCCTGTTGCTGAGAAATCACAGCTTGCTGCTTTGATTAAGTTAGCATCTGAAGCGAGTACTTGAATTACTTCTTTTCCCTGGATGTTGTCTCTGACATCTACTGCGCCAGATGATAAAGTTTTCCCAGAAAGTAAACTTGCTGAGAGATAACCAGCAGCTTTTTTGCCGCTGTATGTGTTATCAGTAAAAGTGTGACTTGTTGCCATGGTTATTCTTGATTAAATTGATTTACTAAATTGTTTAAATATTTTGCTCTTGACACAGTTACATTTTCAAAAGTTGATTGTGCTTCTGTGCTGACACTTTCTGGATTGTGTGAAATCTCTTCCACAGCTTCAGCAGCAAGTTCAATGTCATTTACGTTTTCTTCAACTGCAGGAGCTTCATTTGCCTCTAGCATTGTTTTGATCTCTGAGATCAAGCTCGATAGGTTTTCATATTCCTCCTTTGTTGCATAAACTACTTTAGTTGTTGTCTCTTCAGACTTCACTTTTTCAGTAGCATCTTCTTCAGAAGCTTCCACCTCTGATGCTTCTTCCTCAGCAGGCTCTTCACCACCAGCTTCTTTGATTTCACCTATGATTCCTTCCTCTGTGACTGAGAGAATGCCTTCAGAATTGCCCAAAGTATATTCCCCAATAGGAAGAGGCACAGAGTCCTCAGAGTCGCTGACAATAAAGACTTGCTGTCCAGGTTCAAAGCTTTCTGCTTGAATCTCTGTCCCATTCTCTAGAGTCATTGTTGCAAGCTCTACCTTTTGCTCAGATAGCTCAATGCCCAAAGTCTCTTTGATTTGATTTAACATGTCTATTGCTTTCATTTAGTTAAAATGTTTATACTCTTAAAACGTAGCTGCAGCACAAAATCGGTCATATTTTTAGACCTTTTTTAGATTGCACCAATTCCCTGGGCATGAGTTTCTCCTGTGCAGCACTTTTTGTCATAGGTTTTCTTGTCTTTACACAAACAGGCTCTGTCTCCTCCTACTCTGTTGATCCTGCTTACTGTCTTTTTTGATTTCTTTCTCATTTATTGCTGTTTATGTGATTCACAGGGCATGAACCAGGTCTGTCCTTCTAGATCATGAGTGTGAAATCCTTCACATCCTAGGTCTTTTGCTTTCTCTTCTGCTTTTGTTTGGGAACTGTAGGCAAGCCTGTCATCAATGATTGCTATTTCTGTGTCTATGATCATGGTTTTTAGCTCCTGGGACTCTAAAGGCACACAGTTTGGAACTCTCCTTCCATTTTTCATCTTCATTCCTACCATTTCATAGCCTGCCTGGCATGGATTGTCATCATCTAGCATTTCAGAAAGCAGATCCATCTCTCTGAGTTTAGATCCTGCCCATCTAAGACCAGCTTTACCTCCCCAAAGTAGGTAGGAAATTGTGCCACATGCAGAAGAGTCACTCTCATCATAGTACTCATCTGCTCTGGAGAGATAACTAAACATTCTTTTTATGGTTTCTACACTTACAGGCTTGCCCTGTGCAAGTTGAGTTGCTCTGACTTTGCCAACCTGGGTTGCACATTTGTTGCCATTTTTCTCATTTAGCTCAATGCCTCTTTTGGCATTGTTTTTCACTCCAGAAGGATAGTCTGAAAAAGACTCCATATTGTACTTTTTCTTTTTCTTTTTCTTTTTGCCATAGCCTAGCATGTCTTTGACCTCTGACATCATATACTCAGCCTCCTGGTTTTCCATTTCAGCAAGCTTCTCATCAATTGTTTTGTCTTTAGGTCTCTGAGTTGCCTTTTCAGACATAAAAGCCTCTATTGAGAATCCTTTGACTTTCTTAG
>Ga0206682_10004597_pt1 | contig 11161 bp, 6 predicted proteins | sample M240m12015metaG_FD_155444 | JGI IMG/M metagenome (GOLD analysis project Ga0206682, IMG submission 155444) | Ammonia-oxidizing marine archaeal communities from Monterey Bay, California, United States - M2 40m 12015 | ecosystem: Environmental > Aquatic > Marine > Intertidal zone | place: USA... | reverse complement strand
TTAGGAGCAAGCAACAAAGGATGACTTGCCGGACAATGATTGCACTGCGTTCGTATGTCATCGTCAAATGTATATGTTGAAGTGACACAAGAACACTGACCCAGAAAACCAACAACATCACCGGTCGGACAATAAATTTCACCATCTGATCCATCCTTAGCCGGGTCTGTAGATGCCGTGCATAGAACCTGACAAACACCATGTCCTCGCATGTCCACACCCTTGTTCTCACAGCCTGTCACCTCTATGACACCACCATCCCAGAATGTGTAGCTCGTAAAGCCAGCAGACGGTGAAATTACAGCTGTACCGACCTCACAAGGATGCTCAGTGTGACTCTTGTCGCCAGTATTTTCAGCCATGCAATAACAGGCTCCACTTGTAGGATTAAATGTCATGTGTGTCGTCCTTGATTGATGTGTTAAACATGCTGATCTGCAGTTCTCCAAGTAAGTTTCGGCAGTTCCACCAGTTTGACTAGTGTATGCTGCGTATGAACCAGCTCCGCCAGGTGGATTACAGTAACCGGCAGTTTCATAAACAGAACCTTGTGTTGTCACAAAATCGTAGCGATTCCAACCTGGGGTATTTAGACAATCAGATCCTGTGGCAATGAACTCACACTGACATATTGATCCCTGAATCACAAATCCTAATGCACCCGCTAATTTATCGTCTAGCATGCCTTGACACACACGCGAACACTGCAAAGCTATTTCAGTTTCAGTACCAGTATAATTTTCTCCTGCTGGAATCGAATATCTTTCGCTTTGACATCTGCTATTCTGTGAAAATTCAAACACAGGAGAGTAATTTACGAAATCGTATCGACTCCAGGTTGCATCAGTAGTACTTCTTTGGCAATCTGGGTGAGGAGAAGAATACATAGATTCACAGTAACATGCGTCACTGGCTTCTCTATAGACAAATCCCAATGCGACTTTTACACCATTGTTAGTCCAAGTTCGATCTTTGCAATAAGCAGCACAATCATCAATAGAGTGTGATCCCGAATACAACAGTTGGTTTTCTGAGTTGTGAGGTGCATCTGGGTCGATCATATGCCCCCTACATTCTCCGTAGTGCATGAAAGCATACGGCACTTTGAAATCGTAGCGGCTCCAATCTGTGTTCGTTCCTTTCGTGGCGCAGTCTGAATGAGGAAACGAGTGCACTCCCTCACAATAACAAGCTGGTCCGTCGTTTTCAAGGCTTCTGTAAATAAACCCTTTTGCTTCCCTAAAAACACCAGCAACTGACCAGCTTTCGCCCCTGCATTGGTTAGCACAGTCTTGTATGCCTGTAACTGGGGTTTTCTCAAGCTGGTCATCAGCATTAGCAGCCGAATCGCACTCATACAGGTGCGCGAACGTGTAGTCTGGTTCCATATAACGGTTGAAATCGTAGCGATTGACATCTGTGTTGACACCAATATTTCCACACTCTTCTGGTATTGATGCAAGAGATTCGCAGTAACAAGATTGGTCGTTTGTGTTCCAGTGAAATCCCTCCGACCCCTGAACAACCCCGTTTGCAAGCCATCCGAAATTTCTACACTCGTCTGCACAGAGTAGTGTAGTCGCAAATGTACCTTTGTAAAACTGTGTGTAGCCGTTTTCCACATGTGATGATCCCTGACAATCCCCTATACGGACATGTGCAAAGTCAACTAGAGACGGCTGAGCGCAAGCAAGTCCAGTTCCACAGTCAGAAGATTCAGAACACGCTTGGCATCTAAGTTTTGGGGTTGTAGCCACAATATCAAGCAATCGGGGCGGAACACAGGCGGGATTCGTTCTGTCTATATCGTAATAATTATAATTCGGATGCGCACTGAATTGACTTATACCTGCGTCGATGGTTTCCTGTGTTGTCCAAACGTAACAGTAACATCTACCGGGATAGGATTGGGTAGATCTCTGTACCTCAAAAGCGTCTAACATTGCATAGTCAGTCGCGGGATCAAATCTTCCTGATGGCGAAGTATCTGTCCAATGAGAAGTTGTATCAACAGCGTCGTAAGTGGTGCCAGCGTTTTCGTACGCTGTCCTCCTGTACTCTATAAAATTTGAATCAAAATATGAACCGAACCCTCTGCAATAATCTCGACACAATTTTATGATCTCAACATTAGAGTCTATTGTTCGAGGGTGAGTATATGAACCACCTTGACCCGGAGTACTGGGCATAGGTGTCTGACCAGGATAACCAGTATGGTCTGCGTATTTATCACCCGAAATACTAAAACCTAAGAAGGGGCGTATAAACTGTTGGTCAAGATTACTGCTGTCATGATAATAACCATAAGCTAAATTCAAACAAGGTGGGGAGCACTCTTCTTGGGGAGATGCATCTGCGTTTGTAAGCCCAGTTCCAGCTGGACATTTTTTACACTCAGCAAATACCGGTGCGGTGCCCCCACCATCGTCTAAAAAATGAAATTCATCTGCACACTCGAATTTGTATACATCATAATCGGTTCCACTACGAGTATTGCACTGATCTACATGTGTCATTTCACAGTAGCATCTGCCAGCAGTGCCTCCATTTCCAGTTGTGCTAATAGCAAAACCTCTCAAGTCTGAGTATTTCGTTTCTTTTCTACTTGTACTACCTGTACCATATTTGTCCCACTGAGTACTTGCCACCGGCGCTTGCCTACTTATGCAGGCTTTAGCACACTCGTAGACTTCATCAGCTGCCACTCCGGTACCAGGGTTATCGTTACCTATACCCAAATACATCAGAGGACCAGTCGTTGCTTGATTACTTGCACGGTCGTCAGGTTCTATACAAACACCATGGTAAGTCGTCTCGGTGTATTTAATACAATTTAAGCCCGACGCAATTTCCCCTGCAGGGCATGTAATACACCCAGTCGAAGTCGTATCGATGTCGTACCCCTGGTAAAATTCGGCAGTAGATGTACCGACACTAGTATCTAGTTCGTAACAGTAACAGCGTCCAGGATATGTATGAGTAGTCAACATTACTATAAAAGCGTTAGTGCCACTTCCAACCCAACTTGGAACAGAATTACCACTGTAATATGTTCCGTCATAACCACCAGTTTGAGTGCACCAATCGTAGCACATCTGAACTAAATCTTCGTCTGAAGTTGGGTATGTAAATGCCGTAGCATCAGGTGTGGTATAACCATTACCCTCGAACGGACGAAAAGATCCGCCAGAAGATGGATAGACACCACCAACGTCAACTATACAGGGAATATTCTCTCCAGGACCACCAGCGCAAGTGCCGCCGCTTGCGTCCCACTCATAACTGCCAGAGGAACAAGAAAAACTGAATGATTCGATGCTACCGCTACCTATACGATCAAAAGACGCACAAGCCTGAGCCCCAGAAAACGGCGTCATCTCACAATAACATTTACCTTGATGAGAGCTGCTTGAAGGCTGTACTACAGTAAACCCATACAACACATCTTGACCTGATGATCTTGCATTGCCGGTGTCTAGAAGAGTATCAAAAGTTGCATGGTCAGATATTAAATAATTTGCAGGGGTAGCTCTTTGTAAACAAGCATCTGCACAAGCTTGACGCCTCTCCTCGTCAGTTGTACCAGGGTTAGGAAGAGTATAGCCAGCATTGCTGGAACCAGCACTGGCTGAATACATATAGGGGCCTATTAATTGATACCCACAGTAACCAACTGTGCCTTCTGATACATAATCTACACATACGCTGTCATGACCCTCGCCCTCACCGGCAGCGCAATTAGATGTGTACCCAGTAGTCATCTCTACATTTAAAAAAATTATAAGCACAATGAACGTTTTCATTTTTATAAAAAAAATAGTTGAATATATAGTGTGTCTAAACTTTATATTTTGAGCCTTTGAGTAGATGTTTTTTATGCAGTAGGGGTCTGGTGTCTATAGCTGTTGATATCTAAACAATATTAAACCTTTTTTTTCTTGGTCGAAAAGTCTCATACGCGTAATAAATCACAATACCAATGGCTAAAACACCCAATCCGATGTAAACATATAACGAATTCTCGTTCCAAAATGTAACTAACCAACTTTCTTCAGCCGTTGGGGCTGGAGCAGGTGCTGGAGCAGGTGCTGGAGCAGGTGCTGGGACAGGTGCTAGAGCAGGTGCTGGAGCAGGTGCTGGAGCAGGTGCTGGGGCTGGTGCTGGGGCTGGAGCAGGTGCTGGAGCAGGTGCTGGAGCAGGTACTGGGGCTGGAGCAGGTGCCGGGACAGGTGCCGGGACAGGTGCTGGGGCAGGTACCGGGGCAGGTGCGGGGGAAGGTGCGGGGGAAGGTGCTGGTGTTGAGCAAACTATATTTGGCAAATTAATTCCCTCCCAGCACCACTCTGTAGTCATGCTTAAATCAAACATGTCTGTGTAATCAGTCAAGCTGCTCACATCCCAGGCTTCCAACACAGAATAGTCTTCAAGATTGGTATTTTTAAACATCCCAGACATGCTCGTCACTGACGAAGTGTCCCAGTTCGATAGATCCTGAGAAAATGATGTTGCTCCTTTGAACATATTTTGCATAGTAGTAACCTTTGCAGTATTCCAACTTGAAATGTCTTGGTCAAAAACCTCTGCATTCTGAAACATACCGCTCATGTCAAGCACGTTTTCAGTGTTAAAAGAAAGTGGTTGATTAAATTCTCGTGCATCATAAAACATCCTGTGCATGTCTGACACTGAAGACGTGTCAAATATTAATGGGCGATTGTACTTCTCTGCTGCCTGAAACATTTTACGCATCGTTGTGACTGAGCTCACGTCCCACTCAATAAGTGATTGGTTGAAAACTCCAGTAAATGCTTCAGTCATATCTGTCACCTGACTTACATCCCAATCGAGAGGTAAATCCGGATTGAAAGACACTAATGCAAGCTTTTCGACTAAACTAAGGTCATAGCGACCAAAAGATCCGAAGTAATCTTCATACACACAGTTGGACGACCCGCATTCTGCAATTCGGCTTTCTAACTCACTGACATTTTGAGGCTGCCAGCTAGGAAAGCACAAGTCAAGATCAACAAACGCGTCGTGACCTATGACGCACCCTTCTTGAGGCGGCAAAAAATTCCCGCCACGATAGGTCGTGACATTGGCACATGAACCACTTGCAAAGTCTAATGTTTCGTCCACAAAATAATCTCGGACGCCTTCACTCCAAAAACATTGTCCTGTACTTGGAATTCTTTGACAACAACCGCTACCTCCGTTTAAGTGCAACTTACTTCGCACTTCAAACAAGTCGTAATTTATGTTTGCAACATGATTTAATGGGTCAGAGCAGTAATCCGAGTACTCTGTAAAATGACAAAAACATTTTTCATCTGTTGCCTGTCTCCAAGAAGCGTAATGTGTTACCAACGCGTTCTCGTCATAAAACCCAAGATCACCATCCTTCAATGCGTTATAACATTTCTCGCTACAAGTCTGGCCATCTGGGGCATAACCTACGTCTAAATAACCTAATGCTCCTGTGTCTGTCCATGCGTCTCCTCCACAGTATTTCTCAACTGCAAGAACCTCGTAATCAAAACCACTGCCCAAACAAAGCGCCTGGCACTCCGCATTTGTTTGTGTGAATGTTTGAACAAGTGTGTAATCTTCTGAGTTACAAGTTGCACCAACAGTAAGACTATTACACTTCATCTCTGTTGAAAACTCCAATAAAGAACAAAGTGGTAATGCATCTACATCTGTAACGTTTGCTTGCGTGACCTGGTAACCTCCATGCCCAAATGCACAGCCATCCGCCGGAATGGTGTACATACCTGCTGGGAGAACTGCAATCTCATCACACTGAGACTGGGCTCCACTGGATCCATCGTATGCGTTATGACCAGCATGCCAAGAACACACACCACTGTCATGAGAGCAACAGCCACCAACCCCTGCAGCAGCGCACAAAACAGCGCAAGTTGTTTCGTCACCTGAGCCAACAACTACGCCAGTCCCACCACATCCACCTGCACTGAAAGGACCACACGAGATTCCTGAGTGAACTGCGCACAATCCTTCATCAGCTGGACCAGATGGAGGAGGTGCAAGGCTTTGCCGGTTTACATGTAAACCCTTGTCGCAGTCAACTATGGAGTTACAGTCCCCTGTAAACCCAAGTGGGCACGAACAACCGTACGTCATGTTTCCATCTTGACAAGTCAATGTTTCGTCGCATGGGTCACATGGACACGAAATTTCAAAGCGTGCAGAAGAAGGACCACAGTGCGAGTCACATTTAAAATATCTTGTTGTGCCGGGAGCAGCGTTTAATTGAGTTGGAAAAATCACTGTTGTACCCGTATTCAAATATCCAATTTCGCCTGACCCAATATCATTACTATTGCAATCCGCAGACTCTGTTTCTTGAATATTGTGATACCCTTCCCAAATAACGTTAACCTCCTCTCCGGCACATGCAATAACTTGGTCAAACCCATAATGAACATCGACTGCTTGGACCGTCCAAAGCAGTAAAAACAGTAATATCATTTCGAAGCTGTTGCGTTGTATTTATAGGGTTAGCGTCCTACGCAAATTAAAATCGTCACCCTATTTAACGTGAAAAAAACATCATAAAATGGAAAATCTAACGTGTCTCGACACATTTAGTGGCATTGGGGGAATGGGTAGACTTCTGCCTTTCCAGCCAGTTGCTTTTTGTGAGAAAGCAGCTTTTCCAAGAACAGTACTACAGCGCAGAATGGAAAGCGGAGACCTGCCAACCGTACCCATTTATGAAGATGTAACAACTATTGATCCACCCGATCACGACGTACTAATTGGCGGCTTTCCCTGTCAAGATATAAGTTCTTTTGGATTACAAAAGGGTTTTGAAGGCAAAAAGTCATGTCTCTACTTCTCAATACTTCGCATTGTACAAATCAAGCACCCCAAGTACGTGTTTCTCGAAAATGTAGCACATATTATAAACATGCCAAACGTTTGGCAACCAGTGCTTAAGACACTCTCCGCTGAAGGATACGATTTAAAGTGGTGCATATTTGGAGCAAACTCATGCGGGGCCTTGCACCGCCGGAACAGATGGTTCATTCTTGCTACGCGCACTGGGACACAATACACAGCTGGCGAAATGCCAGACAAAATGCATAACTTTGGACAGATGCTTAAAGGCGTGTATCACGAGATGCCAGATCCCCAAGTGCCACGCACAAGAATGAAGCAGCCCATTGTCATGAAACACTTTCCAGGTGTACCCTGTAGAGGAGTCATTAACACGACACCCGTGAAACGCACTCTATGGAACACACCAAGAGCTTCGGGAGGTACGAGGGCGAACCACAACAAGACAACGCGCTCAATGAGCGATCTTCCCAGCCAACTGCGCTTCGCCACGTGTACGCCAAAATCAGATCGCCATATGGAGGGTAATCTTAAATGGGTTGAGAATTTGATGGGCTTACCCGCTGGCTGGACAGATCCAGACTGTGAATACGTTGAAGACTTCCCTGGGTTTGGACAAGAGGTACACAAAAGAATGCTCTCTTGCAAGCAAAAAAACTATTATCGGAGATGGAAAACTTTAGGTAACATGTGTGTATCACAAACCTCTCTACTCGCCTACAGATATCTGACTGGAGCGCAGCTTAGATAACTCCACGAATTTATCAGGTGCTTCGTAGTTACGAATATGATTCGCAACAAGCAAAGTTATCACAAGTTCAAAACTATAAACAACAACATACGCCCAGTGTTGCTCTGCAAAAAACGCTGCACATGCCAGTAAAATTATAGCAGATGTTAAAAAACCATTAAGAAACCAATTGTTTTTTTTACTACTCAATCGTTTACCATACATCACAGATGCATTCAAAACAAAAAATCCATAACCGTTATACACCGCAAAATTCACCTGTTTACCAGGTAAAAGATCAACTATACTCTCAATAGTCTCTGCTATTAATACTGAAATTGAAAGAGCAAGACAAAAATGACGGTAACCAACTGGTGACCAAGCATTCATTTGAGGGTCACAAACACTATATATACACAAACAATACACTAAAATGCAACAAACATTATTGCTAAAATATATCGTTCCAACTAATCATTTATTCTCAGAACAAATTAACAATATTCTAAAAAAAATCGCACAAACAATTCGTCAACTTCATAAAGCATATAATAACATAGTAATTGCATACAATGAGCGTTCAGAAACACACAAACTACGAGAAGATATACAAATGTCCCTACAAAGGATTGAACGTGCATGCGTAGACATGTACATAAAAGCAAAGCTGATGACCAAGGTATAAATGTCCTCACTAACTACACAATGCTCACGCTAGGCATTATCTTATTTCACCTATTCCCGGGACCACAACATATGATCACCGGACTCTACTACCTTATTCGCGCCTATTTCACAGAGGATTTAAAACCCAAAGTCGACTTCGCCGACCTGGAGAACCCGCACGTAAAATATAGCGACCTCTGGTGTGTCCCCTTAAGTACACTCTTTCTTACCGTGCCCAAACCCTCGACGGGCGACTACGTCTTCGTGCCGTGGGTAGTGCTTCATGTGATGGGCTACGGATCACCCGTGTGGTACACAGTACTTGCAGGCGCGTTCTTCACGGTTTATGCATTCCTCAGACACCAAGTACTCTACACTTGCATTGGAGCAATTGCGTCGGGATATATCAGAGGCGACAATATGCGACTTGGGCTTGTTTTCGCAGCTGGATGCCATCTGATACTATCCGCAATCGAGCCGCTCAAGTTTAGTTTCTTCTCCGCCTGTGTCGTACTCTTCATGGCAGAAGCAAAGCTCCGCATGCGTTTTCAGTGGGAGCTGATCCCTCCCGTCTATCCTTCCGTTAATCTCTTTGCGGCGCCTGTGTACTGCTTCAATTTTTTTCTCTACGGGTGGGAGGACAAATGGAAATATACCTCAAAGAATTGGCGCTCGTTTGACATCGCCTTTGTGATTTTTAACATATCGACTGCCATTCTAGCCACGCAAATTTATCGCATCGACCAGTAATGCATGGTTAGTCGTCTCTGACAACTTGCTCAATACCCGCCTGTTGCACTGCACAAATCCTAATCGCACGCAACGCACATTGTGCCGTTCGAAGAACGGCTGCAGCAGCTCCGACGCCTTACGCAAGTTCTCCCGCGGGAGACGAGGGAAAAGGTGATGAATTAACTGAAATTGTAATCCGCCGTGGAACCAATCCATCCAAGCAGGGCAGTCTACGTCAATCGTAGTCAGGCTCTGCCTATCCACCCAGTCTCCCTTGGCGTCTATCTGCTCAGCAAAATGAGATATGCAGATTTGCACGTGGAGGAGCCCTGTTACCGCGTGCGACACATATATGTACATAAATGCAGAAGGACCAGAGAAAGCAAAAATCAAAAACCAACCGTAAAAAGCAAATAGAGAAAAAAAATCTAACCAAGACCCTCTCTTTAGACTATAGATGAGGCTCTGAGCATACAAATTAAAGCGCGCGACGCTCATGATGGGATAAAACAGATATATCTGATGTGCGACTAGCAATTTGGCAAGTGGGGTGAAATGAAACCATCTTCCGTGAAACGAAGAGTAAAAGCCTAGCATCTTTGAATCCACTGCCATGGCAGGCAGATGCTGGATATCCGGATCCTTCTCCATATCATTTGGGCTTACGTGGTGCACATAATGACCGTGTTTCCACCATTCTAAGCTGACCCCACCAAGCGTGTTTCCGAAAAGTGTGCCGTAGAATGAATCATTTCGCCTTCCGTTAACACTGCTATGTCCCACGTCGTGCCCCACAAAGGCTAGCTGGCACCAAAACATCCCGAGACAGACTGCTGACACAAAAGAATGTGAGTAGCGTAGAGTAACTGCGCCCCAAAAGAGTGAGACCAAAATAAGCGCTCTCTCAATATAAAATTGCCGACTGCTCTTAAACAGACCAATGTCTCGCATGTGCTTCTCAAGCTCAAAAAAATCTAGCATTTTTTTATTTTGAACTCCAGAAGCAGGATGTCCTTTTAGGCGAATATTTGTACCAGGAGGATGGAAAAGCTTAAACTCTGCAGAGGCGTCTTTGCCCTCTAAATTTTTTAGCACAAGTTTGCCGCCCGGGTGGTTAAATCTGCTTACGTCGTATGTTACTCCGTTTATGCTAATCATTTTAAGCGATTTTTTTCGAAGGAAATATACCTTCCGAAATATGGTGTACTTACTTGAGACCAGTATTTGTAGAAACAAAATGCCTATCTGGTCGAACCCGTCGGACAGATTTTATCATGGTCCGGCAACCTACCGGCTTATCGTCTATGGACAAAATTACTGCGGCAAGACTTTTACGTTTAAACCTCGGATGCGAAGTCACAAATATGAAGCCAAACATTGGGAAATGAATCTTGACGAGGGGAAGAACGTGCAAGACGTGTACAAGGCAGTTGCCGGAAATTGGGACGATGTGGTGATTGAAATCATTGCACGCTACCCTGACAAAATCAAGGATGTTGAAGCAGACGAACTCTTCATGTGCGAGCGTGAAGTTGAGGCAGTTGCGTTTTACGATTCTTATAACAACGGTCTAAACATGACGCCGGGTGGACGATTCGGTAGCAAGCGTTTACTGGGTAACCAGCACGCACTGGGTTCAACCCGCACTGCTGCGCAGAAGCAAGCAATGAGCCAACGCATGAAGGGAAATCAAATTCTGGCTGAGTACAACCGTAGACCAGAAGCGAGAGCTGCCACGAGCCAGTTTATGATGGGAAAGCAGCACGCCCTTGGTCATCGTGTCACTGAAGCACAAAGGCAAGCGCATAGCCAACTTATGAGAGGGCACAATTTCAATGCAGATCGCCGCAAGTCTCTAACTGCAACCATGGGGGACAAAACGTGGAAATTCGAATCTACCTATGCTGCGTCAACTAAGCTTGAAAAGGAGCTTGGTGAATCATATGGTAATAGTGCTATTTCAAAAGCATGCAGAGGGAAGTTTGGAAGCAAAAAAAATCTACACATCTACAAAGGCATACATTTTAAATATGATTAATTTTTCTCTTCGAACATTTCGTATGGTACATTGGGGATTTTTTTTCCTAAAAACTCCCGGCTCCAGAAAACTGAAAACATTAGAGTAAGCACTAAATCGTCCTGATTCCCACTTGAAGTCTTTCCCGTGTA
>Ga0206682_10004596_pt1 | contig 11162 bp, 15 predicted proteins | sample M240m12015metaG_FD_155444 | JGI IMG/M metagenome (GOLD analysis project Ga0206682, IMG submission 155444) | Ammonia-oxidizing marine archaeal communities from Monterey Bay, California, United States - M2 40m 12015 | ecosystem: Environmental > Aquatic > Marine > Intertidal zone | place: USA... | reverse complement strand
AAGAGGTTGAGAGTTTAATGGAAAAATGCACGTATTGGAAAACGCTTTTAAAGCTGATTTTGGTTTTATTAAAGCATGGAAAGGGGATGAAGCTGGAAATTTAATTTTTAAGGGTAGTGCTCGAAATTTTAACCCCGTAATGTGCGGGGCTGCAAAAATTACTGTTGCTGAAGTAGAAGAATTGGTTCCAGCAGGTACCCTAGACCCAAACGAAATCCATGTTTCGGGAATTTTTGTGCAAAGAATTTTTGAAGGAATTAATTATGAAAAAAGAATAGAACAACGCACAGTTCGATCCAAAACATAAATTATGGCCTTAGATAAAAACGGTATTGCACAGCGGATAGCTCAGGAATTGAAAAATGGATACTATGTCAATTTGGGGATTGGAATCCCAACCCTAGTAGCCAATTACATTCCAAAAGAGATCAATGTTGAATTCCAAAGTGAAAATGGGGTTTTAGGAATGGGTCCTTTTCCTTTTGAAGGGGAAGAGGATGCCGATCTAATCAATGCAGGGAAACAGACAATAACAACGTTAAAAGGAGCATCATTTTTTGATTCTGCTACCAGTTTTGCGATGATTCGTGGCAAGCACGTTGACCTTACTATTCTCGGAGCAATGGAAGTTTCTCAAACTGGGGATATCGCCAATTGGAAAATTCCAGGTAAAATGGTCAAAGGAATGGGAGGAGCAATGGATTTGGTTGCCTCAGCTGAAAATATCATTGTAGCCATGATGCATACCAATAGAGCTGGAATCTCTAAATTGTTGAAAAAGTGTACCCTCCCATTGACTGGAGTGAACTGTGTTAAAAAAATTGTTACCGAACTGGCTGTTCTAGATATTGGACCAAACGGATTTATTTTGCGTGAAACTGCCCCTGGAGTTAGTGTTGAGCAAGTAATCCAAGCAACGGAGGGAGACCTTATCCATGGAGATGAGGTTCATGAAATGTCTTTTTAAAAATAAATAATGAATCAAAATTTAGTTAAGAGTTTAATCAATATTGTTGGTCCCAATAACATTCTTCATTCTGGCGCAGAAAAAAATCGTTTTACTCACATTTGGAAAACAGACATCCCTTTAGAGGCTTTAGCTGTTGTTTACCCAAAAACTACTGAGGAAGTTTCGAAAATATTGAAGCTTTGTCATAGTAGCAAACAAGAGGTAGTAATTCATGGAGGAGTTACCAATCTTGTAGGAGGAACCGAAACACAAAAGCATCAGTTGGTATTGGCCTTAGATAAAATGAATGCAATTGAAGAAGTCGATTCTCAAAGTAGAACAATAACTACACAAGCTGGTGCAATATTGGAAAATCTTATAGATGCTGCCAAAACAGAAAACCTTTTGTTACCCATGAGTTTTGGGGCAAAGGGTTCAGCTCAAATTGGAGGTGTTGTGTCTACCAATGCTGGTGGGCTTAGGGTTTTTAGGTACGGAATGACCCGACAAATGGTTCTCGGTGTTGAAGCAGTTCTTCCTAATGGAACTATTATCTCCTCTCTAAAAAAAATAATAAAAGACAATTCGGGTTATGACCTAAAACAACTATTCATTGGATCAGAAGGAACCCTCGGAGTTGTAACTAAAGTTATTTTAAGACTTTCCGAAGCTCCGACAAGCCGTTCTTCTGCTGTTGTTGGAATTAAAAATTATGAAAATGTTGTTAAACTACTAAAATTCTTAGAGCAAAACCTAGCAGGAACACTAAGTGGTTTCGAATTGATGTGGAAAAGAACCTACAAAGCAATGACAACTCAACCCTCTCATCTTACACCCCCTCTAGCACAAGAACACAACTACTATGTATTTGTTGAGAGTTTAGGAAGTCAAGCAGAACAAGATTATGTCCGCCTCGAGGACCTTATTGGACAAGCACTTGAAAAGGAATTGATAGAAGATGGTGTTATGGCTCAATCTGAACGGGAATTGAGCTCAATTTGGCAAATTAGGGAGGATGTTTCTGTTTTGGCAGCTCAGGCTAATCATGATCAACATTTTGACATCAGCATCCCTATCCCACTGATTGGAGAACTCGTAGACCATATGATTGTTGAACTCGAAAAACTTCCTTTTATTGAACGTGTTTTCCCTTTTGGGCATGTCGCAGATGGAAATATTCATTTCATAATTGGAAAAAAAGATAACAGTGCAGAAATAATAGACGCCATCAATTCAATTATTTACAAACCTCTTAAAGAAATTGGCGGCTCTGTCTCAGCAGAACACGGAATTGGTTTACACAAAAAAGAGTACTTATTTACAAGCAGGTCGAAAGAAGAAATAGAAATGATGAGAACTCTTAAAAAAACGTTTGACCCCCTGAATATTCTTAATCCCAAACGGATTATTTAAAGAAGTCTCTTTTACTATTTGTTATTAAATTTAATGGTCATGTTTCTAATATCTGTTTGGAATGGATATTCAATTACACCAGATGAGTTTTTTGAATTTGCCGAAATCACATAACTCAAATTAAAGTTTGCTAGGGAGGGCAAAGATAATTTTACTCTTCTAAACGTACCCTCTGTCATCCTCGAGGTTGTCCAAATAGGAATATTATTGTAATTTAAAGTTAAACGTCTCTGACCAGGATAGGTTGTTGGGGAAGTGAATTTGGTTGGAGTGGGTGTAGAATTTGCTTCAACGTATTGCGTTGGACTTACTATGTTGGACAAAGTAAATGTTGTTGTTTGTGTTGTCCCAGAAACGGTAATTGATGAAGAGCTTACCTGATAAGTTGTAGCTAAATACAACTCAGGTATACGATCAAGCTTGTATTCAAATTCCAAATCCAGTTTATTTGAGGGAAAACCCGTAAATGACTTTACGCATTTCGCTTCATTTTCGATTGTATGCGGTACGTAAATCCATGATGATCCATTCGCATCTACAAAGGGGACAAAATCTGTGACAGCGGTTGTTCCCGTAACTGACCAACTGTCAGCACCAAAAGACCAGTCGTCTTTGTAATACAATCTAACATAATTTTCCAAAAATCTGTAATCGTTGTCATCTAAGTTCGAAACCCTGAGACCAACATCATAAGTTCCAAAATTTGAATAAGTTACGTCTTGTTGGACCAAAGTGGAAGAAGAAGGATTTCCCCCAGGAAATTGCCATAAAACAGAATCAACATTAGGTGCTGTTGCAATGTAACTTACTGATAATGATGGGGATCCAGTGTTACTTGTAGAAGCGACTGACCGACCCGAAGCAATGAAGGATGCGTTTATCTTTCCTTCATTTTCCCAACCTGCAAATTGATCTGATTTTTTTGGAGTTTCAAATACAGGCGCAGAACAGCTTTCAGTAAACTGAAGTAAACACAAAAAAACGTAAATGATTCCTTTTACTCTCTTTGATTGCATACTGTAAAAATAAAATAATTATTAACTATAATTATTAATAATGTAGAAATAAAATTTTTAGCTAATCTTTTGTATTTTAGAACTTAATAATCATAACCTTTTTCTATGAAAAGCTTCTTCAATAAATACAGACCTATTTTTATCCTCGCTTTCCTTTTTGGTTTTATAAGTATCATTGATAGCTTTGTATTGAACGGGTCTTTCAAAGGAATAGAAAAATACAAACACTTTATTTACTTAGTTTGTCTTATTGCTGGTGTTGGTTTTTTATTGTTTCAGATTATTAAAGTAGAAGATAAAAACAATAGCTAAAGATTTTTCTAATTAAAACATTATGCAACACTTATCTTTACTCCAAAAAAAATGAAACACTTCTCCAAAGAAGATATCAAAAAAATGTCATCTATCTTCAGATTGAACATGATCAACAGTTGTACTGGATACAAATCGGCAAACTTAATAGGCACACAATCTGAAAATGGAAGTACTAATCTTGCCGTTTTCAATTCAGTTACTCACCTAGGAAGTAACCCCCCATTAATTGGTTTTATTCTTCGCCAACAACAGTTCCGAGACATACATATCAGAACATGAAAAATAATGGTTTCTTTACAATCAATCACATCCACAAAAGTCAAATAGAAGATGCGCATCATACATCAGCCAAGTACCCTGAAGAAGTTTCAGAATTCGACCAAACTTATTTTACAGAAGAGTTCAAAAAAGAAATAAAAGCTCCTTTTGTGAAAAATGCTCCATTACAGATGGGTTGCAGCTATGTTAACGAATATTACATCAAAGAGAATGATACTTTGATGATTGTTGGTCAAATAGAACACCTATTTATCAAAGACGATATGCTTCATGAAGATGGTTGGGTACAGTTGGATAAAGGTGGTGTGGTTACAATAAATGGTCTTGATGGATACGCAATTCCAAAGCTGATTGAAAGATTTCCTTATCAACGCCCAAAAAATTAAAGTAAATTAAATGGAATTTATTAGCGAAATATTGGCTGACTATGTTAAAGCAAATTCGCAGAGTGAACCCGAAATTTTGACAAATTTAGCTCGCGAAACTCATCAAAAAATATTGTTGCCTAGAATGCTTAGTGGAACATTACAAGGAAGGTTTTTAAGTATGTTGTCAAAACTAATTGCTCCTAAAAGGGTTTTAGAAATTGGAACCTACACAGGATACGCGACACTTTGTTTAGCCGAAGGTTTGGTGAATGGAGGGGAAATTGATACCATTGATAAAAATGAAGAATTGATGGATTTTCAGCGAAAGTATTTCGACCGTTCTGGTTTTGGAACACAAATTCATCAGCACCTTGGTAATGCAATAGATCTTATTCCAAATCTTAAACATGATTATGATCTTGTTTTTTTGGATGCAGATAAAACCAATTATCTTAATTATTTTGAATTGGTTCTTCCCAAAACACGTTCTGGCGGACTAATTCTGTCGGATAATGTTCTCTGGAGTGGGAAAGTTACTCAAAAAGCTGATCCTAAGGACAAAGACACTCAAGTACTTCAAAAGTTTAATAAATTAATCGCAAGCGACCCAAGAGTAGAAAGTGTAATCCTTCCTCTTCGAGATGGTTTAACCCTGAGTCGTGTCCGTTAAAGCTTTCTTTTTATTGAACCTGATATTTTATCAAAATCTTCTTTGACTTGATCTATTTCTTTGGTGAACTCTGATGTTATGGATTTTGATGGATCAACATCTGCTGATTTTTGAATCTCTGTCTTTATTTCGTTAGTAGCATTTCTAACCTGTGAAATGCCTTTAGCCAATCCCCTTGCAATAGTGGGGATTTTATCAGCACCAAATATCAACAGTATGATAAAAAATATAAAAACGATCTCCGCTCCGCTAATGAATGTGAACATGTTTTTTTTTACAAATATACATTTCAATTAAAATGCAACTAGATTTATTAGATGATTTTATTATTCCTTATCCTTTTACAGCTTCCTTAAACTTATCAAAATCTGACTTTATCTCTTCTTTTGGCCAACTATTATTTGAAAGGTTAACGTCAGCTGTTTTGGCTTTGGGATCAATTACTACTTTAACAATTTCCTTGTTGGAAGTAATCCTTTTTGTAACAGATTGAGGGTTTTTTCGCCAAACTTGAACGGGATAAGTTACCTGTTCTTTTGTTCCATCGACATACGAATATTCTACGATGATAGGCATAACAATCCCTCCAGGTTTTTCAAACTCAATTTCATAGTAATACTTTGGTAATGTTTTTCCAGAAAGGGTAGCTTTATTCTCTTCTAGGTAATTCTTGAGAACCTCTGAATTCATCTCGTTATTTTTTAGTTCTTCGGAAAATGACTCAGATTCCTCATCAATCATAAAAACCATATCTGGAAATAGATCAGAAGTCATTCCATATTCCGAAACAGCATCATCAACCTGCTTGTTGGGTTTTGAAGCAATGTAAAATCTTTTTAATGATTTTACTCCTATGTCAACAACATCTGTTGAGTAAAACCATCCCCTCCAAAACCAATCCAAATCAACTGCTGAGGCATCTTCCATTGTTCTAAAGAAATCTTCAGGAGAAGGATGCTTGAACATCCAGCGTTGAGAATAGGTTTTAAAAGCATAATCAAAAAGCTCTTCGCCCATTATCGTTTCTCTCAGAATATTAAGAGCAGTGGCGGGTTTACCGTAGGCATTTGGTCCAAGTTGAAATACATTTTCAGGATTGGACATGATTGGGCTTATGAAATCTTGATCCCCAGACATGTATCGAATGACTTTTGAAGGATCGCCTCTGCGTGAAGGATAATTCGGCTCAAATTCTTGCTCAGTTAAATACTGCACAAAAGTATCGAGACCTTCATCCATCCAACCCCATTGTCGCTCGTCTGAATTAACAATCATTGGGAAATAATTATGACCTACCTCATGAATAATAACACTAATCATTCCGTATTTAACTTTATCAGAATAGGTTCCATCTTCATTGGGTCTTCCATGATTCCAGCAAATCATGGGATACTCCATTCCTTGATTTTTGGAATGAACAGATACCGCTTTTGGATAAGGATAATCAAAAGTATACTTTGAATAAACTTTTAATGTGTGGGCAACAACTTTTGTGGAGTATTCTTCCCATAAAGGATTTCCTTCTTTTGGGTACAATGATGAAGCTATTACATTTTTGTTGCCTACTTTAACAGCCATCATATCCCAAATAAATCGTCTTGAAGTAGCAAAACCAAAGTCTCTAACATTTTGAGCCTTAAATTTCCAAGTACTTTTCTTAGTTGCTTTGGTTGCTTCTTTTATCTGGGCTTCCTCTTGGTTGACGATTAAAACGGGTTTATCAAAAGTATTCAAAGCTTTTTTGTAACGTTGTAGCTCAACCTTTGAGAGGACTTCTTTAGGGTTTTGCAATTCCCCAGTTGCTTCCATAATATGATCTTCTGGTACTGTAATATTGACCTCGTAATTACCAAAATTTAATGCAAACTCACCATTGTCCCAAAACTGATAATTTTGCCAGCCCTCGACATCGTTGTAAACAGCCAAACGCGGAAAAAATTGAGCAATAACATAAACACGATTATCGTCTTTTGGAAAATATTCATAACCTGATCGTGCTCGATCAACCACATGATTATTTATGTTGTACCACCACTTAATTGAAAAAACAAATTGTTGCCCACTTTTCAGGGGGGTCGGTAAATCCACACGCATCATGGTTTGATTTATGGTATTACGCAGCGGCTTCCCGTTAGAATCTTTAACATATTCAATATTAAATCCACCATCAAAGGGCTCTTTGAAAGTCTCTTCTACAAAACTTTCAACATCTTCCATTGCAGCAAATGAAGAAGTATTTTTTTCTAAGGCTGGAGCATCTTTCTTTCGAATATTCTGATCCAATTGCAGCCAAAGATATGCTAAATCATCTGGAGAATTATTGGTGTAAGTTATCGTTTCTTCACCATACAACTTCTTGTTTTGATCATCTAATTCAATGTTCATTATGTAGTCTACCTGCTGCTGATAATAATCAATGCCTGGTGCACCTGATGCTGTTCTAAACCGATTTGGAGTAGAAAATTCTTCGTAAAGTTGTTTGAAATTATTGTTGTTTTTGTGTCCCGATTGGACTGCTTTTGGGGTTTCCTCTTGTGAAAAAAGAAGGCCAGAAAAAATAAAAGCAAACGAAAAAAATAAAAAATTGCTCTTCATGAGTTTTGTTAGTTTTAAGAATTTAAAAATAATCTTTTTTTCAATCAATTGATCCAAAGTTGATTCAAAATAGTCTTAGATGCATTCATTAGAAAACTTTTTTGGGCAACATTGTTTTTAACTCGAACAATATTTTGCTGTTTGGTTCTAAAGGGAATCAAAATAGTGTTTTGTATTTCATAGCTAATAGGAGGTCTCAATTCTGTAACTTCTGTAAATATCAACATTTGATCTTCTTGATATTGTCTTCCAAGATAGTTGATTTCTAGTTCATTATCATCAAAAAATACTTTGAAATTGTTATGAAAAAACCTTTCAACCAACGTGTCAATTAAAATTGAATTATGGTCTGGGGAAAGTAGAATGGTCTCGTTGGTTTGGGAATTGAAATAAGCTTCCATGTCATCTGTAAAAACTCGGGTAGTTAATTGAAGCTGTTGTTTTTCTGAAACATAAACAACTTCAGTAATTGACACATAATAATCATGTGTAAAACTAATCAGTGGAAATAACACTATGACCAAAAAAAAGAGGATGGAAATTTTATTTTTGAACATTTGAATTCTGGTAAGTTTTTGAGTAAGAAGAAAAAGCTTGCAAAACTTCTTCGTGTCTGTTTTGGTTGAATAAACTGAGTAAAGATGTATTTTCTTTACAGCTTAAAACGAAATCATAAACTTCTTCTTGCTCCAAATCATAATTTTCTTTAAAAAAATAAAGTCCATAAAATTGAATTATTTTAAGCATGGTTTGAAATTCTTGATCTTGTTTTCTTTTTAACTTTAGTTTTTTGTAATATCCCGAAATGTGTTTGTAAACTGCTTCAATATCAACTTGAACTAAAGCCAAGTTGAGAGCCATCTCTTGAAGAGAGGGAATACGCTCTTTACGTTTTCCTTTGAATCCTGGTATCCCTACATCGTCAAAATTAATTGTTTTTTTGATTTTTGCATTGGATAAGTCGGACGACAAATTTCCAGATAAATTATGGGGTTTTAGGATAACTTCATCAAGTTCATTAACGAAAGCTTCGAGATGAACCGTTACAAATTCGGAATCAAAAACCGATTGGTTAACAATCAGTTCTTTCGATTTAAACTGCACTCCAGAAAAAAGTATTCGCTCCCCTACTTGAACTGATATTTCAAAAAAACCTGATGCATCTGTTATTACAGCATTTGCTCGCGAGAGGTTAATTACATGAATTCCAGAAAGTGAAAGATCAGAATGATCTACTTTCCCACTAAGCAACTTAAATTTTTGTCCATAGAGCAATCCTGTTATTAGAATACTAAAAACAAAAAATAGATTTTTCATCCTTACCTGACTTCTTCCTTATAAAGCTTACTTTCTTTTACTAAGTAATCAATTAGCTCAAATTCCATATCTTTTTTGAAAAGTCTTTGGGTTGGTAATTTTTTATCCATTCGTTGTAAAAAACTATGTGTTTGCTCAGTATTGAGCCCTAAATCTTCATTAAAAAAATTGGTTTCAAAAAGATAAGGTAGTACTTCACTTGGAATTAGTTTTTTGTCGGGTTGATCCGATTTTTTAATCAACAATCCGCCGAGTAACTTAGCCACGTTAACTAAGTTTAGCCCATTTACCAACTGACGATCATCAGCTGCTCTGTTTATTAGTTTAGTTGATTTATCCTGGGTGTAATCAACACGTTTAAACTCTTCTTTTTTCATGTCCAAAAATTTCTCTTGATTTTCTGGACCTATTACGACTTCATCTAATACGTTTATCCTTTCTTCGATAGAGACTACAAGGCGTTTGTTTTTTATTATTTCGGGTGTGATCTTTACTGATCTTATCTTGTATTGAACAGAAGAAAAAACAATCTCATCTCCAACACGAGCTTCAATCTCGAAACCACCCTCTCCGTCTGTAATTGTATTGGTCTGAGCCGAATTGTTGACCACATTAGCGGCAATTACATTGCTGTTTCTGTACAACAAACGACCTTTCAAAATCGTTCTGCTCTCTTGAGCATAGTTTAAAAAAGAGCAAGAAAGCATTACTAAAAGAAGCTTTATCTTCATAGCTTAAAATTAAAAAAATAATCTCTTAAGTCTTGGTTATTGATGTTAATATTAGTGTTAAAGTACTTCTTGTAAATATTACATCAAATTGCAATTCGAAAATAAAAAAGGCATAAAAAAAGAGCGAGAGACCGGGTTCGAACCGGCGACATTCAGCTTGGAAGGCTGACGCTCTACCAACTGAGCTACTCTCGCTTTTCAACAGCTAATATAGTATTTCTTTAGATATCTTTAAAAAAATGATAGCCTAACATTTTAAATCCTTTATTGTAATAAAATTTATGTGAAGCAGTGTTCTGAACATAGGTGTTGAGTTCCAAAGATTCACAACCTTTTTCTTTACAGTATTGCTCAATGAATTTAAACATTTTATCGCCAATCCCTTGATCTTGATACTTTGGTCGGATAAAAACATGATCAGGTTCGCAACTTTTACCCGAATAGTGTCTGGTCTGAAACCATAGCCCACATATTCCTATCAGTTCTTTACCTTTAAAAACTCCTAAATACTCATAATTTTGTGAAAACATTTCTTCAAATCGAGAAAAAAGAAGTTCGGAAGAAAATCTATTGGCTGTGAATTCTTGCATCAAAGGAACTATCCTAGATATGTATTGTTTTGAAATTATTTTAAATTGGAAATCCATGACGAAATAAAGTCATAAATTACAAAAAAATGTTTTTTGATGATCAAAAAAAACAAAGCCCTTTAGTATCTATTTTATACTTTTACAAAAAACACAATTTCTTTGGAAATAAAAACCATTTCAAGTCAACAAACACTTAGTGTCCGTCATCCTATTTTACGAAAAGGTCGTCCGATTGAAAGTTGTTATTTCAAGGGAGATGACCTCAAAGAAACTTTTCATCTCGGTGCTTTCAATAAAGAAGAAATTATTGGTGTAATTTCATGCTATCTGAGTAATGGAATTCATTTTACAAATGGTGTTAACTATCAAATTAGAGGTGTTGCGGTTTTAGAAAAGTTCCAAAAAAAAGGAATAGGAAAAGCACTTATGTTAAAAACTGAAAAAACATTGAGAACTTCAAATTGTAACTTTGTTTGGTTAAATGCACGAGTGAACGCAAATGAATTTTACACCAAACTTCAATATGAACCAATAGGTTCAATTTTTGATGTCCCAGAGATTGGCAATCATCAATGCTTTTTCAAAAAATTAAACTGATGACATCTTTCAAATCCTTCAAATTCATTTTTATTTTCTGTCTGATAACACAGTTGTCAGCACAAAAGCAAACGATTACGCAAGCTGGTTTACTCCGGCTAACGGGGCAATGCACTGATCTTTCGAACGAAAAAAACTTCGGTCTGATTGAAGAAGTAGCAATAGCTTTTGAAAAAATGAAACAGGCTGCTGCCGAAGATGGAATTCAAATTAAAATTGTTTCGAGTTCCAGAAGTTTTGAGAGACAGCTGGCAATTTGGAATGCAAAATACACTCAAAACAAAAAAGACGGTTTAAATCCTACTAATAACATAAATAAAAT
>Ga0206682_10004594_pt1 | contig 11164 bp, 5 predicted proteins | sample M240m12015metaG_FD_155444 | JGI IMG/M metagenome (GOLD analysis project Ga0206682, IMG submission 155444) | Ammonia-oxidizing marine archaeal communities from Monterey Bay, California, United States - M2 40m 12015 | ecosystem: Environmental > Aquatic > Marine > Intertidal zone | place: USA... | reverse complement strand
CGCCGCGCCTTTTTTTTTGACCGAGTCTCCGACGTTCTCGTACGTCGCGAGCGGGGTCATCGCGCAGTCGTTCGCTTCGGTCGCGTACACGCCGATCGACGTGGTGAAAGAGCGCATGCAGGCGAGCGGCGTGCTGGGCGCGCGCCTGGCGCGCGGACGCTACGACGGCGTCGTCGCCGCGTACCGAACGATTTTAAAAACGGAAGGCGCGCGAGGCGTGTTCCGCGGGTACTGGGCCAGCAACTTCACGTGGTGGCCGTTCAGTGTCGTGTACTTCGTCGCGTACGAGCACATGCGCGACGCCGCGGTGGTGTACGTGTCGGAACGCTCGCGCGCGCCGGGTGTGCCGGGTGTGTTCGTAGGCGGCGGCGCCGAGGACGCGCGAAACGGCGAAGAAAAAACAAAAACGCGCGTCGGGAAAAGCGCGGCGAAAAGCGCGTCGAACGCGTCGGAGAAGGACGCGTTGCCTCCCTGGGTGAGCGGCGCGTGCGGGTTCGCGGCGGCGGCGGTGGCGACGGTCGCGACGCATCCCCTGGACCTGGCTAAGACGAGACTGCAGACGCTTCGAACCGAACCGAAACGCGAGGAGGTTTCTGGAAAAAAAACCTTTTCAGGTCGCGCGACGCGAAAAAATGTGTTTTCAATCGCGAGAGACGTTTTTCGGCGCGAGGGCGCGGCGCGCCTCTTCGCCGGGTGCGGCGCGCGCGTCGCCGCGGTGGCGCCCGGGTCCGCCATCTCCTTCTTCGTGTACGAAGGCATCAAGGAGTGGATGAACGCCTAGGCACGCCTGGTACGGTACCGCGGGAAAGCGTCCATTTTAGGTGAGAGAATATGGTACCATAGCTACCTTCAGTTTAGATAGCTACATAGATACACGAATACCGGTAGTAGATAGGTATTGACGCGTCGTAGTTAGACTGTGTAGACTACATAGTCTATTCGAGGTAGTACCTACCTACCTACTACTAGTCACTCACGACGTCCCAGCTCGTCGTCACTCCTCCTCGGGCACTTCGCCGACGTCGAAGCCCTCGATCTCCTCCCACATCCCGAGCCCGCCGGCCATGTGCTTGACGTTCTCCGTCCCCCATCCACGCGCGCACAGCTCGTGCGCGGCGATGAGCGAGGCGGTCTGCGCGCCGTCCGCGAAGTTCAGCTCGGGCTGGCCGATGACCCCCCCCGTGCCGCAGTACAGAATCACCGGGCTCCCCCACTCCGCCGCTTCTTGCATCTCGTCCAGGAACGAGTCGTTGCACTCGACGGCGGCGTACGCGTCGAGCGCGCGCTCCGGGAAGAGCGCCAACGTCGCGGCTTGTTTCGCGGCTTTCACGAGCGAGTCCACCTGCATCGGCGCGTAGAGCTGCGCGTTCAGCGCGCCCCAGGCGTGCGACGCGCAGTAGTCCGGGTACGGGCGGACGTCGATGAGCGTCCAGCCCTGCGTCTCCGCGAGTTTCTTCGCGCGCGCGGGGAGCACCTGCTCCACCTCGCCCTCGCGCAGCGCGGCTTGCATCAGGCGCCACACCGTGGGATCGGTGTAGGACGCGAGCGCGGGCGCGCCCTCCGGGATGACGAACGGGCCGGCGGCGTATCCGGGCGCGGGGGAGTCCTCGGGGAAGTTCGAGGCGATGTCCTCCGTTTCGTCCTCGCTCGTGGCGCGCCTGAGCACGGTCCGCGCGCCGTGACGTCGTCGGGACGATCGCGACGTCGTTGATATCGATCGCGCGTGAGGAACGCGCGTCCGTGCGTTCGTCGTCGGGCGCGCGACGCACGCGGCGCGCGTCGCGAGCATCGCGGAGCCGCGGTCGCCTCGGGAGCGCGGGAGGACCTGCGGCGGGGCGGGGACGGACGTGCGGGTCCGTCGCGGCGCGCTCTGAAGTGACGCGGCGCGAACGACGACGACGTTTCGCGCGATGTCGTGCAGCGCGTGCCCACCTGCCACCTGGACAGATCGCAATCTCCGTCGCCCGGATTTCGGTTGAAAGCCTTCGGGGCGCGCCTGCTGCAGCTTTTGATGATTGGCCCTCGTCTCCGCAGACCGGGGGGCGCGACCGAGCGGTGACCATGCGACGTCGGGTGGCGACGTCCGCGTGGCGCGCAGCGGACGTCGCCTGGCGCGGATCGGATGTGGCCGCCGCGACGCGCGTGGCGCGCGTGCTGCAGCGCGTGGGCGCGTCGCGGGCGGCATCGACGTCGTCGGGTTCGGGGCCTTCCGCTTTCGATTGGGACGACGACGACGAGGTCGGGTCGCTCCGCTCGAAGGTGCGGCGCGCGCTCGCGGCTTCCCGCGCGCGTCCGGACGACCGCGCCGCGTCGGGTGCGTCCGCGTCGAGTTCCGCCGCGCCGAAATCGCTGGGGTGGTTCGGGGCGGACCGCCGCCCCGCGCCGTGGGACGTTTCACTAAAAATAAAAAACAGCGTCGCGGGCGGCGGCGGAGGCGCGCCGCCCGCGTACGACCCGAAGGCGTTCACCGAGTACTTCCTGTACCGGCGCCCTTTTCGAGCGCTCATGCGCACGGCTGAGATTCTGCTGCGGCTGTCGGACGTGGGCGCGCGCGTCGCGTTGCGGCGCGGCGCGGTCGAGGATCGCGCCGCGCGCCTGCGCGCGCACTTCGCCGTTCTCGGGCCGGCGTTCGTGAAGCTGGGGCAGGTTTTGTCGACGCGCGCCGACTTTTTGCCGCCCAGCTACTGCCGCGAGCTCACGAAGCTGCAGGAGAACCTCGAGCCGATCACGCACGAACACGCCGAGGCGACACTCACGGACGAACTCGATATCGTGACGACGAACGAGGTGTTCGCGGGGGGTCTCCCGCGAAAGCCCGTCGCCGCCGCCAGCCTCGCCGCGGTGTACAAAGCGAACCTGGCCGCGCGTCCCGACGGCCCGGCGGTGGCGGTGAAGGTGCAGAGGCCCGGCCTGGCGGAGTCCGTCGCGCTGGACGCGACGATTCTTCGGGGTATCGCGCTCGTGCTTCGCGAGGTGTTCGGGCTGCGATCGGACGTCGTGGGCATCGTGGACGAGCTGGTGGGCCGAATCTTCGGCGAGCTGGATTACCGCGCCGAGCGCCTCGCCGTCGAACGCTTCCGCGAGACCTACTCGCTCGGCGGCGGGAGCGGCCCGGACCTCGCGGGCAAGGTCAGGGCGCCGCGCGTCATACCCGAGCTCAGCACGGACAGGGTGCTGGTCATGGAGTGGATAGACGGCGTGCGTTTGAGCGACGCGGAGGGGGTTCGATCGAGCGCCAAGAACGTTCTGCTCGAGCGCGGCGTGCGGTGTTCGTTACACCAGCTCCTGGAGACGGGATTCATGCACGCGGACCCGCACCCCGGGAACCTGGTCGTGGACGCGAACACCGGCGCGTTGACGTACTTGGACTTCGGCATGACCGTCACCGTGGACGCGCGGCGGCGGAGCGCCATGCTCAGAGGGCTCGTCGGGTTCGTCAACCGCGACGCGCGCTCGCTCGTGCGCGACCTGGTCGAGCTCGAGTTTCTGCCGCGCGATGTCGACCAGACGCGCGCGGCGTACGCGTTGACGGAGGTTTTCGACGGCGTGGCGCGAGAGACGAACACGAACGCCGTTCGCGGGACGAACGATTTCCTCGGTGTCGTGTCTCAGCTCGGCTCGGCGCTGTACGCGTTCGAGTTTCGGCTCCCGCCGTACTTCGCGCGGATCCTTCGCGCGCTCGCCGCGCTGGAAGGGGTCGCGACGGGGGTCGATCCCGAGTTCCGGGTCATCGAGCGCGTCTACCCCTACGTGCTTGCGCGCCTCGTGCGGGACCCCGACCCCGAGACCCGCGAGACGCTCAGGCGGCTCGTCCTCACCCCCGACGGCGAGTCCGTGCGCTGGCGCCGCGTCGCCCGCGTCTTCGGCGCGGTGGCCGAGAGCCTCAAGAAAACCTCAGGTGACGACGCGCGGGACGAGACGCGCGGAACCGAAGGAAACGAAACGAAACGAAACGCGGAGTGCGCGGTCGCGGCGGCGTTTCGCAAAGTCGCCGAGACGGCACGCGCCGTCGCGGAGGGCGCCGACGAGCTCGCCCGATTGCGCTCGTCGAAACGCGAAAGCGAACGCGAAAGCGAACGCGAAAGCGAACGCGAAAGCGAACGCGAAAGCGAACGCGAACGCGAACGCGAACGCGAGAGCGAGTCGGAGCGCGCGGCGGCCATGGCCTCCGCGGCGCGCGACGCGATGGAGTACGTCATGTCCCCGGCGGGAACCAGGCTGCGCGCCGCGCTCGTCCGGGACGCGCTCGACGCTTGCGACGCGTTGTGCTTAGAGGATGAGACGACCACACGCGAGGAGACGGTTCCGATTCCGAACACCGAAAACACCGAAAACACCGAAACGGCTTCCGGTTCCGAAACGGCCGCGGCGTCGGACGCGGCGTCGGCCGCGACTTCGGACGCGACTTCGGACGCGACTTCGGCGCTGGCGTTTGCGGAAGCCGCGCGCGAAGCGTACGTCGCCGCACCCCGCGCCTGGACGCCAGTGCTGGCGGCGGCGGCGGCGAAGCGCGGCACCGCGGAGATGTCGCTCGCCTTCGGGCGGGGGTTGGCGCAGCGCGTGACGCGCGAAAACGCGCGGCGCGCGGCCAAGGCGGCGCTCAAGGCGCTGGAGAAGGCACTGTGATGACCTGGATGATGGGTGAGATGATGGTTGACGGGGACGTGAGTAGACTAACTAGCTACTTTTGTATCGCGATAGATAGGCAAGCTTTTAGACGGTATCAATAACTACCTTCGTCGTAGTGACAATACGTAGCTCTCCTAAAGTAGCTCTCCTAAAGTAGCTAGACTACTGTTCCCGACGCTCGACCGTCCGGTGCGTCCGCCGTCGCGAGCCTCGGACGTTTCAGCGGTGGCGTCGCGCGCTAATCTTCCCGGGCTCGCGCGAGCGCGCACTCTCGCTCGCGCCGCCGCCGGCTCTTCTCCGCCCCATGCCCTCCGCGGACAGAACAGGCGGGCTCGCGTGCGTCGCCGCGAGCCTCTTCGGGTTGCTTCTGATCGTCGTCGTCTTCACGCAGGGCTACGCCGCCGTCGCGACGCAGAACGCGCGAACGCACGCGCCGCCGCCGCCGCCTCGCGCCGGGACGGGTGTCTCGCCTCGGCGCGCGTTGCGCCAAATACCGCTGGAGCGCGACCTGGCGCCCGGGGGGTTCACGCCGCTCGCGCCCGGGACGAGCGGGGCGTCACCCAACCCGTGGCTGAAAGACGCGTTCGTGAGGGAGGTTCCGGCGACGCTGCACGCGCGAGGCGCGCAGGAGGCGTCGAACGCGCTGGACCGTTCGCGGCGCAACTTCGACCGAGTTCCCAGCGCCGCGTTCGAGGCTTGGGGGGCGCTCATGCGTTACGCCGCCGTGGGGGGATCGAACACGAACCGAGCGTGGCTCGTGCCGCCCGCGCTGTGGCCCTCGTGGAGTCGCACATAAACCACTCGAAAGAAAAACACAGACCAACGCCTCGAAGCGTCTCACTTCTCCTTCCGTCTGCGCGCATGCCTCGCCCCGCTCGTCCCCGTGAGTCCCCGGCGCGGGCGTTCGAGCGCAAGCACGCCGGGTGCTGGCCGGTCGGCCACCTCGCCGGTTGGCGCGGCCCCAGCGGCTTCTCCAGTCGCTCGACCGCGAGGGAGGTTCTGAAAGGCGCGGGGCTCGAGGCCCTGCGGGGCCGAGTCGCTGTCGTCACCGGCGCCAACAGCGGTGTCGGTTTCGAGACCGCGCGCGCGTTAGCGCTGGGGGGCGCCGAGACGGTCATCCTCGCGTGTCGCGACCCCGTCGCCGGCGCCGAGGCGGCGCGCGCCATCCAGGACGAGGCCGCGGCTGAGTTTGCGGCCGCGTCCCACGCGCCCGACGCCTCGTCTCCCGAACGCGAAAAGTGTCACTCGCCGTGCCGCGTCTCGTGCCTGCGCGTCGACCTCGAGTCGTTCGCCTCCGTCGCCGCCTTCGCGGACGCGTTCAAGGCGCTGAACCTCCCGCTGCACCTCCTCGTGCACAACGCGGGGCTCATGCCCGCGCCGTTCAAACGCACGCGCGACGGCCACGAGCGCCACATGCAGGTGAACGTCCTGGCGCCCGTGTTGCTGACGCGTCTGTTACTCGGCGCGTTGCGCGGCGAAAACGAAAACGAAAACGTCTTCACTAAAAAAAACCTTCACCCTCCGCGCGATCGTACCTCCGCGGCTCGCGTCGTGTTCGTCACCTCCGCGGCGCACCGTTTTTCGTACCGCGAGGGCGTGCGTTTCGGTACTGAACACAACACGGACACGCACGCCACGACTCCCGCGACGCACGACCCGTGGCGCGCGTACGCCGAGAGCAAACTGTGCGTCGTCTTGATCGCGCGCCTCTTCGCCGTCGCGTGCGAGGCGTCGCGCGAACCGACGGAGCGCCGGCTTTTCTTCTTCGCCGCGCACCCGGGCGCGATCGTGACCCGAGGCAGCGAGCGCGCGCGTCTCGAGTCGGGCGGGTGGAGAGGCGCGGTGCTCCACGCCGTGGGGCGCCCGTTTCTGAAAACCGCCGAAGCGGGCGCCGCGAGCGTCGCGTTTTGCTGCGTCGCTTCGGAAAAGACTTTGGAAAACGGCGCGTACGTCGCCAACTGCCAGGCGGCGCGCGCGTCGCGCCTCGCCGAGCGGGATTGCGAATTGGCGAGACGCGCGTGTCGGTTCGCGCTTAAAGAAACGAACGTGTTTCCGACGACGCGCGCAGACGCGTTCGCGGAGCAACTCGCGAACGGAACGTACGGCGACGCGAGACGTTTCGAAAGTAGACCATAACGGTTCAAACCGTAGCTAGAGTCGCGGACAAACCGTAGCTACTATGATAGACTATCCGTCGTAGACGACGTACGTACGTACGCGTAGTAGCGCGCGCCGCGCGCTTCACGCGACGAGCGTCGGATCCGGCGCTGCCGCCATGTACGAGTCCAGGTCTTTGTCCAGGTCCTCCGGCTTTGGCACCTCCGGCTTCACGAACTTGGGTTTCTTCGTCGCCTTGGGTTTCTTCACCTTCGCCTCCGACGTCTTTTGTTGCGGTTGCGCCGCCTCCGTCGCCTTCGCGTCAGCCTTCGCGGCGGGCGCCTTCGTTTTCTTCGCCTTCGTCGCCTTCGTCGCCTTCGTCGCCTTCGTCGCCTTGGCCGTCACGCGCACCACGGTGACGGTCTTGAGCTTCTTTCCCACCGCGACGCCCTTCGCCTGCGCCTTTTGCTGCGACTTCTTGCCCTTGCCGGCCACCGCCACCGGGCCGGTCTGTTTTTTGACGGACCGATTTCGGATCGAGGGAGGGGAGGGGACGTCAGACCCCGAGCGCGGAAACGGAGGGCGAGATCGCGCGTGGCGCCTCTCGAGGTGACAGGGTTTGAGAACGAAAAAGTGTCGTGGCTTCGCGCTCACCTGGAACTGTTTCGCGGACAAGCCCGTCCTCTTGGCCATCGTCGCGGCGTACCGCGCGGTGGTGCCCCGCTGGACCTGCGCGTCGCGTCCCTGCGTCTTACGCGCCAGCTGCGTGAATCGCTCGTTCAGCGTCGCGGGGGTGTTCGTCAAGCGCTCGGGGGCGCCGCCCCCGTTGGTGACCATCACGACGCGGCGGCCGCTCGTGGGCACGCCGCGCGCCTTGTTCTTGCCTTTGCCGGCCATGCTCGAGGGGACGCGGGGAGAATCACGCTGCTCGCGGCTCGGTGTGTCACGAGCCGCGGGACGCGTCAGACAAACAAAAAAATTGGCGCCAACGAAATCGAAGCGCCATCGAAAAGTAAGCCGTGCGCGGTCGGTTGACCGACGCGTGTTTTTCGGGTCGCGCGACTCGCGAACCGTGGTTAGACCCTCGTTTCCTCGGACTCGGGAAACACGCGCCGATCGATCGAACGATCTGCCGGCTGATTTGGCGATCTCAAGGCCAAAAGCCATCCAGCTCTTCACGAAGATAGACTCGCTCGGCTTTGGTCGTGGCGCGTCCGCGCGGTGCGCATCTCGGCACTAGACCGCGCGACGAGATGGGGTCGCAGGCGGCGGCGTTCGCCTTCGCGACGCCGGTCGGCGCGCCGAGCCGGGGCGCCACCGGCGGCAGGCGGATCGCGCGCGGCGGCGCGCTCGGGGACGGCGAGCGGCGCGTGTCGTGCGCCGCGGCGTCGGGGTCGCGCGCGGGCTTTCCAGCTTCACGCGGCGGTCCGTCACAGAAGGACACGTCGACGGGGTGGGCGAGGCGGCAGGATGCGCGCGTCGCGGGCGCCCGCGGGGAGCGTCTGCGTCTGCGCCGCGCCCCGAGCGCGGTATCGCACCGCGAGGGGTCCCTGGACGCGAGCTGCGACGAGGGCGACGTCGGGAACGACGAGACCGGCGCCGCGCGCGCCTCCGGCGCGTCTCCCCTCGGGCCCGCCACCGCCGCGCAGACGAATCCCTCCGCGTCCAGCTCGAGCAGCCGCGTGGTGGAGTTCGTCGCCGCGTGGGACGCGCTCTCCCCCCGGCTGGCGGCCGCGGCGTCCTCGGGCGCGGCGTTCGTCCCGCCGGGCGCGGCGGCGGACGCGCTCGCGCCGGACGCGCGCGGGAACCGGGAGATGCTCCTCGGGGCGCTCAAGCTCGCCATCCCGAGGCTGCAGGCGATCCCGGAGGATCGTCGCGATCCCGAAGGGTCGCCGCGAGGCGCCCCCGATCGCGCGCTCTCGGACGGAAACGACGAAACAGCGTCACGGACCACGTCGACTGTGTCATCTCACCGCCCCGCGCACGATCGCGCGGTGGCGGTGACGCTGGCGCTCTGCGACGTCGGCATGGACGCCGAGTGCATGAGCGCCGCGCTGCTTCGCGACGCGCTGGTCGCCGGTTCCGTGACGCTGGAGGAGATCGAGGCCAGTCTCGGGTCGAACGTGATGCGTTTGACCCACGACTGCGTGCGCTTAAGGCGGCTTCCCGGACGCGTCACCGGGTCGTACGACGACGCGACCGCGGAGAAGCTGCGCACGTTCTGCCTCTCCTTCCACGACGTGAGGGCAGTGGTGGTCGAGCTCGCCTACCGCGCCGACGCGCTGCGCGACTTTGAAAACTCCGCGCTCTCCGCCGTGCAGCGCACGGCGTTAGCTTTGGAGACCATGCAGCTGTACGCGCCTATGGCGCACGCGCTGGACGCGGGGCCGCTGTGCGCCGAGCTGGAGGACCTCGCGCTGCGCGCGCTGTTCCCGTCGTCGTACCGCTCGCTGGAGAAGTGGCTGCGCGGCGCCGGCCCAGCGGACGACGCCGCGCTGGAGCGCGCGCGGCGCTGGGTCGCCGAGGCGCTCGCGGAAGACCCGGGGCTGATGACGCTCGTGGGCGGCCCGGCGGGCGTCGCGGTCAAGGCGCGGCGCAAGTCGCTGTTCAGCACCATGAAGAAGGTGCTGCGGGACGGGCGCGCGCGCGAGGACGTGCACGACCTGCTCGGGATGCGGGTCATCGTGACGCCGCAGCCGGGCTCGCCCGCGTACGCCGAGCCCGACGCGCCGCGCGACGACGCGGCGGCGGCGGCGGCGGAGCGCTCCGCGCTGGCGGCGTGCTACCGCGTGCGCGAGATCACGCACGGGCTGTTCGAGACGGTGGATGGGCGCACGAAGGATTACTTGCGAATGCCGAAGACGAACGGGTACAGGTCGCTGCACAGCACTCTGCGCCTCCCCGAGGCGTGGGAGGAGGAGCGGGAAACGGATCAGTCGAATGCCGAAGGTTCTTCGGAAGGTTCTTCAACCGAAGCGCGTTCTGTTGAGACGAAACGACAGAAGAACGACGACGGGAACGACGACGCGAACGACGACGACGACGACGACACGAGCTCGGCTTCCGACGAAGACGCGGGCGACCGTCGTCGTTTGAAGAAAATCGGACGAGTCGCTCCGATCGAGCGTCGCGTCGAGCTTCAGGTGCGGACGGCGGCGATGCACTTCGCCGCCGAATCAGGCGCGGCGAAGCACGCCGCGTACAAAGGCGGCTTTTCCGAGGACCCCGGCGCGGCGGACGCGCTCGCCGAGCTCGTCGCCGCCGCCAACGCCGCCGCCGAGCAGAGGTTCGGCGCCTTCGCGGATTCGGCGATTCGGCTCGGCGGCGACGTACGAACCGCGCCGGCGAGTCCCTCCGCGAGTCCCTCCGTTGAAGAAAATCACTCCGACCGCGTGTTCCGGATGTTCGACCTGGACGGCGACGGGCGCGTCACTCGGGACGAGCTGCGGTCGGTCATCGGCGAGGTGTGGCGCGGTTCGGGCGAGATGGGAACCGACGAGGCGTCGCGGAGGGACTCTTTGGAGGATCCGCCGTCTTCCGCGACGTACGCCTCGCCGTTTACGTCCGCGGACGACGAAGGCGTCGCCGCGGACGAACTGCTGGAGATGCTCGACGCGGACGAGGACGGGACGGTGAGCGCGGAGGAGTTTGCGCGGTTCGCGGCGTCGCTGCGGGCCATCGGGTCGCTGCCCGGCGCCGACGCCGCCACCGCCGCCGCCATCGAGGGGTCTATCGCGTCCACGTCGCGCGACGCGCGACGCGACGACGACCGAGACGACCGAGACGCGACGGCGGGACGAATCGAAGGCGCGCTCGACGTGGACGGCGAGCTCGTCGTGTCTCACGCCTCGCGCGACGACGATGACACAGTCTCGAACACAGAGCTTCCAGACGACAAGAAGAAGCCGCGATCGGCCGCGATCGAAGATGCGCTCGCCGCGCTCGCCGACGCCTCCGCCATGGCGCCCCCACCGCTCCCGCCCGCGCCTCCGCCCCCGCGCGTTCGCCGCGGGGACGCGGCGGCGCGCGACGCCGGCAAGGCGCTGCGCGAGAAGGCTGGCGGCGTCGTGGAGTGGCAGCTGGTGTGGGATCTGACACGCGCGGGGCGCCCCGAGACGGCGCGCGAGCTTTTTTACCAGCGCACGTCCAAGACACCCGACGTCACGGGTTTGTGGGAGCAGTGGGCGCGCTTCGAGCTCATGCAGGGTGACGCGGAGCGCGCGCGCGGGCTCTACCGCGCCGCGCTGCTGCACGCCGAGGGACGCCCGCGCGCGCGCGCGGAGAGCCTGCGCAAGTGGGCGGTGATGGAGTTCGGCGCCGACAACCGAGTTGCCGCGGATGGGCTTTTCGAGCGCGCGCTCCGCGTGCTGGACGACGCCGAGCGCGCCGCGGCGGCGGCGGAGGAAGGGTTGGAGGAGGCGGAGGCGGAAACCAACGT
>Ga0206682_10004588_pt1 | contig 11173 bp, 5 predicted proteins | sample M240m12015metaG_FD_155444 | JGI IMG/M metagenome (GOLD analysis project Ga0206682, IMG submission 155444) | Ammonia-oxidizing marine archaeal communities from Monterey Bay, California, United States - M2 40m 12015 | ecosystem: Environmental > Aquatic > Marine > Intertidal zone | place: USA... | reverse complement strand
CGTCCACCGTCGCCACCACGTCCTTTCGTCGCGAGCGACCGGTTTCCGCCACCGCCAACGCGCCCGGATCACACAGCGCCTCCAAACGCGTTTGGACCGCGCCCGCGGCGGCGCGCCGGGAATGAATAACGCCCGAGTCGGCGGCGCGCCGCGCGCGCGCGGCGAACCGTCGTTTCTCCGCCTCCCACTCCGCACACGCCTCGCGGTCCTCGTCGTCGTCCTGGCGTCGTCTCGCCGTCGTCTCGGTCGGCGCGTCTTCGTCGCTCTCGGCACTCTCGGCGTCGCTCGCCTCGCTGTCGCGCGCGCGCGCGTCGTCGTCACCGTCGCGCGCCTGCGACGACAGCGCGCCGAGCGGGTCCGCGAACGCCTTCTCGGCGACGATCTTCTCCGCGCCCGCGCACGTCTCGCGCGGCGCGTCCAGGGGGTGGGCGCGCGCCTCCTCGCGCCGACGCACCGACGCGCTTCGCGCCTCCGCCGCGGAATCGCCGTCCCGGAAGTCCATCGGGGCCACGGCCCACGCCCTCCCGCCGACCGGCCCGACCCACGCCGAGGGCGCCAGGCGCGCGCGTGGGCAGTTTCGTTGTTCGTTCGCGACACCGACAAGGAAATGGGCGTCTCGCCCGGGCGGACGAACTCTCGAATAGATCTGGCATCTGGGCGAAAAGGTTTTCCCGAGCGGATGACCGTCGGTATGCCCAGTCGCGGTTCGTCCCGCGTCAGCACAACACTCCGCGTCACCGCGTCCCCGGCTCGATCCGCAGTCGACCTCCATCGCACGTACACGCCGCGCCGCCGCGACCGCGCGCGCTCCCGACACGACATGAGCGGTTTGTCCCCGGAAGTCCAAGCCTTCAAGGATGAGGGCAACAAAAACTTCCGAGTCGCTGAGTATCTCAAGGCGGCCGCGTCCTACACCAAGGCTCTGAAGCATGCAGAAAGGGACGGATCGGAACAGTGCGTCGCCGCGGTTCGCGATCACCACGCGATATCACGCGTTCGGGTCATCTCGCGTGCGCCGACGCGTCCGCCACTCCGCGGTTTTCCTCGCGCGTCTCGTCCCCAGAGATGCGAAGAAAAACCGTTGCTCTCGCATCTGACGCCGATCGCGCCGATCGTCGCTTTCTCTCCCGCACCACCCATCCACGCAGGCGCGAGCTCGCGCCCATCTACAGCAACCGGAGCGCTTCGTTCCTGAAGCTCTCGAAGGTGAGCCAGGCTCTGTCCGACGCCGAGCGATGTATCGAGCTCAGGCCGGACTGGGACAAGGCGTACTTCAGGAAGGCGACGGCGCTCGAGGCGCAGGACGACGACGACGCGGCGCTGGTGCAGTTCGAGGTGCGAAAAGGCTTTTTTTCGAGTCGCGATCGCGTCGCTTTTTCTTTCGTTTTTTCGCGAGCGCCCGACGCTGACCGAACGCGCGAACGCCTTCGTACCGGGGACGCGATCGAAACGACAAAAAACAGGAGGCTTTGCGCGTCGCGACCGAGGACCAGACCGGCATGCTCGAGCAGAAGATCCGTCTGTGCAAGCAGCGCGTGGCGCGCGCGAAGCGCGCGGAGCACCACCAACCCAAGAAGGCGCACGGCGAGAAGGAAGTCGCCGGCAAGGTTCGCGACAAGGGGAGCGGGTTCAAGTTCGCCGGCGCTGCCGTACAGGCGCAGAACAAGATGAAGACGCTCGTCAAGAACGCCGCCGCCGCCGCGCCCGAGGAGAAGCAAGAGCCGAAGGCGCCGGCGCCGGCCGCCGGGGAGGGCACCGACGAGAACGCGGAGGCGGAGGCGCAGAAAAAAAAGGCCGCCGAAGAGAAGGCTGCGGCGGCGGCGAAGGCGGCCGCGGAGAAGAAGAAGGCCGCCGAAGAGAAGGCCGCCGCGGCGGCAAAGGCGGCCGCGGAGAAGAAGGCCGCCGAAGAGAAGGCTGCGGCGGCGGCGGCGGCGGCTGCCGCGGAGAAGAAGGCCGCCGAAGAGAAGGCGGCGGTGGCGGCGGCGGCTGCCGCAGAGAAGGCCAAGGTGGAACAGGCTGCTGCGGAACAGGCCGCCGCCGCCGCCGATAAAGCGGCAGCGGACGAAGCGGCAGCGAAGAAAGCCGCCCTGGCGAACAGACGCGCCAAGGCTGCTGCGGCGAAGAAGGCTGAAGAGGATGCGGCGGCGGCTGCGGCGGCGGCGGCGGCGGCGGCGGCGGCGAAACCCGCGCCCAAAAAGTCGCCTCGTCCCGAGGCGAAGAAATCGCCCCGTCCCTCAAAGAAGTCCGAGCCCATGCCTGTCTGGCTGCCTGTCGCCGTCCTCGGCGGGGTCGGCGCGCTGATGTTCGCCGTGATCGCGATCGGGGGGGCGAGGTCCAGAAACCGCGCGTGAAGAGAGGGAGGAGAAAATAAAAAACACACACGTGTCAGATCAAGCTGCCGAGACTCTCGACCGGTTTCCGGTCTGTCAACCCAGAAACGTGGGGGGGATGCGCTTTTCACGCGGCGGTGCAGGAATGGCGTGTGGCGTCGCCCGGATTAGGGAAACTCGGACCCCTGCAGTAAAACCCGTGCCCATGGATGCCCAGAAACTGACGACGCCGGGTACGCGCAGCGGTCGCTCGCACAACGGGGACGCACTGCCCCACTCGCGACGTCAGAACCGTCGTCGCGTGCGTTGCGGTAGACCCGTGGCGCTCGGAGCGGCGTGGCCGTGTTCTTTCGGTCGCGGGACGAAGGCGCGCGGCACTCGGCGCGTGGCGGATCCAGCGCAGGGGCTCGGGCGAGATGATGCGCTCTGAGTTCACCATCGAGGACATCGCCCGGGGGAGGACGATGACCATCACCGATCTCCACGATCTCGGCGGACAAGTGTTCGAGTGCAATAAGGTACGGCGAACCGCGTGGATCGTCCCGGGCTGATGTCCTGGCACGGGCGGCTCAGCGCGCCCGCCCCATCCGGATCCGCGCGACCCTTCGCGCCTGCCGCGAGACGACGGCCGACCCCTTTTTTCGTCGCTCCCCGTGTGTGCCTCGCCTGACCTCACCGGTCCTGTCGCGCTTTCCCCGCCCGCCCCGTTCGTTCCAGGCGCACGGCGACGCGCTCATCCGCGCGTTCTCCACCAAGAAGTACCCGCGCCTGATCGTGGTCAAGGACGCGCTCATCGTGAGTGTCAAGGTTGACGATCGCGGGTTCGTCGTGCACAAGTGGACGAAGAAGATCGTCGACCTGAAGCAGGTGTACTTGGTCGTCAAGGACAACCGCCGCGTGTACCAGCTCGCGCTGGAGTTCAACCAGAGGCCCGGGGAGAAGAAACCGTTCACGGACGTCCTGCAGTTCAACCCCACGACGTCCCGGGACTTCACGCAGACCATCTCGCGCCTGCGCAAGGAGTTGCTCGGGAACCGACGACCGGGCGCGGGCGCGGAGGCGTCGCCCGCGCGCCGCGATGAATCTTCCGCAACGAATCGCGCGTCGTTCGACCGGCACCGCGCCCAGCACACCGCGCACGAGCCCCCCGAAAGACAGCAGCGCCAGAGCGCGTTCGGGGACGCCATCGCCAACGCCAACGCGCAGAGGTTCGCGCAGCCTGGGATGGCGCCCGCGCCCCCCGCGCAGCCGCAGGTCTCGGCGCCGGCGCCGGCGCCGGCTCCGGTGAGCGACCCGTTCGCGCAGAACCCGTTCTCCGCGCCCGTGCCTCCCCCCGCGCACTCGCCGACGCGCGCCGGCCCGGAGTCCGTCGGCGGGTCCGTCACCTTCGACAACATGATGCAGAGCGTGCAGGCGAACGGCCACCAGATGGAGACGCTGTTCTCGCCGGCGCCCAGCCAGGGCGCCGGCGCAGTGGCCGACCCGTTCGCGGCGATGGCGGCGCCGGCGCAGCCGCCGCAGACGCAGCAGACGCAGCAGCAGCAGATGATGTCCGACCCCTTCGCGATGGGGGTGCAGCAGCCTCAGATGCAGCAGATGGCGCCGCAGCAGATGGCGCCGCAGCAGATGGCGGCGAACCCCTTTGCGCCTGCGGCGGCGCCCGCGCAGGTGAGCGACCCGTTCGCGGCGATGCCGACGCAGGCCAACCCGTTCGCGGCGCCGGCGCAGCCCGCGCAGGCCAACCCGTTCGCGGCGGCGCCCTACCAGCCTCCCCAACAGCAGCAGAACAACCCCTTCGCGTGATGGAGAGGAGAGGCGTCGCGGACGCGGACGGTATCGCGCGGACGTCGCATCGCGCGTAGTGGCATCCGCCGTCGCGTTGTTTCACAAACGTCTGTCTACGTAGTCTATCCTCTCCTCGCACATCTCTAGTCGCTAACTAGCTACTGTACTAGTCTATCTTGTACACCCGCTTCGCCGTGCCGCTGAACAGCGCTTCGCGCTCTTCCGCGGAAAAACCCGCGTCTTTGGTGAAGCGCTTGTGTGCGTTCCAAAGCACGCCGTACGACACCCCCACCTTGTCCACCGGGAAGTTGCTCTCCAGCATGCACCGTCGCGCGCCGAAGGTTTTCACGGTCCACGCGTACGCCGGCCCGAACGTCGCGGCCACCTCCGCCGAGCCGGGAGGCGCGTCTCTGCGTTCGAAGCCCGCGCCCACCGAGGGCAGGACGAACCCGCCGATCTTGACGAACACGTTGGGACACGCAGAGGCGATCTCCGCCATAGCTTTTTTCCAGGCTTCGTCCGCCGACGCGTCGACGCGCGTCTCCTCCCCGCCAAACAGGCGCGTCGGCGTTCCCGCGTGGTCGAGCACGATCGTCGCGTCCGGGAACGCGCGCGCGAGGTCGCGCACGTCCCCGAGCTGGTGCGCGTAGCACCACGCGTCGAACGTCAGGCCGAGCCTCGCGAGCACGGCAAAGCCTTCGCGGAACTTGGCATCCGCGTACAGACCCGGCGACTTGGCGAAGTTTTCGACGTCCGGCTGTTCGTCGTGCGCCGCAGAGCACCGCACGCCGCGGAAGTTGGGGCACCGCCGGACGCACTCCGCGAGGAGCGGCTCGATGTCGGCGCCGTACGTCTGCAAGTCGGCGCTCCCAACGATCGCGGCGCACGCGCGCACGTCGCCGTACTGCCCGGAGGCGAATTGCGCGGCGACGCCCTGTGCGAAAACCACCTCGCCCAAAGGCGCGAGTTTGGCGGTCGTCTCGGGGTCCGGGCCGTCCTTGCTGTGGAACGCGTGCGCCTCGATGTACACCGTGCGCGTCACGTTGTGGCCCGCGCCCACGATGTCGTCAACCAGCTCGTCAGCCATGTAGTACTGCTGCTTCATGATGCCGAGCAAGTTGTAGCCCATGAGCAGGCGGTAGTCCCACATGTGATGATGCGGATCGACAATCTCGAGGTCGGGCTCCAGCGCCTCCTCCCGCGTCTGCGCGTGCCACGCCTCGAGCTTCGCCTGGCCGGCGAGCCAAGTCTCACGCGCCTTCAACAGCTGATCCATCATGTCGCCGGCGTGAGGCGAGGCCGTTTAGGGTTCAGGGGGGTGCGGGCGGAGTGCGCGCGGAGCCTCGAGATCTGCTGCAATACAGCTGATGAACGAGTTGCATAAATAACAACATGTTGCATAACAACTAAAAAAAAGTTTGACCGCCGGCGCGGCGGCGGGGACGCAGACAGACGCGCGTCACGCCGGCGACGACGGCGCGAACAGCGATCGGTTCTACCCTTCGCGACTGTTATAAAACCACCTCATCTCAGCGCTCTTCTCGTTAGCTATCATACTAGTGTTTCCCGTCGACCCACATGTACGTCAGCGCCTTGGGCTCGAGGTGCGGGTTTTCCGCGAGCAGCTCGTGCACGCGGTTCTCGCGGCGGTACATCTGGTCGGTGCGCAGCCAGAACCGCACCTCGTCCAGCCCGTCCGGCCGCTCGCCCTGTCGCAGCAGCAGAAAAACCACCTGGTGCCTGTCCTCCTCGCCGGACGGCGCGGGCATCAAGTACTTCGCGCGCATGTTCGACTGCGCGCCGCACTCCACCGTGGATCCCCCCCGGCAATCCGTCCAGAGCGCGTGCAGAAACGTCTGGTCGCGCTTCCCTTTCTTCGCGTCGACGCCCTGCATCCCGAACGTCGCGTCCGCGTCGAACATCACCACCGTGAACCGCGCGGGGTCATCCGGGCCGTCCATGAACTCCGGCCAGCTGATCAGAGGCAAGCGCTGCAGCCACGGCTCGTCGAACAGCTTCGCGTACACGTTCCCGGTGATTTTCACGCCCGCGTAATCCACCGTCAGCTCGGTCAATCCCGAGGTGGTGTTCACGCCGAGACGCTCCATCACGCTCTCGAGGGACAGCGTGTCCGCGCCGAAGTCGGGGAGCTGGGACACCGACGCGGCGGTCTCGTGAACGTCCACGGGGACCCCGGCGCGCGACGCGTCGTGCCGCGTCGCGGCCAGCGCGCACAGCCCGGCGAGCGCGAGGCTCGTCAGGGCGGCGAACGTCCACCGGTGTCTCCCCGCGCTCCTGTTCGACTTCGGTTGCGGGGGGAGCGCGTCCGCGTGGACGCCGCCCGCTCCCGGGGAAGCGCAGAGCAACGCCGCGGTCTCATCGGTCGAGGGCATCGCGCGTCGAGCGGGGCAGCGCTCGCGCGAGGGCCACCGCGCGAGGCGCGGGCGGGCGTGCGCGCGAGGGAGTGCTCCAAGTCGCTAGGAAAGATGACTGTCTCGGTCGAGGAGAAACGTGTCGTGCGGATATGAGCATTTAGTCACAAATCGGTGAGCGAGGGTGTTGACAGCCGCGACTACAGTTGTTTATTTATGACTATTGCCCGACGACCGTGCTCACGACGCCGCTCCGCTCACGCGGCCGGGTCGTCGTCTCTAAAACACCGACTTGGTCGGGTCGTGCCTCGGCGTGACTCGCCTGACGAAGTGGTCGTAGTCCATGAACCCCTTCCCCTCGGGGTCGTACCGCCGCCACAGCTTCTGGAACGCATCTTCGTCCGGGAAGAAGTTCATCGCGACGAGCCATTTCCGAAACTCCTCCGGCGACACGAAGCCGCTGCGGTCGTAATCCAACTCGCGGAACACCTGCCTGGCGCTCCCCATCTTGTCCGCCTTGGACATGATCTTCCGCTGCAGCAGGTTGTCGAAGTCCACCGCGTACAGCCCCTGGGACTTGGGCAGGATGTTCGCCGGCTTCGGGTCGTGGTGCGCGATGGACTGCCAGTTGCCCTCGAGGTACCCCGGGTTTTCGTGCTCGGGCAACACGCGCGCGATGAACTCGTCAAACTGAATCGACCCGTCGCCGTTCGCGTCGTACCGCGCTAAGATGGCGCGAAGGTCTCCCGGGGTCGGGTGGATGTTCATCATCGCGAGCCCGCGTGTGAACTCGTCGCGGTCCAGGCGCCCGTCGCCGTCGCCGTCCATCTGGCGGAACAGCTTGCGCAGACCGGCCAAACCGCGCCCGCGCGCGCGCATCCACTCGAGGAGCATCTTCTGGAACGCCGGCGCCGACACGCGGTGCGTCTGCGGCTCCGCCGCGGACGCGGCGCGCGGCGCGCCCAGCGTCAGCGGCGGCGCCTTCACCGCCTGCGTCTCCACGGTGACGTCGCTCGTGCCGAAGTGGCGCATGTTGCGCATGGACGCGACGGTGTCGCGCTGGCGGTCGCGCACGCCCTCGGGGACAAGGCACCGCAGCATCTCGCAGTAGTCAATCTCGCCGTCGCCGTTGCTGTCGTACTTGCGCATGATCTCGTCCACCACTTCCGGCGCGGCGGCGATGTTGAAGCGCGCCATCGCCGTCTCAAACTCGCCGCGGTCCATCGCGCCGCTGCCGTCGCGGTCGAAGTACTTCCACCACGCGCGCGCGCCCTTTCCCGAGTTGGACGTGCGCTCGAGCGTCTTCTCGCGCAGCAGCGCCTCCAGGTCCCGGATGTCGGAGATGAGCGGGACGTACCCCGCGTCCCCGGCTCGGCCTCGGTCGAACACCGAGGGCTCCTGGAGCTTCTCCAGCGACGCCGCCAGGCGAACGCGGTCGTACCCCGCCCAGAGCCGGTCGGTTCCCTCCGCGCCCCAGCGCTCGCCCACGCGGCCGTCGGCTTTCTCCCCATCCTGCGTCTCCTGCGCGGACGGCGGCACGACGCGCGACGCCATCGCTCGGTAATCCACCACGCCCGAACCGGGTCGCGTCTCGTGCCTCGCCACCAGCGTCTGAAACAACGCGTCGCTCGGGTCGACATTCAGCCGCCGCAGCGCGCGCCTGAACCCGGTGACGTCCAGGACGCCGACGCCGTCGTCGTCGAAAAACTTAAACGCGTCTACGAAATGACGCGTCGTCGCGTCGCCGCCGTTCTCGCCGCGCAGTTTGTCCAGCATCGCTGCCTCCGCTCTGCGTGCGGTCAAGTCGTGCGTTGGGTCGGCGTGAAACGCGCCGTGCTCGTACGTGGGCGCGCCCGCGGTCGCCTTCCCGGTAGCGGCGTCGCGCGGATCCAGCTCGCGCATGCGCGCGTCGCGGTCGCGAGGCACCGCGCCGGCGGGAGTCACCGCGGTGTTCCGCGTCCGCCCGCTCGCCGCGGACCGCCTCGGGTCCGGCGCGGGCTGCGTGTACCCGGGGTAGGAGGCGCGGTAGACGCTGGGCGACACCGGCTCGAAGTCCGAGGGCATGAGGTACCTGATGAACTCCTGGTAATCCAGCGACCCGTTCCCGTCGAGGTCGTGTTTCCGGAACACCGCCTCCGTCACCGCCTCCGACGCCGGCATGACGTTCACGCGGCGCATCGCGAGCTTGAACTGGTCCAGGGTCAGCGCGTCGCCCGCGCGCAGGCGCCCGCCCTGCGGGTGCATGCCCGCCACCAGCCGCATCGCGGCGGCACGCGAGGTTGTGCGCGTCAGCAGCGCCGCGCGCATCGCCTCCTCCACCGCCTCTACGGTGTCGAGCGATGGGAACGCGTCGCTGGCGAAGTGCTCGCTGGGGTACTCGAACAGAGGCGTGACGCTCTTTTCGAGCACCTCCCCCGACTTGGACGCGCGCGCCCTAATTGCTTCGTTCCTCCGCATGGCGGCGCGGTCGGGCGAGACGAGCGCGGCGTCGTCCGCGGGCGCGTCGCCGTTGAATCCGTCGTCCCGCGCGGGGGACAGCGGGGACATCCCTTTGGGTGAGCGCGGGGACATGGGGATCTTAGGCTCGTCGTCCCCGGGGACGTCGATGCGCAGGTTCGCAAATCCCCCCATGCCGCTCTGCGAGTCGCGGCCGGGCGAGTCGAACGACGACTTCGCGGGAGGCGAGCCGACGAACTCAAACTCGTCTTCGTTTTTGGAACTCGCCGCCGTCTCTTTGCGTCCCGGCGATCCGACCCAGTCGCCTCCGCCCGCGGGGTTGTCGTACAGCAAACTGTTCGGGTCGGAGGACGCCGCGGGAGCGCGCGGGGACGAGGGTAAGCCCCGCGTGGGCGGGCAGTAGTCCGGGTCGTTCGAGCCGACAGCCCTCGCGCGCGCCTCGCGCCTCGTGGACGCGGGCACGCGCGCGGTGGCGAAGCCCGTCATGGGCGAATTCTCCACCGGCGCGTACACCGCGGAGATGCCCGAACCGCTCCGCGCGATGTTCGCGAGGCGCGCGGCGAGCTCGCGCACGGACAGACACGCGTCGGCAAAGTCTTCGCGAGATGAGATGCTGCCGCGGGGAGGCTGGAATGCGCACGCCGCGGCGACGGCGGCGTACGACGCCTCGTCGCACGCCACGTTGAGCTCGGCGATTGTGCGTCGGAAATCAGCGCGCAGGATCGCCCCTGGAGGGGTCGCATCGCTCGAGCGCACGTGTCTCTGCAGGAAACGCGAAATGCCCTGCGCGCCGTCGCCGCCTTTCTGGAAGATTTTATCCACGAGGACGAACTCCCACGGCTGCGCCGAGGGCGCATCAGGGAACAGCACCATGGCGCCGGGTGGTGTGAGACGGTCGGCGCGATGGCGCCGATTCGTCCAAATTCGAGTTCGGTTGTCGAAACGACATCAGCCAACTTTTTATGCGGCAAAAAATCCATTCCTCTGCCGAGGAATCACCCAGTGGCACGACGCGCCCCACACGCGCGGCGTGCGTGAAGGTGGGTGGGATGGCCACCGCGCGCGTTCCCGCGCCAGTGAGATGTACGCGCTCACCTCCCCCCCCGAACCGGGTCACGTCGCTCTCTAGACGCGCGTCCGCGCTCGCGTTTCGCCGCACGAATGCGTCTGCTTCTTCGCGAGCGGCGGTTTCGGGATCGGCGTCCCTCCCCGCGCTGGATGCGCCGCGTCCGTCGGACCCGAGGACGGGCACGACCCGCTCTCTGTTCTGCTTCGGTCTCGGGTACACCTCCCTCGGACTCGCGGAGACGCTGCGGCGCGCGGGGTGGCGCGTCGCGGGCACGTGCCGCTCCGCGGAGCGCGCGCGCGCGCTCGAAGCGGCGGGCATCCCGGCGTTCGTGTGGTGTCCGGCTGAGAAAAAGTTCCTCGGCGACGACGGCGCCGCGGCGCTGCGGGACGCGACGCACGTGCTCGTTTCCGTACCGCCGACGGAGCGAGAGACGAGCGAACACAATCGAGAAGATACGCTCTCTATCGACCCCGTGCTGGCGGACGCCGCCTGCGTCGCCGCGCTCGAACGCTCCGGCGCCGAGGAGAATGAAATCGCGTGGCTCGCGTACCTGAGCAGCACGGGGGTGTACGGCGACCACGCGGGAAAATTCGTGGACGAAACCTCGCCGTGTGCGCCGACGACCGCGAAGACGCGCGCGCGCCTGGACGCGGAACGCGCGTGGGCGGCGTTCGCGCGTTCCGGGAAGGGTCCGAAGGGAACGAACAGAAACCTTCCCCTGCGCGTCTTCCGTCTGGGCGGCGTGTACGGTCCGCGGCGCAGTCTGCTCGACGCGGCGGCGCGCGCGAACGGTTCGGAAACGTCGACGTCGACGTCGACGTCGACGTCGGCGTCGGCGTCGACGCGTCCCAACGCTTCTCGCTCGTCTTCGCGCTTCTCGCGCGCGTTCGTGGCCCGGTGCCACGTCCGCGACGTCGTCGCGATCCTCTGCGCCAGCATGAGCCAGGCGGACGACGAGCGACGGAAGACTAACGAAGCGTTCGATTCCGGGGGGGGCCCGAACGCGGTGAAGGTTCCGGACATCCGGACGTACAACGCGGCGGACGACGCGCCCGCGCCGCGCGCCGTCGCGCTCGCGTTCGCGGCGGCGCTTCTAAAAACGGACGTCGACGTTCGAAACGAAACCGAACTGACCAAAGAAAACGAGCCTTCGGTCACTA
>Ga0206682_10004583_pt1 | contig 11183 bp, 10 predicted proteins | sample M240m12015metaG_FD_155444 | JGI IMG/M metagenome (GOLD analysis project Ga0206682, IMG submission 155444) | Ammonia-oxidizing marine archaeal communities from Monterey Bay, California, United States - M2 40m 12015 | ecosystem: Environmental > Aquatic > Marine > Intertidal zone | place: USA... | reverse complement strand
TTCGAGTCCTTTACTACCCACCAAAATAACAAAAGTGGGGGTGTAGCTCAGTTGGTTAGAGCGATCGCCTGTCACGCGATAGGTCGAGGGTTCGAGTCCCTTCACTCCCGCCACTTTTTCTTAATTTAATCTGTTAATATCAATTAAAATGTGACGTATCTGCTCTTCAACAAAGGTTAAAAACTGGTATATAGACTTCCATGTTATCTGAATTTTTAAAAGATTACTTACCTATTATATTATTCTTAGTGATTGCTTTAGCTCTTAGTTGTGCATTTGTTGTAGTTAATTTTATATTATCACCGAAACAACCAGATCCTGAAAAATTATCAGCTTATGAGTGTGGATTTGAACCTTTTGAAGACTCTAGGATGGAATTTGATGTAAGGTTTTATTTGGTTGCTATACTATTTATTATTTTTGATTTAGAAATTGCATTTTTATTTCCTTGGGCAATATCTCTTGGCAACATTGGTTTACTAGGTTTTTCATCAATGATGATTTTTTTATTCATACTTACTATTGGTTTTATTTATGAGTGGAAAAAGGGTGCGTTGGATTGGGAATAAAAATTAACTATAATGAATAATAAGATAGATCAAGTACCAGATGAATTTAAGAAACTAGCTGAAGATTTTAGTAAAAATGGTTTTATAACAACTTCTTTAGATAACTTAGTTAATTGGTCTAGATCTGGATCGTTGCACTGGATGACTTTTGGGTTAGCTTGTTGTGCGGTTGAAATGATGCAAACAGCTATGCCTAGATATGATCTAGAAAGATTTGGAGCTGCACCAAGAGGTTCACCTAGACAATCTGACGTCATGATTGTAGCTGGTACACTAACTAACAAAATGGCGCCAGCGCTTAGAAAAGTTTATGATCAAATGCCAGAACCAAGATATGTAATATCTATGGGAAGCTGTGCTAACGGAGGTGGATATTATCATTATTCATATTCAGTAGTAAGAGGATGTGATCGAATTGTTCCAGTTGATGTTTATGTTCCTGGATGTCCACCTTCTGCTGAGGCTTTATTGTATGGAATACTTCAACTTCAAAAAAAAATTAGAAACAAAGGCTCTTTTATTAGATAACTATGAATAATTTAATAGATTTAGAAAAAAAAATTAACTCAGGGTTAACTACTAAAATAAATAAAACTGAGATCAAGCATAATCAGCTTTATATTGAAACAGATAAAGATGATTTAATTGATGTAACACTTTTTATAAAAACAAACCAAGATACTAAATTTAGACAATTAATTGATATTACTGTTGTAGACTATCCAGAAAATTCACAAAGATTTAAAATGGTCTATTTGTTTTTAAGCCATGAGTTTAATCAAAGAATTATTCTAAGTTATGTTATTGCTGAAAATGAAGTAATACCATCATTAACAAGTATTTTCCCTGCAGCAAATTGGATGGAAAGAGAAGTGTTTGATATGTACGGCGTCTCATTTAAAGATCATCCTGATTTAAGAAGAATATTAACTGATTATGGCTTTGAGGGTCACCCTTTACGGAAAGATTTCCCATTAACAGGAAATACAGAAGTCAGATATAGCGAAGATCAAAAGAAAGTAATTAGTGAACCAGTTAAATTAGAACAAAACTACAGGAATTTTGATTATGAAAGCCCTTGGGAGGGTACAAAATATATCAAAGAAGAAATTGATAATAATGACAAAAAAAATTAAAAATTTAAATTTAAATTTTGGACCTCAACATCCTGCTGCTCATGGTGTTTTAAGATTAATTTTAGAGCTAGATGGTGAAGTTGTTGAAAAAGCTGATCCACATATAGGTTTATTGCATCGAGGAACTGAAAAGTTAATTGAAAACAAAACTTATATGCAGGCTGTACCTTATTTTGATCGTCTTGATTATGTGGCGCCAATGAACCAGGAACATGCATTTGCACTTGCAGTTGAAAAAATTTTAAACATCGATGTTCCAATAAGAGCTCAATATATAAGAGTTATTTTTTGTGAAATTGGTAGAATTTTAAGTCATATTTTAAATGTTACTACACAAGCATTAGATGTAGGAGCTTTAACACCATCATTGTGGGGATTTGAAGAGAGAGAAACTTTGATGACTTTCTATGAAAGAGCTTCAGGATCAAGACTTCATGCAAATTATTTTAGAGCAGGTGGTGTACACCAAGATTTACCCAATGGTTTAGAAGAAGATATTGCAAAATTTTGTGAAACATTTCCAAAAATAATTGATGATTTAGAAAGTTTATTAACAGATAATAGAATTTTCAAACAAAGAAATGTTGATATAGGAATAGTAACTAAAGAAGATGCGCTAGATTACTCTTTTTCAGGTGTTATGATTAGAGGGTCGGGTGTACCATGGGATCTAAGGAAATCTCAGCCATATGATTGTTATGATCAATTAGAATTCAAAATCCCAGTTGGTAAAAATGGTGATTGTTATGATAGATATCTATGTAGGATAGAAGAGATGAAGGAAAGTATTTCTATAATCAAACAATGTCTTGTTAAAATAGAAAAAGGTCCAATAAAATCTTCAGATGGTAAAATAAGCCCGCCACCAAAAAAAGATCTTAAACAATCAATGGAAGCTTTAATTCATCATTTTAAACTTTTCACAGAGGGGTACAGAGTGCCTAAAGATGAAATTTATACAGCTGTAGAAGCACCGAAGGGTGAATTTGGAGTATATCTTATTTCAGATGGGTCAAGCAAACCATACAAATGTAAGATTAGAGCTCCAGGGTTTTCACATTTGCAATCTATGGATTATTTAATTAAAGGACATATGTTGGCGGACGTGCCTGCTGTTTTAGGCTCATTAGATATTGTTTTTGGAGAGGTGGATAGATGAGTTTAAGAAGACCGTCAAAAAATCAACCAGAAAGTTTTGAATTTAACTCCTCTTCATTAGAGGCTGCAAAAAATATTATTGCTAAATATCCCGAAGGAAAACAACAAAGTGCAGTTATGGCATTACTTTATATAGCTCAAAGACAGAACAATAATTGGATACCTTTAGCTGCAATGAAATATATCGCTAAATTTTTAGACATGCCATACATCAAAGTTTATGAGGTAGCTACTTTTTATACAATGTATAACTTATCACCTGTTGGAAAATTTTTTGTACAAGTTTGTACGACAACACCATGTATGATTAGAGGTGCAAATAAATTAGTTGAAGCTTGTAAAGAAAAAATTTCAGTTAACGAGTCAGAACTTTCAAGTGACAAAAATTGTTCCTGGATGGAAGTTGAGTGTTTAGGTGCCTGTGTAAATGCGCCAATGATGCAAATTAATGATGATTATTATGAGGATTTAGATAAAGAAAAAACTTTGGAAATTTTAGATAAGATTTTAAAGGGTGAAAATCCTAAACCAGGATCATATAGAGGTCGTATAAATAACGAGCCCGAAAATAACAGAAAAACATTAATGGATTTAAAAAATGCTTAAAGATAAAGACAGGATTTTTCAAAATTTATATAATGATATGGGGTCTGACGTTAATTCCTCAAAAAAAAGAGGGGATTGGGTTGATACAAAAAATATTACAGACAAAGGAAGAGATTGGATAATAAATGAAGTTAAAGAATCTCAGCTTAGAGGAAGAGGTGGAGCAGGATTTCCTACTGGATTAAAATGGTCTTTTGCTCCAAAGGAAATTGGCTCGAGACCTCATTATTTAGTTATTAATGGGGACGAGTCGGAACCTGGCACTTGTAAAGACAGAGATATATTAAGATTTGAACCACATAAATTAATTGAAGGATGTTTAATTGCTGCTTATGCGGTTCAAGCACATGTTTGTTATATTTATATTAGAGGTGAGTATTTTGTTGATGGTCAAAAGCTTCAAGCTGCAATTGATGAAGCTTATGAAAAAAAATTAATAGGAAAAAATTCAGCAGGCACAGGTTGGGATTTAGATATTTATATTCATTATGGAGCAGGTGCATACATATGTGGTGAAGAAACCGCTTTACTCGAAAGTATTGAAGGTAAAAAAGGTCAGCCAAGATTAAAACCACCCTTTCCAGCTTTAATTGGATTATATGGATGTCCAACAATAATTAACAATGTAGAAACAATTGCTGTTGTTCCGACAATACTTAGAAAAGGTGGGAAATGGTTTGCATCCTTGGGAAGAGAAAAAAATACCGGAACAAAAATTTTCTGTATATCTGGCAATGTAAACAAACCTTGTAATGTTGAAGAAGAAATGAATATACCTTTAAAAGAATTAATAGAAATTCATGCAGGAGGAGTTATAGGTGGTTGGGAAAATTTGCAGGCAGTAATACCTGGTGGATCTTCTATGCCATTAATTCCACAAGAAAAATGTGAAACTCTCACGATGGATTTTGATTCTTTAATGGCAGAAAAAAGTGGATTGGGAACTGCTGGAATCGTTGTAATTAATAAAGACCAAGACATAATTAAGTGTATGGCAAGAATTGCAAGATTTTATAAACATGAAAGTTGTGGTCAATGCACCCCATGTAGAGAAGGATCTGGTTGGATGTGGAGAATGCTGGAAAGAATGGCAGCAGGGGAAGCAACCAAAGATGAAGTAGACATGTTAGGTGATGTTACAAACCAAATAGCAGGACATACTATTTGTGCTTTTGGCGAAGGCTCATCTTGGCCTGTTCAAGGTTTGTTAAGACATTTTAAAAAAGAAATTGAAAAAAGAAATAACCTAGATCCTATAATACAGAAAAAAATTGATATTCCTTATTTAGTTGATCAACACCTATTGGATAAAAAAAATGCTTAAACTAAAAGTAAATGATATTGATATTGAGATAGAAGATGGTTTGACTGTTCTTCAAGCTTGTGAAAAAGCTGGTGTTGAAATTCCTAGATTTTGCTACCATGAAAAGTTGTCCATAGCAGGTAATTGTAGAATGTGTTTAGTTGAAATGGAAAAATCTCCCAAACCAGTTGCATCTTGTGCTATGCCAGCTGCAGAGGGCATGAATATTAAAACAAACACTCCTTTTGTTGAAAAAGCTAGAAAAGGTGTGATGGAATTTTTATTAGCCAACCATCCATTAGATTGTCCTGTTTGTGACCAAGGAGGTGAATGTGATCTTCAAGATCAATCCATGTTTTATGGTGTAGATAAATCAAGATTTAAAGAAAATAAAAGATCAGTTCCTGAAAAGAATATGGGTCCCCTTATTAAAACTCAAATGACAAGATGTATTCATTGTACACGTTGTGTAAGATTTGCTACTGAGATTGCCGGTGTTCCAGAAATAGGAGCAATTGGCAGAGGTGAGGATATGCAAATTACTACTTATTTAGAACAATCAATGCAATCAGAATTATCAGCTAATGTTGTTGATCTTTGTCCCGTAGGAGCACTTACTTCTAAACCTTATGTGTTTGAAGCTAGACCCTGGGAATTAAAAAAAACTGAAACTATCGATGTTATGGATGCAATTGGTTCTAACATAAGGGTAGATACTTATGATTGGGAAGTAAAAAGAGTTCTTCCAATTATCAATGAAGATATCAATGAAGAATGGATTTCAGATAAAACTAGATATGCATGTGATGGATTGCTTCATCAAAGATTAGATACACCATTTATTAAATATAATAATAAATTTGAGAAAGCTTCGTGGGAAGAGGTTTATAAAATTATTAAATCTAAATTTGAAAACACTTCTAAAGATAAAATTTGTGGATTTGTAGGTGATTTAACAAATATGGAAACTAGTTATATTTTTAAAGAATTCTTTGATCGAACATTAAATAGTAAAAATTATGAGTCAAGATCAGACAATAGATTTGTAAATTTTTCTAAAAGAGAAAATTATTTATTCAATTCTTCTATTAATGGAATTGAAGAAACAGATTTAATTTTATTAGTTGGGGTAAACCCAAGGTATGAAGCAACTATTTTAAATGCTAGAATTAGAAAAGCTTATTTAAACAACAAAACAAAAATTGTTTCATTAAATGACGTGGGAGATTTAACATACCCATATCAAAGTTTGAACGGCCAAACTCAAACACTAAATGATATTTTTGAAGGTACCCATGAAATCTCTAAAGACATAATTGACTCGAAAAAACCAATGATAGTAATTGGAGAGTCATTATTGAGATCAAGATCTTCAGAATTTTTATTTAATAAAATAAAAAAATTTTTAGTAAAAAATAGCAAAATTTCTGATGAATGGAATTCTTTAAATATCTTATCATGTGACGCATCAACAGTAGGAAATTTTGACCTTGGCATAATCAATAATCAAAATAATTTATTAAACGATTTAAAAGAACATAAATTCGATATGCTTTATTTATTGGGTCAAGATAGCTTAGATTTTGAAAAAAAAGATGAGTTCATCATTTATCAAGGTAGTCATGGTGACAAAGGAGCAGAGTGTGCAGACATTATTTTACCAGGCTCAGCATACACTGAACAAGATGGATACTTTACAAACTTAGAGGGAAAAGTTCAAAAAGCTTACAAAGCATCATACCCACCAGGTGAAGCAAAAGAAGATTGGCAAATAATTAATGAACTTGCTGAATGCATGAATAATAGAAAATTATTTAATGATAAAGATGAATTAGAAAGCAGTATGTTTAATTACTTAAATTTACAAAATGAAAAACATACAGAAGAGACAATTAATTCAGATAAAGAATTTAAAGATGAAAAGTTAACAATTAATGTTAAAGATTATTATTTTTCTAATGTTATTACCAGATCCTCAAAAACAATGGTTGAATGTAATAACTCTAAAATAAAATTAAAATCTACAGGTACAGAAGGTTAACATGGATTATGTTGGTATAGTTTTTCAAGAAGTCTATAGAATTTTATTCTTATTAGTTCCTGTTTTAGTGTCTGTAGCAATGATTGTTTGGCTTGATAGAAGAGTATGGGCATTTGTTCAAAAAAGACAAGGTCCTAATGTTGTTGGCCCTTTTGGTTTGTTACAATCAGTTGCAGATGCTTTGAAATATATTTTTAAAGAAATTATAATTCCCTCTAGTTCTAATAAGATAATTTTTATCTTAGCCCCAATTGTAACTATGACTCTGGCTTTGATAGCTTGGGCAGTTATTCCATTTAGTGCAACTCAAGTATTAGCTGATATCAATGTTGGAATACTTTACTTGTTTGCAGTTTCTTCACTTGGTGTTTATGGAATTATTATGGGTGGCTGGGCTTCAAACTCAAAATATCCTTTTCTAGGTGCAATTCGATCAGCTGCACAAATGGTGTCATATGAAGTTTCTATAGGTGTAATCATTATCAATGTATTACTCTGTGTCGGATCTTTAAATCTAAATGACATCGTTATAGCTCAACAAAATTTATGGTTTGTTATTCCGCTATTTCCAATGTTCGTTATTTTTTTTATATCAGCATTAGCTGAAACAAATAGACCTCCATTTGATTTACCTGAAGCTGAAGCTGAATTAGTGGCTGGTTATCAAACAGAATATTCAGGCATGATGTATGCTATGTTTTGGTTAGGTGAGTATGCCAATATTTTATTAATGTGTGCTATGGGTGCAATATTATTTTTAGGCGGCTGGTTATCACCAATTGAGGTTTACCCATTCACACTTATACCAGGCGCAATATGGTTAATATTGAAAATTTTATTTTTATTTATTTTATTTGCGTTAGTTAAAGCTATTGTGCCAAGATATCGATATGATCAATTAATGAGACTAGGTTGGAAAGTATTCCTACCATTATCATTAACTTGGGTGATATTAACGGCTAGCTATTTATTTTACTTCAATCTTTTACCCGTAAATTAATAATGAAATTATCAAGATTTTTTAAAACTATATTTATGACAGACTTTATTGGTGGTTTGGCTATAGCAATTAAAGAACTTTTTAAATCAAAAAAAACAATCAATTATCCATTTGAAAAAGGAAAAATAAGCCCACGTTTTAGAGGCGAACATGCACTTAGAAGATATCCAAATGGTGAGGAAAGATGTATCGCATGTAAATTGTGTGAAGCTGTCTGTCCAGCCCAAGCTATTACAATCGAGTCAGCGGCCAGAGATGATGGTAGTAGAAAAACTACGAGATATGATATTGATATGATGAAATGTATTTACTGTGGTTTATGTGAAGAAGCTTGCCCCGTCGATGCAATTGTTCAAGGTCCAAATTTTGAATTTTCAACAGAAACAAGAGAAGAACTTTATTATACAAAAGAAAAACTTTTAGATAATGGTGATAGATGGGAAAATGTATTAGCTGCAAATATTAAAGCTGATAACCCATACAGATAAATCTATGATTGCTCATTCAATTTTTTTTTATACGTTTTCATTTATAGCTGTAGTTTCAGCAATTATGGTTACAGTTTCTAAAAATACTGTCCATTCAGTTTTTTTTCTAATTTTAGATTTCATAAGCATATCTTGTCTTTTTATTATGATAGGAGCTGAGTTTTTAGGAATGATAATGTTAATCGTTTATGTTGGTGCTGTAGCAGTATTGTTTTTGTTTGTAGTAATGATGTTAAATGTTGCTCAGCAAAAAAATCAATGGTTTGCCTCAGAAGAGAACTCAAAACATATCCCTGTAGGTCTAATCATTAGTACAATTATTTTTTTTGAATTGATAATTGTTATTGGTGGTTGGAAGTATAAACCTGATTTATTTGATTTAAATAATTCAATGGACAATTTAAATGTTAGTAACACTCACTCTATTGGTCAAATATTGTATACAGACTACATTCATGTATTTCAAATAAGTGGAATGATTTTATTAGTTGCTATGATTGGAGCAATTGTTTTAACTTTTAGGAAAAGAGAAGGCGTTAAAAAACAAAGTTATATAAATCAAATATCAAGAGAAAGATCTGATGGTGTCGAAGTTTTAGATGTTGAGACTAATAAAGGAGTTAAAATTGATGACTGAAATTAGTTTAGGACATTATTTAACTCTAGGAGCAGTTATTTTTTCAATTGGTATAATTGGTATTTTTCTTAATAGAAAAAATATTATTGTAATATTAATGAGTATCGAATTAATATTATTAGCTGTTAATATCAATTTAGTTGCATTTTCAATTTTCCTAGGTGATCTCACGGGACAAGTATTTACACTCTTTATTTTAACTGTTGCGGCTGCAGAAGCAGCAATAGGATTAGCAATCATAGTCGTTTATTATCGAAACTCAGGGACAATTCGAGTTGAAGAAATAGATAAATTGAAAGGATAACAATGGAAATTTCAATTATATTTCTTCCATTAATTGCATCTATAATCTCTGGATTTTTTGGTAAATATATAGGTGACAGAAATTCAGAAATAGTAACTAGTGTTTTAGTTTCAATATCTGCACTTTTATCTATATCAGTATTATACCAAGTTATAGTTAATCAATATGAAGAAAATATTGTAATTGCAACTTGGATAAATTCTGGATCATTAAATGTCAATTGGTCCATGCTAATAGATCCTTTGTCTGCAGTGATGCTTGTTGTTGTTACATTAGTATCTTCGTTGGTACATATTTATTCAATTGGTTACATGTCTCATGATCCACACAAGCCACGTTTCATGGCTTATTTGTCTTTATTTACTTTTGCTATGTTAATGCTTGTTACTTCTGACAATTTTATACAATTATTTTTTGGCTGGGAAGGGGTTGGTCTTTGTTCATATTTTTTAATTGGTTTTTGGTTTAAAAAAGAAAGTGCAAATGCTGCTGCAATTAAAGCTTTTGTAGTGAATAGAGTTGGAGATTTTGGGTTTGCATTAGGTATATTTTTAATTTTTTACTTATTTGGAACAGTCAATTATTCTGAAGTATTTCAGCAAATTCCAACAGTAGTAGATAAAAATTTAATGTTTTTAGGCTTTGAAGTTAAAGCAATTGATTTAGCATGTTTACTTCTATTTATCGGCGCTATGGGTAAATCTGCTCAAATCTTACTTCATACTTGGTTGCCGGATGCAATGGAAGGACCAACACCAGTATCCGCACTAATACACGCTGCAACTATGGTGACAGCTGGTGTATTTTTAGTTGTAAGATGCTCACCAATTTATGAATATTCTCCATTAATATTAAACTTAATAACAATTGTTGGAATGTCGACTGCTTTTTTTGCAGCAACAGTAGCATTAGTTCAAACAGACATAAAAAAAATCATAGCTTATTCAACTTGTAGTCAGCTAGGCTACATGTTTTTTGCTGCTGGTGTAGGAGCTTACAATGTTGCTATGTTTCATTTATTTACCCATGCTTTTTTTAAAGCTTTATTGTTTTTAGGATCTGGTTCTGTAATCCATGCTTTTAAAGATGAGCAAGATATAAATAACATGGGAGGTATCTGGAAGAAATTACCTTACACATATGCATTGATGATTATAGGTACTCTTGCATTGACTGGTTTTCCATTTCTATCAGGTTTTTATTCAAAAGATGCAATTATTGAATTTGCATATTTAAAGGGCAATACTGTAGGATACTATGCAGCAGGTATTGGAATTTTTACTGCTTTTTTAACCTCAATTTATTCTTGGAGATTAATTTTTAAAACTTTTCACGGTGATTACAATAATAAAAAAATTGATATTAGCGAAACTCATGAGTCTCCATTAGTAATGATGGTGCCTTTGGTAATATTAGCTATAGGAGCTATATTTGCAGGTTTTTTATTTAAAGATTTGTTCATTGGTCATGGTGAAGAAAATTATTTTTGGTCAGATTCAATTAAATTTTTAAAACCTTTGAGTACTGATCATCCACCTTTATGGTTTTTGCTATTAACTCCTTGCCTAGTTCTTTTATCTATTCCTATGTCTTACTATTTATTTGTTAAAAACAAAGCATTGCCTAATACAATAGCTGAGATCAATAGACCTCTTTATAAATTTTTGATCAATAAATGGTATTTTGATGAACTTTATGAAACCATATTTATAAAACCATCAAAAAAGTTAGGTTTATTTTTATGGAAATTTTGTGATGGAAAAATAATTGATGGTTTTGGACCAGATGGTATCTCATCGTTCATTAAAAAATGCTCTATTAAAGCAAATAAATTTCAAAGTGGTTTTATTTACCAGTATGCTTTTGTTATGCTTTTAGGTTTTTCAGCTTTATTAACCTTTTTAATTGTTAAATAAATGAATTTTCCAATTCTATCTTCTT
>Ga0206682_10004582_pt1 | contig 11184 bp, 15 predicted proteins | sample M240m12015metaG_FD_155444 | JGI IMG/M metagenome (GOLD analysis project Ga0206682, IMG submission 155444) | Ammonia-oxidizing marine archaeal communities from Monterey Bay, California, United States - M2 40m 12015 | ecosystem: Environmental > Aquatic > Marine > Intertidal zone | place: USA... | reverse complement strand
CGAGCCATAGAATATGACCATCATCATTCATTTGTGTTTACATTTTACTTACACTACTACTTATAATAATTTACAGTAAAAACGTTTGGATTTTATACTATAAATATTGATTTTGGTTCAAAAAAAAATGCGAGTTTTTCTCTTTTGTTTGTTTTTGGCAATATCACGCGCGTGCACTGTTTCTCAAACCCAAGCTTTTGAATGTCTTTTGAGAGACAAATGTTTGACAAAAATTCAGATACATCGCAAAACAAAAATGAAATCCAGGCTTAAATCTACGTTCATTTTAGCAAATGAAGGTACCAAGTATGAGAAATTATTTAAAGATTGTGATGGCAATCACGATGGGTGTTTAGATATGACGGAAATTCGATCAATGCCAAATTGTAAGCGGAGTTGTCGATGGCTGGAAACCATGGTTGATTTAGCATGTTGATCTTATCGAAGTTTATGATTTTTGGCGGAGCCGAGGGCCAAGGCCCAAAATGTGTCTACAGTGGTCACAATCGCGTAGCTTCCAATAGGATGCAAATTTTCAATAGCTATCACTGTTGAATTTCTTGAAGAATGATGAATCTGTACTACATATTCTTTTCCTTTATTGTTTATAAACTTTTTCAATTTGTATTGTAATCTGTTTGCAAACGGTGGCTCGAATTGCAAAGCAAATAATTGGATTATCTTTGTAATTTCTGTTTCATTTTCTTTTAAAAATCGAATCTGAAATTTTTCCATACTTGTTTACCCAGGGATAATAAAGATCAAAGTAAATAGTGTTGATCCACTGCTTTGCTCGACCGATTATGTTCATTTTTTATGTGCAATTTTTCTGCGTTTACTTCTTCTTAAGTCTGCGTTCTCTTTTGTGGTTTGCTCGCCCTGGTTCTCTTTACATTCCGGATTATCTTTGTCAATAGAGATTTTTAGAGACCCAGAAACTACCTTTTGCCTACAAAACATGCATTTGAAGTTATTTTCTACCAATGAATCCGCCCAACACTTTAAACATGCCCCAGAAGACCCACAGTGTGTAAGAACACACGGCCTATCTGATTCCAAACAAATATCACAGTGCCTGATAGAAATATCAACTTTTGGTACAATCCAGCTCTGTTGTGAGTGTATAAAATAGATCATTTCTTCGAAGGTGTAGCAGGCATCCTGTGGTACAGATAATCCTGCATACAATGTTTGGCGGAGACGAGGACATAATTTTTTTTCGTTTATATTTTCTTCTGTTGACATCTTAATGTTGCATTCTTTAAATTTATCGAGCAATGACGGCAATAGATTTTGTAATATTGTTCCCATATAGTGTTGTGGGTGCTGCACTTTATGTAATAATGGGACGATTTTTTTCTTCTGATCGTCCGTTAATACTTCTTCGGCGTACGCACTATGGACAAATTCAATAGGGTTAACCTCAAACTCAACTAAAGCTGTAAATAAATCTCGTAAACAATCCTCTTTAAATTTTTCTTCAATTGATGTTAATATTTTATTGTATCGCGAAGGGCGAATTAAAATAGGATTAGAACCACTGCTTCCCGCACCAGATTCAAAGACTAACATGTAAATAACACCTCCTACTGTAAGGGTCGTGCCGAGTGATTTTTTGGCCCGGTGTGCTTCAATTTTCGCATTTTGGACTAAACTGAATGGTTGCCATTCTTCATCAGGTATAGAATGGTAAGTATCCATTAATTTGGTTGCTAATTCAATTTTTCCACGAGAAATTAAAAAATCTTGAAACTGAAAAGATCCATATTCAGTTGCTTCTGCGTCGTCTGGATCAAAAACTCGATCGAATAAATCGTATAATATCAGTTTTTGACAGTCTGGCAAAGTTAGACCAGTTTCACGGACGGCAGTGTGCATACGGTTGATCCTAAATGGTCCTTGGAAAACCCAAGAAAATCTCGCCCTCGTAATTTCTTTGAATTGGGAATGAGATAAATCTGAAATACCATATCTGCAGCGGACAAGGGTATTGCCTGCTGTTTTCATATAAATATTGCCCTTTTCGTATACCAAACAGTCTGTACCAACACGGAGATTCAGACTTTCACCGTTATCAGGATGCTCTTCTAATAGTCTTTGTATTTTTGGGGGGATCATAATGTGTGATTCTACATCGTTGTCCAAATTGATGTACTCTACCACATGAATAGCACTATCTGTATCATTAATTCCTATACGAATAGCGGTGTTTTGGGCACCGTGAATACAACCGTTTTGCGGGCGGAATTTCATTTGGTTTTTTTCTGGAATTCCCCATATTATTCCTTTCTCATTTTTCAAAATAATTTCTTCTAAAGTCGGATTCTCTCTCCTATTGCTTAAAAGTTCACTGTTTTCTGCAGAGCAATTTATCCATTCTTCGCCAAGTAAATATTGCCACGATGGTTTCATTTCGTCCATCAATGTTGTCATATTTATAGATAAATTATGTGTTCGCTTGTTAGATTACATTATAAACCAAAAGTTGAAATATGTGTAACAAATATAGGTTTTTATTGGAGCGAAGCAGTGTCATTACCTTCTACCAATAAAAAAAAAATAACATAGAATATATATATAAACGTAGTACACTTTGCTCAGAATAATGGAAGCATGGATTGGAGTTATAACTTCGTTCTGTTTGATAATAGGATGTTTTGGAATGATAGTCGTACTTTTTTTTTGGGATGAGACGATAGTATACTGTTGTACGCAATATGTACATTTGCACGAAGAAGTGGAAGTATCTGACCAATCGGAAGAAAATGAAGAAGAAAATGAAGAAGAAAATGACGAAGAAAATGAAATGGAAGAAGATAATCATTTACAAGTGGTTTCCGAAAATGATGGCTCGGAAGAAGAAGATGATACAGAACAAAACAATCACGTGATATTGCAAGTGGGTTCCGGTGAAATACAAGCGGCACAAGCGACCACTAAACGTTTTCTTTCCTCTGACTCGTACACTCTCCGCTTCGCTCAAGTTTAATTTTAGTTGAGTATTTAGTGCGTGCAGTTTCTGAGAAGATGGACAAATATTTTTGTAGCCACTGTCTGCAATTATGGAAACAGGATAAAATCATGGAAGGGTGTAAGGGTTGCAACGGTCACATCAAAAAAGGATGGTCTACAAAACAATTGGTCGAAATATATGAACCAATTTTGATTTCGAGCGAAGTGGACAGAGCATATTTTCCATTTTTACACTATATGTATAAGCCTCGGCTGATGTCAAAACCGAAATATACAGTATCAATCAAACAATTGACAAATATGATGTCAAATACAGACTATTTGATTGGGTTCAAGAAACAACAGCTTAAGTTTTTCAGGAAATATAAATTAGACCAAACCGATAAAAATTGGAATAGTTTACATTTTCTCGTTCAGAGAATGGCTGCACCTCAGATCAAAACATACTATAAATCATAGAACGGTATTATTAAAATGTTTTCATTCGGAAAGAAAAAAGAGAAACCGATGAAACAAATGAAAATAGAAACATATGTTGCTCCAACTACTTCGCCGAACAGTAATATCAAAAATTTTTTTGTTAAAATCACAAACATTTTCGGGTCTTGGAGCAGAGCTCCACCACAAATATAAAAAGACAGTATCCTAAAACCAAGGAAATCAAAAATTATTCTGTTTTTTTTTTCCTATAGTAGAGAAAAACACAAAACAAAAACTAAACAAAATCAATACAAAAATCAATCTTCAAAAAAACCCCAAAACACTGCACATTTATTAAAAACTGCTCTGTTTCAATTTTAAACACCAAAAATACAAACCTGACAATATTGCCGACCGACTGAACCTATTTCCGCGAAAAAAAAAATTTTTATGTCTCATCTGACTGAGAATCATATCAAATTGGCATCGTTTGAACTTGTCGATAGCTCGGGGTGGCAATACGGACAATCGTTTCCAAAAATCGAAGGAATGGAAAAACAAAGCTTTTATGTTGATCCATTTTATATTATTTCGCAACGTCTTCAAATCAAATGGAGTCAAGATCTCGATTGTGTTACTGGCAAAATTGAAACAAATTCAGTCAATGAAACCCAACATGTCTTTCGCAACTACAAAAACCAAAAAGAGTTCGATTCTGAAAAAGGCAGCAAAACATGGTTGGAAGAGTTTGAAACAAATCCGTTGAAATACGGCTTCGAGCATACACCAAAACGCACTGCTGAGAAACCAGACCGTATGGAAGAGGTGATTATGAAAGAAACTGGCCAGAAGGGATTCCAGTATACCGTTAATTACGATGGCGAAGGACATTGGGAATGTAACTGTTTCCATCATGAGCATCACCCAAATACATGCTGCAAACACATAAATGCGGCAATTGATTATTACTGCTGGGAGGTAGGAATGACACCACGTGAACAGAGTATAAATGGAAAAGCGAATCCAAAATGGGCACCTTACACCACCACCACCATGCTTACAGGGTGTTTGTTAAATAGGAAATCAGTCAAGAGAACGTTCCCAGGTTTTACAGATATCGTAACCGAGTTGAGAGAGGAGGAAGAGTAGAAAAAGAAGAAGATTTTAGGCGGCCCATGGGCCCATGGGCCCTTTTTTCAGAAAAACAAACTATTTCCAGCTAAATCTAAAATATCAAATAATAGTCGAGCGTATTCAGGCAAAATCCTATATATGTATTTATCGCGAAACAATCACAGCTTGCACAAATCAGTTTTTTTCTACTATATATAATCACTAAAAATATTAAAAATGTCAAGTTTAAAGAAAAGTACTACAAAAACTGAAACACCACAAAAAGTAGAAGAATCATATGTCAAAGAAGTAACCACTGAGGTTGACAAACCATATATTGCTAAACACCCTGCATTATTAGCAATGAAAAATCATTACGCGACTGTAGAAACAAAAGTGGACCATTTGGATCGCTACGTCGAGGTTAACCCATTCGAATAAATCTGTGATATCTGTAATGTCATATCTGTAATATTAAATAATATTAAATATTTTAAATTTTAACGCCATCAAATATTTTTTTGATAAAATGTATTATAAAAACTAATTACCGCACGCGATACTGGGTCTAACCCTGTAAAATATTCGTTGCAAATCAAATATAGGCCTTTCCAAAAATCTGAAGATCGCTCAGTGTATAAACAACTAAGTTTAAAATGTACTATTTCGTGTGACGTAAATCGTTTCAATATTTGAACAGCTTGTTTACGTGAATTACAAATGTTGGCATACCAAATACCTATACTCGACGGACGATTTTCCCATTTTTTGTCATATGGTGAATTTGCCATATATAACATATGCATATCTACATTCAAATAATTCGACCGTGTTCCGTTATAAACAGTAGAATAGTGTTTATAACAGGGCTTACCATCCTTACAGTGTACACAGTATAAGGATTGTATATAATTAACATGACAAATGTTGCAGGTCATTCTTTCATCGAAGATACCGCCTTTGTAATTTATCAATTTACCGATATTATATGTCCCAATACCCCCCTCTTCATATTGTATTTTGGGATTGTGCCAGCAAAAACTACACGCGTCACCAGGAATCAGTTGCATTTTGCAGAGACGATGACTTACTTTCACTATTGTCCTTACAAAAAACCTAAAAATGTGATAACTATCTAAGTAAAAATCTTAATGCGAGCCCGGCGTACAAAAAAAAATACTATAAATATATAATTATATCAATTATATGATAAGTAGTCCTTTAAATTTTGAAATAGATAATATTAATACAGATAATATTAATACAAATTTGATTCAAGGTGTTATTGTAAAAAAAAAGCAGTTCAATCTATTGCATGTGTTTACGAGATGCAACACAAATAAAAATGATAAATCTATTTTGGGTATTATGTTATATATCCTTACGATTTGTATGAATTTTTTTATTGGTTATTCGATATACCGAGCCCAAGATATCGAACAAACTAAATTAAGCAATGTTGATTTGTATGGAGATTTATGTATGGTTGCGTTTATTGCGTTTGCTTTAATTAATTTTAATTGGCATTCTTTCGAAAAATTGACTTGTTTAGGAAAAGATTCTTGTTGTCTCGGATTTATTAGGTATCTTGCTTTTGTCTGTGGTACGGTGTTGTCAACGGTAGTTTATGGTTCCATACGAAATATACCCTTTTTTCAATCATCGTTGAATAGCAATTTGACTGACGGACAATGGTGGTTATATTTTGCAGTTTTTACAGTCGTTTTTTTTATTAATGTATATTGGTTTATCAAACTATTTGATTTCAAGTTTACAAAACGCTGCTGCAAACCAAAATATGCCAATAAACTGATATTCGTACGATTATGGTTAGCGATTATAATTGTAAATATACTATCGTATTTCGTTTGTAAGGCTGATACATGTTCCTATCACTTACATCATTTTCATTTTGGACTTTGTTTAATCATATTATCAACACCCTTCATTGATAATTGGTTTGATATGGTTTTGCAGGGTGTTTTTTGGATGTTTCTATTAGAATCACAGTGGAACTATTCAGTTTCAATCGATAAATTCTTTATATAATATTTTCTTATATTTTACCACATTTTGTACGTTTATTGTTTTTAATGGTTTGACAAAAATTCTAAAACTTTTTATTTGTATTTTAAATATGAAAAACCTATATTTGAGCCTGCGAAACGAAAATCCCGGAAAAAACACCGGAATATTCCGGTGTTTTTTTTTAAAAATGTGAAGAAAATATAGGTTTTTCATGTTTTAGATTTAGCTGAGTTTAACAAAAATTCTTGGGCCGTATTTTAGGCCCTCGGCTCCGCCAAACTTTTTATGTGGTATTAATTCTTGAAATTTCCTTGGTTTATTATTGTGATATACATTGGTCGGACTTTGTCAGATGTTTTTTTTTTGGGTTTAAATATTTTGTTTTCTCGATAATTGAATTAATCGTATTCAACACATCATTACTATTTTTTGCCGATATCTCTTTGTATGTCATTTGTTTGCTACGAGCAAATTCAGTGCATTTTTCTATTTCGATACCTCTATTGATATCGTTTTTATTGCCAATTAACCACTGCAATCCGCCTTTGGCGCTACCAATAGATTTAAAATTTCGATAAATTTGATCAATTTTATACAATGAAGATGGTTCAGTCAAATCAAATACAAATAATACGGCATCACTCTCTTCAAAACTATTATTCGATTCTATGAATGTAACATCTGAACAAGTTGTATTTGTCATATATGAATTAATAATGGAACTTTTTCCAACTTGTGCTGTACCAGAGACAGTAATTTTATACATTTACTGATGATTTGTCACATATATATAGTATATATGATTAGCTTTACGATTTTCAAGATCAATTAAATATAATAAAATTTGTCAGTATAAAATATAATAACTTTTGATGAAAATGTCTAACACATATTATAACGATATACTTGAAGAATTTTGTAATTCTATTGAATCGAATCCGAGAACGTATTATGAATTTAATTTAAGTAATAGCACTGCTACACTCACACAAATGAAAATCCAGGGTGAGAATTCGCGTGTATACGAATTAGTAATAACAAACTCAGATTCTGGTGCCAATATTAGTGACGCAGTTTTAAAATATTTTTTACCTGTGAACACACAACATACAACAGATACGATACTTGAAGTAAATATGCAAAAATATGCGCATTCTTTCAAATTAGCACCAGAAGTATATGCTTCTAATGCACAAGCTATGATCTCAGAAAAGTGTTCTTATTTGAAAACATACAACCCAGCCAAAGAAGAGTTTTTTGGGATAAATTGTGTCAACGCTAAAAGCAAAGAAAATATTCGGGAAAACTATTTTAATTTAGCAAATAAATCAAACAAACTGCAAGCTACATTTAATGACACTTCCTTACAAACTCTCGAACTCGCTAAAACAATGTATGAACAGATCGGAATGTTTAATACCGATCCGAATCCTGCTAATTATATGAATAATTCTAAAAATCAGATTGTTCAAATCGATTATGGATCGAACAGATTTCAAGAGATATCAAAATTAAATGATTTCATTAAATTCTGCTCTTCCATATGCACCAGTGAAAATGTTGAGACTTTTTCAGAGAAATATTATAAAGAAAAATTACTGGCAACATTAAAAATTGAATACCCGCCGTCATTTTATTGGTTTTACGATAAAAGATATATCGTAAATGACAAACCTATTAAGGAATACAAAAGCATGACTGAAGTGCAATATTCTGATCTGTTTACAGAACTGAAACAAGAAAGAGACAGAATCTGCAATGAATTAAAGGAACACAGCAAACCATCAGCCAACGGAAATCCCACTTTTAAGACATATGTTAAAGGAAAAAAAACGTCACAAAACCCTTAAAAACCAATATATGTAACGAAAAAATGGGTTTTTTTTTGGAAGTGTGAAAAGGGAAGCGAAATCAAAATAATGGAAATTATTTGGAAACAAAATAATGCTGCTTTGGAAATATTTAAAGCTATTGGCAAAACCAACAATATAATCAATATTCTATTAGATGAAGCTGGTCTGAGTATTATGGGAATGGATTCGAGCAAAACAACATTGGTCCAGTTGGTTCTTCCAAGTTCATATTTCTCAGATTACCACTGTTCAGAACCTTTGGAAATTGGCGTATATACAAATTCTTTAGTTTCCATTTTATCAAAAGTCAAAAACAATCAACTTATATGGAAATCAAGTTCTTCTTTAGCGTTATCTATTATTCATAAGAATGAAATAGGAAGTACGGAGTTTAAATTACGTTGCATAGATGTACAAGAAGATCGCTTAGACGTGCCAGAACTTAACCACAATGTTTCACTTGAGACATCCTCAGTAATATTGACCGAAATTTTAGATAAAATGGTTATGGCAAAATCAGATTTGAAATTTAAAATTGATTCTCAAAATTTAAAACTTATCACCGATTCCACTGAATTCGGGGTCATTTGTCACGAAGAACCACTTCAAAACGAAGAACGTTTTCAAAGTAATATCGATCAACCAGTATGCTTATCCTTTGGGTATAATTCAATACAGTTAATATTGCATTTTTGCAAGGTATCCAAAAACAAATTATTTCTTGGTCTGTCTTCGGAAATGCCGTTAAAACTGAAATTAAATTTAGGTGACAATGCTTTTATGTCACTTTACATAGCCCCAAGAATTTTTGACGACGAATAAAACCGGAATATGTTACGAAAATACGAGATTCACGCTCAAAGCGCTTGGTGAAGCGCAGCAATATGTTTTGTAGTGATATAATCGAAGAGTATGTTGCTTTAAGCAATCAAGTTTTGTTGAAGTTACCAGTTTCACATAGTCATTTGTTTGGAACGGAAAGGTTGGCCGTACTACCTTACTTATCAGAGGAACTGCAAACAAAACTCCATATGATAATCCAACAAAACGTAGATTTTGGCACGAAATGCGTTAGAACAGATTGTTGCGGTATTCTGAATAAAATCGGAAATTGTAGTGAAAAATGCGAACAACATGGCAAAAACATAGTTGACGACATTGTCAATTGTAAAAATTGTGATAGTATGTGTTTCCCATGCCAAAATTGTCGTGTTTCAATTTTTAACAACGAACTTCAAAATAACTTAGAGGATTATTAATATACATAGGAAATTTTACTGGGCCTTGGCCCGAATTATTATTCTACTTGCTCCGCAAACCACATATACATAACATTTATTTTTTATTGTACTCTTCTATTCTTTTCAGCGTCTCTTCGTAAAAAATAATCGCATTTACTTTCAACTGGCTCAATTCGTCGGTCGTTGGCATCATTTTTTTCTTGTCGTCAAGTGATCTGGAAGCGCACCAACCCAATGCTGTACCTGCTAAAAATTTGAACATTTGTCTGCACAGGGTCGTCGGTTTAAATACTATTCCAATACAATTGGGTCATCTGGATTTGGATGGTGGTGATCATGTATTTGTTGTGTTTTTGGAACAACTGTGTATATCACTTGTAGAGAAAGCACTGCGTCCTTTTTTAACATTATGCTATCGAAGTTTGCTTTGTTGAGCGAAACGGGGTTTGTTTCAGAGTCAAGTAACCACCATTTGTTCTCAAAATATCGTAGCGCGATCATATGGAAATAAGGAATCTCCCACATAACAATCATGTTCTTTACTCTCGGATTTTCTGAATCAACTGTCCAATTTTTTAACTGCTCAAAAGTTAACATTGTCTCTGGGGTTTCGAAAAGTTTATCCAATCTTACCACTTGCAAATCGCTCTTTGCAGCCACTGTATTTGCTGCTTCCATTATCGAGTACATTTTCTTTTGAGATTCGAGTCTATCTTTTTTTCCTTGTTCATTTTCACAGATCGACCCGACTTTTATCAGTTTATAACCGACCGCATTATTTACGGAGTGCAGAGTACATTGACATTCAACTTGCTTTTCAAAATAAGGCTTTTTCGTTTCCCCCGTTTTCTGCTCCCCCTCCTTGGTTTCCCCGGAGGATGGCGTCAAATCTACGGTATCCTCCGTTAAATCTATCACGCCATCCTCCGTTAAATCTATAACGCCATCATTTGCTTCATCATCCCCTGCTTCTGAACGTGCAAATAAACGATACATTCTTAATAATGTATTCTGTATTAAATACTGTTCAACAACAAAAAAAAATTTGTGGTCCGTGTCAACCCACATGGTTACACTCACGAAAAAAGCCAAGCCCGAAGGAGCGCAAGGAATTGATGCTGAAAGTAATGAAAACCTGCTTAACTAAGAAGTGGGATACCAAGATTCACGTGGTCTACATGTTTTACTCCGAGACTAACGGCAACATAACACAAAGAATCAGTAAAACAATGCTGTACGACGCGGAGGATGTAGATGAATTCTGTAAATAAATTTAAATTTATTTCATTATTTTTGTTATTCTTGGAAATGAACCCGAACGAATAGATCGCTCGATACTATTACATACTTCGAACACTATACACTTTTGCTGAGCTCGTGTTATCGCAGTATAAAATCGCTTCTGGTTATCACCAAAAGTAAATTTGCATTTTACTATCACGTTGGCATACTCTGACCCTTGCGATTTGTGCACAGTCAAAGCGTAAGCTGGACGAAGGCTCTTCTCTTCTTGAATATCGAACTCAACAAGGTTTGTAGGGAATTGCACTGTAACT
>Ga0206682_10004580_pt1 | contig 11186 bp, 8 predicted proteins | sample M240m12015metaG_FD_155444 | JGI IMG/M metagenome (GOLD analysis project Ga0206682, IMG submission 155444) | Ammonia-oxidizing marine archaeal communities from Monterey Bay, California, United States - M2 40m 12015 | ecosystem: Environmental > Aquatic > Marine > Intertidal zone | place: USA... | reverse complement strand
CTTGGCTTCCTCTCGGGTTTAAAGTGATGAAGAAAATCGAAGCTATTGTAAGACAAGAACAAGATAAAATTGGTGCACAAGAAATTTTGATGCCAACAATTCAATCAAGTGAAATTTGGAAAGAAAGTGGTAGATATGATGATTATGGAGAAGAAATGCTCAGAATTAAAGATCGTCAAAATAGGGAGATGCTTTACGGACCCACTAATGAAGAGCAAGTTACTGAGATTTTTAGATCATCATTGAAGTCTTATAAATCACTGCCGCAACTTCTGTACCATATACAATGGAAATTTAGAGATGAAATTAGACCTAGATTTGGAATTATGAGAGGTAGAGAGTTTTATATGAAGGATGCGTATTCATTTGATGTTACAGATGAAGATGCATTTTATTCTTACAATAAATTTTTCTTATCTTATTTAAGAACTTTTAAAAGATTATCACTAACAGCAATTCCTATGGCTGCTGACACAGGTCCTATAGGAGGAAATTTATCACATGAGTTTATAATTTTGGCTGACACTGGCGAGAGTAAAATTTTTACCGACAAACGAATTTTTGATTTAACTAGCGAAGGCACTACATTAGAAAAATCTTCGTTAGATCAAATGCGAAAAAAATACGAACAGTATTATTCAGTGACTGATGAAAAATTTAATAAAGATGAGTTTGAAAAGATTGTTTCAAAAGAAAATAGATTGATAACAAAAGGTATTGAAGTTGGACATATATTTTATTTTGGTGACAAATATTCAAAAGCAATGAGTGCTGCTGTTGATCTTCCTGGCGGTAAAAAGGATTATGTTAAAATGGGTTCTTATGGAATTGGTGTGTCAAGGTTGGTAGGAGCTATTATAGAAGCAAAGTATGATGATAAAAATGAAATCATGAAATGGCCATTGTCTGTTGCTCCTTATGACATTGCTCTTATTCCTATGATTAATAAAAACGATTCCTCTGCTCTTGAAAAAGCTAAAAATATAAATTCTGAACTAATTAAAAATAATATTGAGACAATTATTGATGATACAGATGAAAACTATTCATCCAAAATTAAGAAGATGAATTTAATTGGAGCTCCATACCAAATTATTATTGGAAAAAAATCTGAGGGTGATCTTCTTGAATTTAAAGAAACAGGTGGCGAAACCCAGAATTTAACTTTAGATAAAATAGTTGAAATTATAACAAAACAAAAAGTTTCAAATTGATTTCTACCCTAGAAAAAGAAATTACTTTTAGATTTTTAAAAGCTAGAAAAAAAGATGGCTTTTTAAATGTTATATCTATTTTTTCTTTCATAGGGATCAGTCTTGGTGTTGCGGTCTTAATAATTGTCATGTCTGTTATGAATGGGTTTAGGACAGAATTAATAAATAAGATAGTAGGTTTTAACTCACACATCACTGTAAAATCTTATAATAAAAACGGAATAGACCGAAATAAATTAGAGATCAATAATTTGAAGTTTATAGCTAAAAATTTAATTTTTAGTAACTCTGGTGAAGCCATAATCTTGAAAAATAAAACATCCAAAGGGATAGTTTTAAGAGGATATCAATCTAACGAATTTTCTAATTTGACAATAATTAAAAATGATAAATTTAGAGGAGATAAGAATCAATTAGATAAAAATTCTATATCTATAGGTAACGAACTAAGTTTTAGTTTAGATCTTAAGATAGGAGATAAAATTACTCTTATGTCTCCATCTGGTGTTGAAACAATCATAGGAAGTATGCCAAAACAAAAAACTTTTCAAATAACATCAGTTTTTAATAGTGGGTTAGCAGATTTCGACAATAATATAGCTCTTATAAATTTAGATACATTAGATGATTTTTTTGGCTTTGATAAAAAAGATAGAAGTTTAGAAATTTATTTAAAAGATCCTAAAAATATTGAATCACAAAAAAAAATAGTTCAAAAGGTTTTTGACCAAGAATTTATTTATACTTGGGCAGACATGAACAGTTCTTTATTTTCAGCACTAAAGATTGAAAGAAATGTAATGTTTATAATATTATCTTTAATAATTATTGTTGCTGCATTTAATATTATATCTGGATTGACAATTTTAGTTAAGAATAAAACAAGAGATATAGCGATTTTGAAATCAATTGGTGTTTTAAACAAATCAATTATAAAAATATTTTTTTTAATTGGTGTTATAATAGGTACATCAGCAACAATTTTTGGAATTATTTTAGGTGTTACATTTTCATTATATATAGAAAATTTTAGACAATTTTTAAGTTCAACTTTTAATATCAGCTTATTTCCTGAGGAAATTTATTTTTTAAGTAGTATGCCTTCAGAAATAAATTTTTACTCAATCTTACTGATATCAGTCTGTTCAATATTAATAACAATTTTGGTTTCTATATTTCCTGCATTTAAAGCAGCTAATTTGGATCCAATCCAAGCATTAAAATATGAATAATTTTTTAAGGTTAAAAAATATTTCAAAAAATTTTAATACTGAGAGAAAGATTAAAGTTTTAAAAAACCTATCATATAATTTTAATAAAGGTAAAATGTATGCATTGATCGGTCCATCTGGATCTGGGAAGTCAACATTGCTAAATTTGATATCCTTAATAGACAGACCCACACTTGGATCTATTAGATTTAATGATCACCTGGTTAATTTTGCAAATAATAAAAAGAACGATATTTTTAGAGCTAAAAATATTGGAATAGTTTATCAACAAAACAATTTGCTTCCTGATTTTACAGCGTTAGAAAATGTTTATTTAGCAAATTTATCCATAAGTAACGATAAAGACTCAGCCATAAAAAAAACAAAAGATTTATTAAGAAAATTAGGTCTGTCCAATAGATTAAATCATTTTCCTTCTCAATTATCTGGAGGTGAATGTCAACGAGTAGCTATTGCAAGAGCAATTATTAATAATCCAGAAATTATTCTAGCGGATGAACCTACTGGAAGTTTAGACTTAAGTACTGCTAAGGAAATATTTCAACTCTTAAATGATCAAAAAAACCCCAATAGATTAATTATATTTGCAACCCACAATAGATTTTTTGCTAATAAGGCGGATTGCCTTTTGGAGATGACGGATGGTAGTGTAAAAACTATTAATGCCTGAGTCATCTGAACTTAATTTTAATCATTTAAAAATCCACTCACAATACTCAATTTGTGAAGGTGCGGTAAAAATAGACGATTTACAAGATTTTTCAAAATCAAATAAAATAAAATCACTGGCTCTTTGTGATACTTCAAATCTATGTGGAGCTCTAGAATTTGCTGAAAAAATTTCTAAGATTGGAACTCAACCAATTATTGGTACTCAAATTAATTTTAAATTTGGTGATTGTATTGGTTTATTACCTTTATTTGCACTTAATGAGGAGGGCTACAAAAGAATAATTAAACTATCATCATTCTCATTTCTTGAAAATGACGAGCTGTCTGAGCCACACATTAATTTTAAAGAGTTATTAGAGGACAATTCAGGTGTGGCAATCTTTTCAGGAACTATTTTTGGATTATTTGGAGAATTATTTAATAAAGGAAAATTTACTGATATTATTGAGTTATATAAAAGATTAAAATTAGATTTTGGTAATCGATTTTATATAGAGATACAAAGACATGGGGATCAGAATGAATTAGGTTTTGAAAAATTTAACTTAAATAAATCCTTTGAATTAGAAATTCCAATAATAGCAACAAATGAAGTTTTTTATTTAAATAAAGATATGCATGAAGCTCATGATGCATTAATTTGTATTGGCAATAAAACTTATGTTAATGAAAAATCAAGAACACGATTAAGCAATCAACACTATTTTAAGAATAATTCAGAGATGACTGAATTATTTGCAGATATACCAGAAGCTTTAGAAAATAATTATAAATTTCCATTAAGATGTAATTTTAGACCATTATCTTCTAATCCAATTTTACCGAATATTAGTTCTGAAAAAGGAGGAAATGCTGATGATGTTTTGAAAAAAGACTCATTTCATGGGTTAAGAACTAAATTTGATAAAGTTTTTGGTATCAAAGCAAATGACTTAGAAAACAACAGAACTTACCTAGAATATAAAGATAGATTAGACCATGAGTTATCAATTATAATAGAAATGAAATACTCTAGTTATTTTCTTATTGTATCTGATTATATTAAGTGGGCAAAAAATAATGACATTCCAGTTGGTCCAGGAAGAGGATCAGGTGCTGGGTCTCTTGTAGCTTGGTGTCTTTCAATTACAGATGTTGATCCTATCAAATTTAATCTAATTTTTGAAAGATTTTTAAATCCTGATCGTATTTCTATGCCTGACTTTGACATAGATTTTTGTGAGGAAAAAAGAGACTTAGTTTTTGAATATTTGACAAAAAAATATCAAGATAGTGTCGCTCACATCATTACTTTTGGTAAATTAAAAGCAAGAATGGTAATTAGAGATGTTGGAAGAGTATTAGGATTGCCATATGGCTTTGTTGATAGTATTTCAAAAATGATACCGTTTGATCCTTCTAGACCCCAAAGTTTATCTCAGTGTATTGCAGGTGAGCCAAGATTGCAAAAACTTGTCAATGATGACCCCAGAGTAAAAAAATTAACTGATCTTTCATTGAAACTGGAAGGGTTAAATCGAAATGTTGCAACCCATGCAGCTGGTGTTGTAATAGCAGATAAAAAACTTACAGAGATAGTGCCCTTATACAAGGATGTTTCAGCAAATTTGTTATTACCATCAACTCAATTTGATATGTATTCTGCAGAAAATGCAGGATTAGTTAAATTTGATTTTTTAGGATTAAAAACACTTACCGTTATTAATAATACTCAAAAATTAATCAAAAAAATTGATAAAAATTTTGATATTGAAAAAATTAGTTATGAGGATCAAAGAGTGTTTGATTTACTATCAAGTGGTAATACGGTTGGATTATTCCAGGTGGAAAGTGCTGGAATGCGAGAAGCCCTTGTTCAGATGAAACCTAATCACATCGAAGATATTATTGCTCTAGTTGCTCTCTATAGACCTGGGCCAATGAGCAATATTCCAACCTACAATGATTGTAAACATGGAAGGCAAACGCCAGATTATCTTCATCCTTTATTAGAAGACATTCTAAAACCAACATATGGTGTAATTATATATCAAGAACAGGTAATGCAAATTGCTCAAAAATTATCTGGTTTTACTGCTGGTCAAGCTGACCTTCTCAGAAGAGCAATGGGAAAAAAGAAAAGAGCAGAATTAGAAAAACAAAAACAAGGTTTTATTGCTGGAGCATTAAAAAATGGAATTGCAAAAGATGTTGCTGCGGGAATTTTTCTAAAAATAGAGCCTTTTGCTGAATATGGTTTTAACAAAAGTCACGCTGCAGCATATGCCATTATATCTTACCAAACTGCATTCTTAAAAACCTATTATCCTAAAGAATTTATTGCAGCATCTATGACAATGGATATTTCAAATCAAAATAAGTTAAGTGAATTTTTTGAAGAATTAAAAAGATTAAAAATTGCTGTTGTAAGACCTGATATTAATGAGTGTTTTGCAGATTTTAGAACAATTGATAATAAATTTTATTATGCTTTAGGAGGCATTAAGGCTGTTGGTTATGAAGCTATTTCTAATGTTGTTAAGGAGAGAACTGAAAATGGAAAATTTAAATCAATAAATGATTTTTTGAATAGAGTTAACCCTAAAGATATGAATAAATTACAATTAGAGGGTTTAGTTAAAGCGGGTGCTTTCGATAATATTAACAACAACCGACAAGCTCTTTTTGATTCAATACCAAATTTTATAATTAAAACTAAAAATATATTTGAAAATAAAACAGTAAATCAAATAGATCTATTTTCTGATGAGGAAACTTCAGAAAATAACATTGTTAACGATATTGAAGATTGGAAATTTGAAGTACGATTATCTAAAGAGTTTGAGGCTGTTGGTTTTTTTATTTCAGATCATCCTTTAAATCAATTTACAGAAATTTTTGATGACTATAAGATTATTGATTATTCTAATTTTAATTCTAGTGAAGAAATAAGAGAAACAAATATTGCTGCAACTTTATTAAAAGTTCAAGAAAGAAAAACCGCAAAAGGCAATTCCTATGCTGTATTAAAATTAACTGATCTAAACAGTGTTTTTGAAATATTTATTTTTTCAGATATTCTTGAATTAAATCGTGACATTCTAAAAGAAGGTAATTCTTTACTGCTAACCTTGAATAAAAGCATATCGAATGATGAAAATAGATTTAAAAGAATTAATGTCCAAAAAATAGGTTCTATGACGGACCTTTTTAATAGCCCAATTAATGAAGTTTCTTTCAAAGTTAATTCCGATGAAAATCTAGAAACAATTTCGTTAATTCTTACGCAAGAAGGTAAAACAGAGGTAAATATAAATATGATTGTTGATGACAAAACATTGCAATTTAAACTTAAAAACACAAGGAATCTTGATAGAAAATCACTAAATCTTTTAAGAAAACAAGATATATCGAGCTCTATAAACTAAATAAAACTTGTTAATTTCATGAATTATTAGTAAATAAAGCCTAATTTAAATTAACACGCACACAGTTGTTGGTTTTATACCTCCGGTCCTTAATTGGAAATTACTGTGGTGGCTTAACCGGGAATAAATATGAAAATACCAAGCATAACAATACAACAATTATTAGAAGCAGGCGTTCATCTTGGACACAAAACTTTAAGATGGAATCCAAAAATGAAAAAATATATTTTTGGAAAAAGAGACTCGATCCATATTATGGATTTAACCCAAACATTAGAATTAACTAATGTTGCTTTAGAGAAAATTTATTCAACAATAGCAAACAACGGTAAGATTTTATTTGTTTCAACTAAGAAACAAGCATCAGAAGCTATTGCTGAAGTTGCTAAAGAAACTGATCAGTACTTTGTAAATTACAGATGGCTTGGCGGTATGCTTACTAATTGGGGAACTATATCTGGTTCAATTAAAAAAATGAAAAAATATGAAGCTGATCTAGTTTCTGAAAACAGAGGTTTTACAAAAAAAGAACTGCTTAAAATGAGTGTCAAAAAGGATAAGCTTGAAAGATCATTAGGTGGAATTGCTGAAATGAAAAAAACTCCTGATTTAGTTTTTATAATTGATACAAATTATGAGTCATTAGCAATTGCTGAGTCAGTAAAATTAGGAATACCTATAATTGCAATTCTTGATAGTAATTCTAACCCTGATAATATTGACTATCCAATACCAGGTAATGATGATGCTCGTAGATCTATAGATCTTTATTGTAATTTAATTAAAGAGACTATTAATAATGCCAAAAGTTCAATCCCTTCTCCTGAACTTAAAAAAGAGGCTATTCAGGATACAAAAGAAAAAAATCAAGGAAAAACCGTTCAAGAAATTGATAGAGAAAAATTAGAACAAAAATTTTCTAAAGATAAGAAGGAGACTTTAAATTAATATGAGTGATATTGAAAATGTTAAAAAATTAAGAGAAGCAACTGGTGCTGGATTTAAAGATTGTAATCTTGCAATAAAAGAATCTGGCGGTGATATTGATAAAGCTATTGAAATTTTACGTGTAAAAGGAATTTCAAAAGCATCGAAAAAGATGTCTAGAGATGCAAAAGAAGGTGTTGTTGCTGTGAGTGGTGATGAAACCAAAACATCAGTTATAGAGGTTAATTGTGAAACAGACTTTGTTGCAAAAAATGAAGATTTCACAAATTTTGTTAAAGAACTAAGCGAATTAAATAATGAAAAAAATTCTAATTTAGATGATTTAAAAAGTTCTAAAATGAAAAATGATGAAACAGTGGAAGACAATGTTGTATCTTTAATTGCTAAAATCGGTGAAAAAATTACAATTGGTAAAGCTAAAACAATTGAAAATGCTGGAACAGTAAACAATCATTATTTGCATACAGTTGTTAAAGATAATATTTCAAAACTAGCTGTTATTGTTTCGTTAGAGACAAAAGATAATTCTGATACTGTTAAAAGTTTTGGAAAACAATTATCTATGCACATTGCTGCATCTAATCCATTGGCACTTACATCTGATTTAATAGATCAATCAATTGTTGATAAAGAACAAGAGCTTGTAACTGAAGAATTAAAAAATTCTGGAAAACCTGAAGATATTGCCAAAAAAATTAGCTTAGGTAAGATGAATAAATTTAAAGAAGAAAATTCTCTTTTAACTCAAGCTTGGGTTATGGAGCCTAAAAAAAAGGTTCAAGATATTGTTAAAGAGCTTTCAATTGCCGATTTAAAAATAAAAGAATTTTATAGAATAAAGATTGGAGAGTAAATGTTTGACGAAAAGTCTTATAACGTCAAAATGGATAAAGCCATTGAGGTTTTTTTAAAAGAACTATCATCGCTTAGGACTGGTAGAGCTAATGCTGCAATGCTAGATTTGGTTAAAGTTGACGTTTATGGGCAGCAAATGCCTATAAATCAAGTTGGCAGTATAACCACACCTGAACCTAGAATGATAAATATTCAAGTTTGGGATGCAAGTAATGTACCTTTAGTAGATGCCGCAATTAAAAAATCAGACTTAGGTTTAAATCCTCAGATTGATGGACAGCTGATTAGGCTTCCTGTCCCAGAACTTAATGAGGAAAGAAGAACAGAATTAAAAAAACTAATTAAATCGATTGGTGAAAAATGTAAAGTTTCTATTAGAAACATTCGAAGAGAAGCAAATGAAGATTTAAAAAAACTTTTAAAAGCAAAAGAAATTGGAGAAGATGATGAAAAATCATCAGAAAAAAATGTCCAAACAATTACAGATGACCATATAAAAGTAGTTGATGAAAAGGTTTCTTTGAAAGAAAAAGAAATAATGACCATATAAAATGAACCCGCTCAATCATGTGGCCATTATTATGGATGGCAATGGACGGTGGGGATTAAGACATAAAAATTCTAGAAACCAAGGTCATAAAGCAGGTCTAAATACTGTTGAAAAAATTATACAAGAATCTGTTCGTCAAAAAATCAAACATTTAACATTATATGCTTTTTCTACAGAAAACTGGAATAGGCCAAAGAATGAAATAAATTATTTGTTTAGTTTGCTTGAAAATTTCCTATCAAAAAAAATTGATGAACTTAACAAACAAAATATTAAATTAAATATTATAGGTATTAAAAAGTTTTCAAAAAAATTAAACAAACTTCTTAATTATTCAGAAAAGAAAACATCAAAGAATACAAGACTTCAAATTAATCTTGCATTAAATTATGGTTCTAAATTTGAAATTTTAAATGCCATTAAAAAATTAAGCATAAATAAAGATAAAATAAATGAAAAAAATTTATCAAAATATTTACTGACAAAAAATATTCCAGACCCTGAATTATTAATCAGAACTGGTGATAAAAAAAGATTGAGCAATTTTTTATTATGGCAATTGGCTTATGCTGAAATTTTTTTTGAAAAAAAATTATGGCCTGATTTTGATGAGAAAGATTATATTAAGATAATTAAAAAATATAAAAAAATTAAGAGAAATTTTGGTAATATTTGATGTCACAAAACTTATTAAAAAGAATAATCACCTCAATTTTCTTATTATTTCTATTATTTTTTATCAATTTTAGTCATCAATATATTTTTATTTTTTCAATTTTATTACTTGGCATTCTTATTTATATTGAGGCAAGCAATATTTTTTCAAAATTAATATTGCTTAAATTGTTAAAAAAAAAAAATTTATCTAAAACATTTAATTTTAAATTTCTTATTTTAAATACAATAACCTTTTGTTATGTATTTTTTATTTTTTGCAATCTATCGTATGAAATTCATAAATCTGAAGGATCTATTTTTTTTCTATACATAATTAGTATATGTTTTTTTACAGATATTGGTGGCTATGTTTTTGGAAAGTTAATAGGTGGTAAAAAATTATCAAAAATCAGTCCAAATAAAACAATATCAGGAACGGTTGGTTCGTTTATATTTTCAATTATTCCATTAACAATATTCTTAAATCTTGGTTATTTGAATTTAGAATTTGATTTAAACAATATTTTGTTTAGTTTTTTGATTTCGTTGATAAGCCAATTAGGAGATCTATTGGTTTCTTTTTTTAAGAGAAAAGCAAAAATTAAAGATACAGGCAATATATTACCTGGCCATGGAGGAGTTTTAGATAGAGTTGACGGTATTATATTTGCAATACCATTCACATATTTTTTACTAAAATTATTTTAAATGAAAAAAAAAATAGCTATCCTTGGATCAACTGGTTCTATTGGCAAAACTTTAATAGAAATAATAAAAAAGGATAAAAAAAATTTTGAAGTAATTCTACTTACAGCGCATAAAAGCTATAAAGAAATTTTAAAACAAGCAAAAATCCTTCAAGTTAAAAATTTAATTATAACAGACAAAAAATCATATCTTAATTTATCTAAAAATAAATTAGGTAAAATTAATATTTATAATAATTACGACTCTTTTAATAAAATTTTTAAAAGAAAGGTTGATTATGTGATGAGCTCCATTTCTGGAATTAATGGCTTAGTGCCAACAATAAAAATTATTAGATTTACAAAAAAAATAGCTATTGCTAACAAAGAAGCAATCATTTGTGGCTGGCATTTAATAAAGAAAGATCTCAAAAGGTTTAATACATCTTTTATACCAGTAGACTCTGAGCATTTTTCAATCTTTTATTCTTTACAAGGTAATAAAATTTCTAATGTTAATAAAATATATCTAACAGCTTCTGGCGGCCCTCTAATCAATACTCCAAGAAATAAATTTAAGGATATTAAGATTTCAGAGGCAATTAATCATCCAAATTGGAAAATGGGAAAAAAAATATCTGTAGATTCAGCAACAATGATGAATAAGGTTTTTGAAATCATAGAGGCAAAAAAAATATTTAATATAAAATATGAAGCATTAGATATATTGGTACATCCCTCATCATATGTTCACGCAATTATAAAATTTAATGATGGAATGGTTAAAATTATTGCACATGACACTAACATGAGAATTCCTATATTTAATTCACTATATGAGAATCAAAACAAAAAAATTAAAACGGACAAACTAAATCTTAAGAAATTAAATTTATTAAATCTTAAAAAAGTTGATTTGAATAAATTTCCATCAATAAAGATTATAAAAAAGCTTAAAAATAAGG
>Ga0206682_10004577_pt1 | contig 11193 bp, 10 predicted proteins | sample M240m12015metaG_FD_155444 | JGI IMG/M metagenome (GOLD analysis project Ga0206682, IMG submission 155444) | Ammonia-oxidizing marine archaeal communities from Monterey Bay, California, United States - M2 40m 12015 | ecosystem: Environmental > Aquatic > Marine > Intertidal zone | place: USA... | reverse complement strand
CGTAGCCGCGCCGCCGCGCCGCCGCCGCGCGTCAATATCATAGTCCAATCGCCTGTTAACTACGCACCCAACCCTCGAATCGTGATTCGTCCGACCCCCCCCCGACGCGCGCGCGCGCCACACCCCACGGCTCTCGCGGTTTTCCCACTCATGGGCTCACGCGTCACTAAATGCGCAGAAAACGACGCAAAGTTTTCGCACCGCGCGACACTGTGACGTTGTCCCGGCCGAGGTTTCGCGATTCGCGCGCCGCACACGCGCTCGCGTCGCCATGTCGACGCCGCTCTCGACGCGCGCGCGCGCGCCGACGCGCGCGGAATCTCGGACGCGGCGTCGCGACCGCCGAAAGACGCGCGCGACGCGAACGACGCCGCGGTCGATCGCGGAACCGTCGGAAACCGGAACCGGCGGCGCCGACGCGGCGAGCGATTCGCGACGGAAGCGCGTCTCGATGGTCAGCCTGGGGTGCCCGAAGAACACGGTGGACGGGGAGGTGATGCTGGGGGATCTGCACGGCGCGGGATTCGACGTGACGGACGATCACGAGAGCGCGGACGCGATCGTCATCAACTCGTGCGGATTCGTGGAGGACGCGAAGAACGAGAGCGTGGAGGCGATCCTGGAGGCGTCGCAGCTGGCGAACGGGAGCAAGAAGATCATCGTGACGGGATGCTTGGCGCAGCGGTACGCGAACGATCTGGCGAACGAGCTGCCGGAGGCGGACGTGATCGTGGGGTTTGAGAATTACGCCAATCTGCCGAAAACCGTGGGGGGGTTGCTCGGCGTGGAGACGAACGGGTTGATCGCGCCGCAGCAAGCGCGGGTGCAGGTGGGAGGGGCGAGCCCGCCGTTTAGAGAAGAGATAAAACGGTTGAGGATCACGCCGAGACACACGGCGTATCTGAGAGTGGCGGAAGGGTGCGATCACAAGTGCACTTTTTGCGCGATTCCGAGCTTTCGCGGGAGGTTTCGGTCCAAGCCGTGGCAGTCAATCATCGACGAAGCGAAGGCGTTGGCGGATTCGGGAGTTCGTGAGCTTAACTTGATCGCAGAAGATACGAATCAGTGGGGCATCGACTTGAGAGCGAGCGATGGACGCGGGTTGGCCGAGCTCTTGTACGCGCTCGCCGAGGTCGAGGGCATCGAGTGGATGCGCATCCTGTACGCGTATCCGTCGTACTTTTCCGACGAGCTCATCCGAGCCATCGCGGATGTTCCGCAAGTGTGCAAATATATCGATATTCCGCTTCAGCACATCACAAACTTGTCGCTATTGCGAATGAATAGGCCGCCTCGGCAGCACACGGAGGATTTGTTGTACAAGCTGCGAGACCGAATTCCGGATTTAGCGCTTCGCACAACCTTCATCAGCGGATTCCCGGGAGAAACCGAGGAAGAACACGAAGAACTAATGCAATTTTGCCGTGATTTCAAATTTGAACGACTCGGTGCGTTTGCGTACAGCGAAGAGGATGGTACGCCGGCGATGGAATACCCGGACCAAGTTCCGGAGGAAATTCGCGCGATTCGTCGCGACCAGCTCGTGTCGCAACAGCAAGAGATCAGCGAAGACTTTGCGATGAGCCGCGTCGGAAAGGACGTGGATGTGTTAATAGATAATTGGGACGAAGATATGCAGGCGTTCATCGGGCGTACCACGCTCGAGGCGCCGGATATTGACCCCGTGGTTTTCGTCACCGAGGACAAGTCCAAGGGCTTGCCTCCGATCGAACCGGGACAAATGCGAAGGTGTAACGTCATCGGATCGAGTCTTTTCGATCTCGAGGCGCAACCCATCATGTAAATTGTTTCTTCCACGCATAACTACGCGCATTCATTTTAAACCTTCATTTACCAACACGTTTAGCTTTACATCACGTCACATTTATCAACGCGACGCGGCGGCGTTCGCTCTCACCGCTTAACGATCATCTGAAACAAGTGAAAGTGTACATTTAATATGCTAAACACACGCGGGCTGCTAAAATTATCTACACGACGCTTCTCCGTCAACGCGTAAAGTTGAAAATGGACCAGTTTGAGTCGCCGTCTTCGTCGTCGCCGCGCCTAGTCGTCGCCCCGACGTCGTCGTCGTCGATGGATAGACGCAGCTCCCCCTTGGGCACAGATCTCGGCGCAGGGAGCGTGGCTTTTGCTAATTTGCCAACCTCCCCTCGAATGTTTGGCGTCTCGGAGATGAGCTTGTTGCGCAGGCGAACGTACTCTTGAAACGATTCAATCAACCAAGGAATGCGCGTGTTCTGCACATCCTTAAAATTCGGTCGACGACCCTTGGCCTGCTCGAATCCATCGCTCCAGCTCGCGAGCTCGTTCCTGAGCCTGGTGTACGCGCTGAGTTCGTACGAAAACTGATTCACCTTGACAGTGGACGACGCAACCTTCTCCGCCCGCGTCGTCGACTTTTTCATCGCGATCAGCTTCGTCAGCTTCGCCGTGCGCTCCCTCTCCGCCGCTTGCTGTCTTTGCTGCGCCGTCCCCGCATTCTTCACGGTTGAACTCTCCGCGATCTCCGCCAAAGACGACGTCGCCGCCGCGCCCGCCGCCGCGCGCGCCGCGCGCCACCGCTCGCGCTGCGCCGCCGCGATCTTCTTCCTCGACTCCGCGCTCCGCCGTTCACCCACCTTCGACGCCGCCATCGACGTCCGTCGCGCCTCCTCCTCCGCGCGCGTCTCCGCGGCCGTCTCCGCGCTCGCCTCCGCGTCGTCCTCGTCGTCGCCGCGCTTCGTCGCCCTCGTCCCGCCTCCTCCCGGCGTCGCGCCCTCCCCCCCGCTCGCCACGACCTCGGGAAACCGCACCTCGATCGTCGCCAGCAGTTCCCGCACCCCGTCCGCGTCGCCGCGCGCGATCTCCTTCCGCGGTCGCCCGCGCCGCGCCGTCCCGACGCCCGTCCCGCGCGCGTTCGTCGCGCGCGCGACCGCGCGCGTCGCGCGCGCGCCTCGCGTCGACGCGCGCGCCGTCGTCATCGCGCCTCGCGTCGCCGTCGCGCGCGCGTGCGCCATCGCGCGCGCGCGTGTGCGCGCGTCGCGCGCGCGTTATCCGATCGAGATCCCGCGGTCGAGGTCGCGTCGGGACTGTTTACCCATACGCGCGCGGTGTATCGACACGTGCGCAATCAAAGACGGGCCTTTATAGTACCGCGCGATCTTTACCGGCCGGTCGCGCGCGCTTTTCGAATCGCGCGCGCGCGGACGCGCGCGCGACACATCCACGCGCACGCACGCCCGACGAAAATGTCCGCGATCTTCACCACCTCCATGTCCGCCAAGGCCTCGGCCAAGGTGCGCGCGAGCGACGCGACGCGCGAGCGACGCGACGCGCGATCGGTCCGCGGACGCGCGCGGGTATCCGCGCGGGTGTTCGAGGACGCGCGGGCGCGTCTCGCGCGCGCGGACGCGCGGACGCGCGATCGCGGACGCGCGAACGATGGGAAAGAATCGTTCGCGGCGGGCGGGCGCGCGATGCGGGAGGTCGCGCGGTCGCGGGACGAGCGGCGCGCGATCGCGCGCGCGCCGAGGGAACGGGCGGTGGATCGGGGTTGGGACGCGAGACGCGAGGGACTGACGAACGCGCGATCGCGCGCGCGCGCAGGTGCAATTCCGCGCTCGCCCGACGAAGGCGTTCGCGGCGCGCCCGGTGCAGTGCTCCGCGGTGAAGTTCTCCGTGAACGCGGCGGCGGTGCGTGCGAGCGAAGCGAAGGCAAACCTAGGCGTTTGAACGCTTCGGATAACGCGCGAGAGAGACGCGAGACGGGCGCGACGCGGCGATCGCGGACGCGTGATTCGGCGCGCAATGACTGACTGAGGTGGCGTTTGGTTTGTCCTTCGCGCGCGCAGAGCCAAGACACGCTCGACAAGGTTCGCGGCATCATCTCCGAACAACTCGGCACGGAGCTCGACGCCGTCGCGGCGGACGCCAAGTTCGTCGACTTGGGCGCGGATTCTCTCGACACCGTCGAAATCATGATGGCGCTCGAAGAGCAATTCGAAATCACGCTCGATGAGGAAGGTGCCGAGAAGATCGCCACCGTTCAAGAAGCGGCGGACATGATCCAAGCGCAAATCTAAAGTCTAAGTGTTGGCGAAGTGTTTGGCGTTTTCGCCGACGCCGTCGCGTCTCTTAGCAAACATAAGATAATTCTTGTCAAAGACACACAGTTTTGACGCGCTCAATTTGAGAACCATTAAAGTCATCGTTCGCGCGTCGCGCTCGCGTCGCTCGCGTCCTCGTCCTTCGGAAAGGATGTGACTGATTAGACTGACGTTCTCGAGATCCTCATCGCGCGGAGAACGACACACCGCATCGCGCGCGCGCGCGCTCAGACGCCCGCACTCGGTCGGGTGATAGAAAGCCATGGCGCACGCGCGTAGGTACGCTCCACCGCGCGCGCACGGCGCTTTCAGCGCGCAAAACGGCGCGTATGGGATCCCGTTTCGCCTGTCCCGGTTGCCGCTCATCGTGCTGATCGGCGCCGTGATCGCCGTGTCTGTGAGCATTTCGCGCTCGATCGCGCGAGAATCGATGCGATCGCTCGAGGTAAGCGAAATGCGGGCGAGCTTGGAGGCGATGAAGGCGCGAGCGCGGGAGTTGGAGGAGGAACTCGTGACGGCGACGGCGGCGACGGCCAAGGCGGTGGAGGAGACGGCGGCGCACGAAGAGACGCGAGCGCGATTAGCCGCGGCGAAGGCGGAAGCGTCCAGGGCTGAGGAAGAGAAAAGGCAGGCGGTGGAGGCGAGGGAAGCGATCGAGACGGATGTGCTGCTGGAAAAGGTGCAGGAGAAGGTGGCGATACCGGGGAGCGGTAAGACGAAGCGAGTCCCGACGGATACCGGCGCGAAGGAGGTGGAGGAAGTTTTCGGGGAGAAAGCCATGAGTGACGTCGCAGAAGTGGCCAAGGTTGTGGGTAAGAATAAAGCACGCATGGGTGAGGGTGATGAGGCGACGATGGACGATGAGGAGTCGAAGGAAATAGCAGACGGCGCCGACGAAGGGAGCGCGGCGAAAATCGACAATTCATCGAAAGATATCGCCGACGTACGTGTAAAGATCGCCACCGATAGCGCCACAAACTCGGATCCGTTGCTTAAAAACTTGGCTCAATCATCCGTCAAGGCGACGAGTGAAGTATCGATGACGTGCAACGGGAAAGAGAACACCGAGCTTTGGGGCGGCGTAGTGAAAGATGGGAACGCTAATGAACAGCCAGACGCCGCTGCGTGCTGTGATTCGTGCGCAAAGATGAACGCGAATGGGGCGAATCGATGTTCGGTGTGGGTTTACAGTGCGTCAAGCAAAGCGTGCTGGTTAAAGTTTGATGAAAATCCCGCCGCGGCGAAACCCGCCAACGAAGGACCGGGCGTGCCGTGGACGTCTGGTTGGTTTGATTTGCCGAAAAACACAATCGCGCCCAAGTATGAGTCCGCTACTGGGAAAACAGACTTGCCAAAGTGCTTGCACGTCGTGATGACAAGCAACGGCAACGTGTACATGAACTGGCAATCACGAGTGATGTACTCGAGTTACCTCAGACACGCCGCCGAGGACGGGAGCATCATGAAGGCGTTTACTCGCATCTTGCACAAAGGACGGGAAGATGAGTTGATGCACGAGATTCCGACCATGCGATTCAATCCAGTTCAAGCGAAATGCGACGGATGGTGTGACTATCCCGTCGCCGATCGCTCCAAGGCTGTCGAGCAATGGTTGGAAACGGCAGACTCGGAGCGATGCTCGCACGTCGTTATGGTGGAGACGGATCACATCATCGTGAAATCACCATCGCCCGAAATTTTGATGCCGCGCGGTCAAGCCATGGGCTTCAAGTTCGGGTACATGAACCCGCAACAATCGAGACTGAAGAAGATGTATCCTGAATATTTTGCGGATGGGAAAAAGATGCCCCCCACAGGCAACGCGCCGTCCGTCGTGAACACGGTCGATTTGAGGAAAATTGCACCGCTTTGGGCGCGCTTCGTGAACGAAACTGAATCTCCGGAGTCAGTTCGTAAAGAGTTAGGTTGGGTGCGCGACATGTACGCGTACGATCTCGCCGCATTAGCCACTGGCATCGAGCACGAGCTCTCGGAGTGCCCGGAGAGTCTCCTCATGGCGCAGCCGCCCGCCGACTCCGAGCTCGGTAACGCGTTCATCCTTCACTACACGTGGGGGTCGGAGATCTACGACAAAAATGAAGAATTTATTTGGAAATTCGACAAGCGGTCGTACCTAGAAGGCCAATACGGTGAAGGTCCTTACATTCTTCAAGAAATCCCCCCCCCGCCCGAGTGGGACGACGGTGCCAAGGGTCTTCAGCTGCAGACTTTCTTCAAACCTCGTGCGTTGACCGAAAAGCGACTCAGTCTCATCAAAACATTGATCGACGAGTTCAATCATGCCGTGCGTTCGCTATCAAAAATTCCGAAAGGCTACGCGACGATCGAGGAGGCGCGTTTATACGTGTAGAGCGCGACTCGTAAAATTCTGTGTAGTGCATTACATCTGTTGTTATTCATCCCTTCGAGGCGTTACCCGAGCGATAGACGCCTCGTTTCATTGGCGCCGCGCGCGTGTGTGCACGTCGAGGCGAGGCTGGAGACGAGGCTGGAAGAGATTGTTTAGTGTTACACGACGACTACTGGAGCAGGAACAAGATGAGCACGATGAGCGACACCAAAACTGCGATGACGATGCAGATCAGGCGATTTCTCGCCGCGCGCTGCGACTTGTCCGCCTTGGTGAGTTCTTTTTGCGCGTCCTTTGTGCGCACCGCCGTGCTCACAATGTTCGCCTCGATGTCGTCAATCATCGACCCTTGTTCGTTCACCAACACCGCGAGGTCTTGAAATATCTCATTTACTTCTCCGATCTGTTGCTGAATCTCCATGATCCCTCGTTCGCGCTCTTCGATCAACGCGTTATTATACTCGAGCTCGCCGTCCACCTGCGCAAAGTCGCTTCGCTGTTGCTGCTGCTGCATCAATTGCTGCGTATCCTGATACGCCGCCTCGCCCTCGCCCGACTCCTCGTCCATGGTACCGTAACTCGTCTTTCCCTTGCCCTTTTGCGGTAAGAACGTCGACTCTCGCTCCGCGCACGTCCTCTGCGCCTTTTGAAAATCCTTTAAAACGGCGTGAAAATCCTTCACCAACTTTTGATGCTTCGCCACGTGCTCCGCCTTATCCTCATCGTCCACGTCCACCGCGTTCGTGACCGCCTGCGCCAATCGCTTCACCGCTAACGACGCGTCTCGCGCCATGACGCCCAGTTTTTCCCGCTGTTCGTGTAATTTCGCCCGCAATTCTCGCGTGTCCTTGCCCGTGCCCAGGACGTCGACGGCGCGCTTGAAGGCGCTCACGTGCGTCGTCATCTGGAAGATGAGTCCGCTGACGTTGCGGGACTCGGCGTCGAGGTCGTCGGCGGCGGCATCGCTCGTGGAGGCGCGGGACATGGCGCGCGCGCGCGCGGATCTGCGGCATCATCTTTCTTCGGGGGTGTTGCGCTCCAAGGGTCGTGATTGGCGGATTTGGTCGCGGCGCGCGAGCGGCGACGGAGGCGGGTCTAGATTGGTTGGGTTACGATTACTGAAGAACGAATCACGCTGCGCGCTGCGCGGAGACACCGGCGCGCTGCAGCGCGGCGGTGTGCAGGGCCTGGAGTAATTTATACGTGAACACGGGCATGTCGGTGGTGTCGAAATCCATGGGCTCGGCGAGGAAGCTCGGCACGAGACCTTCGATGTTGCCGAAACCGAGCGGCACGCACGCGACCTCGTCGGCGACGCGACGACCGGGTTTGGGCGGACGCATAGGATCCTCGCCCGTGGGTTCGCCGTCTTCGCCCTCGGCGGCGCTGAGTCGGAAGGTGAAGCCGGTGCCGATGTGCGTGAAGTGGTGCACGCCTTGAGACTTTTCTTGCCATCGCAAGCCGGTGAGCGCCTCGAGTTCGAACGCGCCAAAATCACCATCGCGGCCGCTTCCACCGGCACGCCCACTCGCACCCGCGCGCGTGGCTTCGAGCTCTTCTTCCATGCGAAGCATCTTCCCTTGGTACGCCAAAACGGTTTCGCGCAACTCGGCGTTTTCGCGCTCGAGCGCGTACACCTTTTCGCTCGCGCCCTCGGCGCGAGAGGCAATGTCTCGCTGACGATCGGCTTCGGTGCGCAAGTGATGCACTAACTCATCCGCCTTGCGCTCGTGATCCATCAACACTCCTTGCTGTCGCTCGGCCTCATTCATGAGATCTTGAAGCTTCTTCGCCTTGAGCTGGTCGTACTTGGTTTGCAGCTTCTCGTACGCGCTTTGAAGCATGCGGTACGCCCCACCCCACGCCGTAGACTGCGGCATGTGCGCTTCGTTGACGTTCACGACTCCATTCGCTCGATTCGCCGCGTCTGCCGCCGCCGCTGCCGCCTTGCCGAGTTTGGAGCTGTTCGGCGGCCGCCCTCGCCCGCGCGACGGCGTCCTCGCCCCAGGCGTCTTAACTTGACGCAAAAATTCAGGACTATCGATATCGGATCCCGGTGAAGACACCGAGGCTAATTTTGCGGCTTTATTCCTTCCCGAATCCGATCGCTCGTTCGCCTCGAAGTACTTCGCCGGTCGCTTCAAACCTTCCTTGGCGATGGCCGCCGCCTTGGCCATGGCGCTCACCTTTCTCGAGACGCCCGCCGCCTTTCCAGCCTTCTTCCCACCATCGTCCCCGGTTCTCTTCGCCATCGCCGCTTTCGTCGTCCCAACCGGTCGTCCTCGTCCACGCTTCGCCGCGGGCGCCGTTTCACCCTCCTTCCCCGTCGCGTTCCCCCCGCGCGCCGGCGTCGTCTTCGTCGGCGTCTTCTTCGTCGGCGTCTTCTTCCCCGCCTCCTCCCCCGACGACTTCTCTCGCCGTTTCCGCGCCTTCTCCGGCTCCTTCGTGAACGCTTTCGTCGATTTCTGTTTCACACCGCGCACGATTCGCGCGTCATCGTCAATCTCTCGTCCATCACCTTCCCTCGCGTCTCGTCCGCCGCGTTCGCCCTCGCGGGGGACTTAGCGTTCGTCCCTCGCGTCGTCCCTCGCTCGCCCGCCGTCGTCGCCGTCGCCGTCCCGTCGCCGCGCGCTCGCGCCGTCGACCGACGCGCTTCACGACGCGCGTCCCTCGTCGCGCTCGTCGGTCGCTTTCGTCGCTTTCGTCGTCCCGAACCGACGATCGAATTCGAATTCGCATTCAAACGTCCGTTGGTTTCTCGAACGGTCGCGTTCGCGTCGCGTCGCGTCGCGTCGCGTCGCGTCGCGTCGCGTCGTCGCGCGCACCATCCACGCGGGCGTGCTCGAACCGCTGTCGGCGTACGAGACCGGGTCGCGCGCGCGCGTTTCGCGCGGCATGACGACGATCGATGGGCGCGTCGCGGTGTGGCGAGCGATCGACCCGCGCGGCGCGGAGGCGAGCGCGGAGGCGAGACGCGCGCGAGGGATCGACGACGACGCGCGATGACGACGATCGAATCGTTAACGATGATGGTGATCGCGATGAATTACGAGACCACGGCGCGTCAGGACGCGGCGCGGGACGCGCGCGCGATGCACGCGCCGACGGAGGAGAGCCACTCGTCTTTTTCGCGCTCGGACGCGGCGACGAAGACGTGGGACTCGCCCATGCAGGTGATTTCGAACGAAGCCTCGTCGCCGGTTTTCTCGAACGCGGACGTCGATGATAAACAGTATTTCATGTCGATCACGCCTCGGGTCTTGCTGCTCGAGGTGACGTTGGAGTCGAGAAACCAGAACAGTTTGCCGTCCTTGAGGACGAACCATCGTCGGCGCCAGGTGCGAACGACGTCGCCGCGTTTCATCAACCACCCCGCGCGCGCGGGTTCGCGCCAGAATTCTACGCCACCGGTGTCGTGAACTTTTCCTATTTGGCTGAGATTGGCTAAGATCGCGCCGAACACCATCTTCGCCGCTTGAAATGAAATCGAAATCACGCCACGCCCTCGACGTACTTTGGGTGCGTCTTCGACAGCGGCGCCACGTTGATCAACTTCCTCCCCCTGTGCTTATCCGTGCTGAAACAAACCTTCCCTTGCACCAGCGCGAACAACGTATGATCTTTCCCGATCCCACAATTCGTCCCCGGATGCCACTTCGTCCCTCGCTGCCGCGCCAAGACGTGTCCCGGCCGCACGACTTCGCCGTCGCCGCGCTTCAACCCCAAAAACTTTGGATTCGAGTCTCGCCCGTTGCTCGACGACCCGCCCTGTTTCTTCGACGCGAACCGCACGAATATCGTCTGCGTCGCCGCGCGCCACGCCCGCGCGCCCTCCTCCGCGATCGTCGCGCGCGCGGTCGACGACGCGAGCGCGCGCGCGCGCGCGCGAAGCATGAACCGCGCCTCGCGCGCGCGTCCGCGTCCGCGCCTCGCGCGCGCGACCGCCGCCTTCGTTCGCGCGCGCGCGCCTTCGCACGCGCGACGCCGCGACGGTCGACCGACCGACGATCGCGCGTCGCGTCGTCCCGCGTCGCGTCGGCGCGCGACGCGACGGCGACCGGCGATGCGCGACCCGCGTTTTACGCACGTCTCGAGAACCGCACACATGGGTTTAAAAATCACTGAATACGTAGAAAACCGTTCCAGGCGCGCGCGCGCGCGCGTCGACCCCGCGGCCCGGCCATCGCAATCCACCCCCCCTGTTTTTTGACGGTTCATGACCCATCGCTCGCGAGTCGTCGTACGGGTAAACAGTCCGCGCGACGCCGACGTCGCGTCCGTCGTTCAAACGTGATTCGTCCATCGCACGCGCGGCACACGCCGACGCGCGAACGAACGCAACGCACGTACCCGGAACGCGATGCAAATCTTCGTCAAGACGCTCACGGGCAAGACGATCACGCTCGAGGTCGAGTCCTCGGACACGATCGATAACGTCAAGGCGAAGATTCAAGACAAGGAAGGTGCGGGAAGATTGCGGAATGAATCGTCGACGCGGATTGCGACGATTGAGATCTGGAATCGCGGCGCGATCGCGGGCGCGCGCGGGCGCGGACTCGGACGCGGGGGACGACGGGACGAAGATGCAGAGGAAGAGTCGCGATGGGGGGGTCGCGGACGGGAACGAGGGCGGGACGCGCGCGGAAGGGGGGGGATCGCGCGCGCGAGGACGACGAGACGAGACGAGACGCGCGCGCGCGGAGCGGGGGGGGC
>Ga0206682_10004573_pt1 | contig 11200 bp, 5 predicted proteins | sample M240m12015metaG_FD_155444 | JGI IMG/M metagenome (GOLD analysis project Ga0206682, IMG submission 155444) | Ammonia-oxidizing marine archaeal communities from Monterey Bay, California, United States - M2 40m 12015 | ecosystem: Environmental > Aquatic > Marine > Intertidal zone | place: USA... | reverse complement strand
GCGCGAGGAGCGCGCCAAGGTGGCGGCCAAGGCGGAGCGCTCCCAGGCGAGGCGCGCCGTGGCGGGCGGCGGCGACCGGCCGATCGCTGAAGCGGGAAAGAACGACTCGGTCCCTCCCGCCGCCCCCGCCCCGGACGGCACCGTGGCCAAGAAGGAGAGGAAGAGGTCGGGGAAGAAGGATCGCGAGGCACCCACCGATGGCGCCGCCCCGGCCCAAACCCCGGCCCCCGCCGCCCCCGCCGACGCCAAGCCGCCGTCCTCAGATGCGGATGCCAACCCCGCGGCGAAGCCCAGGCGCGAGCGCGGGGGACGCGGCAAGAACAAGAACAAGGCCGAGTCGGGCGACGCCGCCCCCGCCGCCGTCGCTCCCCCGGCGGCGGCACCGGCTCCCGGTGCGCCGCCTGCCCCGGGTATCGCGTCCCAGGGCGGAGCTATCGTTCCCAACGGAGGAGGTCCCCCCGGCGTCGAACGGCGAGCGGCTTTGGACCCGCGGGGATCTTACGGCGCTCCCGGCGTCCCCGTCGGCGTCGATGGCATCACCGTGACGTTCGGAAGCCTCGGCGTCGGCGGCGGTGGCGGCGGTGTCGCCTCCGCCCCCGGCCAGTCCCAGGAGCGGAAGCGACCCGACGCGGCTGCGCTGCTGGATCGCCGCGGCGCCCCCGCGGATCCCGTCGCGCCCGTGGAGATTAACCTCGCCGACTACGGGTTCGACGACGAGTACGGCGCACCGGACGACCTCGTGGACGATAACGACTACTACCCCGCCCCGCCGCCGCAGCAGCAGCAGCAGCAGCAGCGCGCGCAGGGCAAGCCCCGGCGGCGGGAGGAGAGCGCGGGAGCCGGCACTAAGCGGGGCGGCGGGGAGAGGACCCGCGGCGGCGGCGAGAGGAAGGAGGCCGGCGGGCGCGGGCGCGGCGGGAAGGAGGCCGGCGGTGGCCGCGGAGGTGGTCGGGGAGGACGCGGCGGCGGTCGCGGGCAGATATGACCTCGCATCGAACGAGAACAGTAGCAAGACGTAGCGCGTGCTCTCGCGTTCATCACACGACATTTTTTCACTCACGTTGCCCGGTTGAAAATTGCCAAAAGCCCGTTGGTTTTCTGCTTGCCAATCATTGCGCGCCCCTCAGTTCGCGATGCGGCCCGCACGCGCCAGGGAGGAAGGCAGGGGCGGGGGTGGCCGCCCCCCGCGCGGGCGTGAGATGGAGGACATGAGACAGGGGCGCGGAGGCGGCGGCCCGCCCGGGCGCGCGGGCCGGCGGGGCGCGGACGGGCGACCTCCCCGCATGCCTCGCCAAGGCCCCGGCGGACGCGGCGGGCCCCCGATCCGGCAGCGATACAAGAAGCCCCCGGGGCTCCTGAGCTGGTACAAGCCCAGGGTATCGCACGGCTTCGTCGCCGCCTTCTCCTTCGGCCTCCTGCTCATGCTCTCGCTCTGGACCTTCCCGTCCTACTACGCGTACGCCAACCGCCCGAACGTGGTCAAGCAGTACTGCCTCGTCCACGGAGGGAACAACGCGACGGGCTGCGTCAAGGTGGAGATCGTCCACGAGTCTATATGCGACCCGGCGGTTCCCGAGCTCTACGGCCACCTCACCACGGACAACTGCACCGACCTGTGCGTGTACAGCGACGAGGAACGGACCGTGGGGAACACCACCGCGGCGCAGAGGGACGCGTTTGTCGACTCTTTCATAGTCGGAGCCGAACTGCCGTGCTTCTACCCGCCGGGCGATTCCAACTTTACCCAGGCGACGTTCACGGTGCCTTACAACCCCAACGAGCAGATGTTCCTATCCCTCGTGTGGCTCTCCCCGTTCGTCTTCTTTCTGCTCGTCAGCGTTCACTGCGCGTTGCGCAAACCGAGGGAAGCGCTGGAACTCGAGGATGACCAGATGCTCACCGGGTTGTTCAACGAGGTGGTGGTCCAGCGGAACCACCAGGAGAAGTTCGTGTCCGACGTGGAGATGAGGGTGAAGAGTTTAAAGTCCGCGGTGGACGGCGAGCAGCAGAAACGGCTGGACGTGGTGCAGGAGGTTGAGAAGGAGCGGCGCGATCGGCTGACGAATGAAGATAACCTCAAGCACGCGCTGCACGAGAACATGCGCAGTTTGGAGTCGAAGCTGGTGCGGGAGATGGCGCAGCGCCTGGCGGCCATACCCATCCCGTCCAAGCTCAAGGATAAGATGATGCGAAAGGCGGACAAGTACAGGGACAGGGAGGATCGGGACCCGCTTTTGGGCGGGGGCCGGGGTAAGAACGACAGGCCGGACAGCGCGGCGAGTCTCATCTTCGAGGATCACCAGCGGAACGCGGAGCGACGGCGTGCGGCGCTGGCGAACGATCTGGACGCGCAGAGGGGGGCGTTCAAGCAGCGGCTGGAGGAACGGAAGAGCAAGGGGAAACGATCGAAATCGAAGGACCCGGGAGCCAAACGGAGGGACTGAATCGTCCATCGTCGAACCTCCACTCGAGGGTCAAAAAAACACATAGCCGCGCGTAGCCGACGTCGTATTAAACCACATAGCGACAAACCAAACGACAGTGAACGCGACGATCAGTTGAACCGGAGTCCGAACTTGGAGGTGGCGCCGCGGTTCTGCCCGCGCCCGTCCGCCAGCCCGCTCCCCGCGCCCAGCATGAACTCCGTCTTGGACTCCACCTGCGTGCCGCTTCCCGCGAATCCGCTGCCGCCCCGCTGGAGCTTGATCACCCCCTTCACCCTGTGCCCGTCGTAGTTCCCCTCACCCTTCACCACCTTCGACCACGCCTCCTCGGACACCGCGTGACCCGAGGGCTTCAGCACCACGATCTTGGTCGAGTTGGTATACGTCTTGAACGTCACCGGGCACATGTATCTCGAACCGCCGCTCTCCTCGCCTTTCCGGACCCGCGTCCACTTGACCGACAGTAAGTCCTTGAGCCGCAGCTTCTTGAGCGTCGTGGGGCACTTGGTGTCGGTGTCGGGCTTCTCGGCCTTGATCTCCGCCGTCGGCGTCTTGGACGGGAGCCAGAACGCCTTCATCGTCTTCATTCGATTCTTCTCCTCTAAAGTCGCCGCGACATCCGCGGATGAGCTCACGTGCGTCTCCGTCCCCGGGGTCGCCGTGCCCGTGGCGGCTGATGGCTTGTAGTTTCCCACGCCTCCCGTGTTTTCAAGCTCGAACTTCTCCAGCTCCGCGAGTCTCTTGGCGTCCTCCTCTGCCGTCGCCTTGTCGGCGTCCCTGGCTTGCTCCGCCTCCCACGTCTTCATCTTGCGCGCGATGTCCTTCTTCTGGTGGAGGAGGCACTGGAGGATGTGCTCGCGGTCGTACAGGACACCCTCCGGGGTCACCACCGGGTCCACCGCGTGGGTTAAACCCAGGCCGCAGTGGTCGAAGTCCTTGACGGTCTCCTTGCCGAGCCTCTCCTTGATGGTGCCGAACCCGAGCGCCTTCTTCTCGGCGTAGGTCAGGTTCTCGGAGCCCATCGTCCCGGCGTTCTTGCTGTGGCGGGATCCGGTACCCATGGTGGCGTCGTGTGCGGTTAGATTAGATGGGCGAAGTCGTGGTGCGGTCTGATCGAACCGGGTGACCCGTGGAGGGAGTGAGGCGGCGCCCTTGGAAATTACAGCACAGATCGCTCCAGCGCTTGTTTCCTCGAACCGTCCGTGAGAGAGAATCCGATCTCTTCCTCCGAGAGAGCTGCCCACGTTTTTGACGCGTACGATTTTTAGCGTTGAGAAAGTGGCGTGTTTTTGACTCTTCGAAATTTGCGCTACTACAGAAATACCATTTTTGGGCATGGGCAAATACCCTGACCATCTGTGCGGCCGATCACTCCAACTCAGACGATTTGTCATCATGCGCCGGGCATCGTTTCGTCCGAGTTGCAGTCCACGACGCGCTTTCGACCCGCCCGCCCAATTGCGCGCGCCATGACGCGCGGCGGTGGCGTATCGCGCTCGCGCGCCGCGAACGAGGGAGAATCCCAAGCGAAGCGCGCGAGGATCGGGGGCGCGCCCCAGAACATCGAGACGGAGGTGCGTGGCGCGCGCGTGTTGAACGATCGCACCGTTCGTTCTGTCCGCGTCTCCACGTTTTTTCCCATCCTACTCACCCTCCCTCCACTCACCCCGATCTCGCCGCCCCCGCGCCCGCCTGAGACGCGCTCGCTCCCACACCCCTCCCATTTTCGCAGGATGACGAGCCGAACGTGATATGCCCCCCGGTCCAGTCCGAAGTCAACGCCATCGTCGCGATGGCCGTCGCGGGAGGCGCGGACCCCGTCGCGGTCGAGCAGATGCTCGCCGCTACGCTGGGCGATCCCACGCAGGTCCAGGCGACCCTCGCGGTGCTCCGGGCGGTCGCCGCGGGCGCGCAGAACAGGACCACCGCGGGTATAACCGCCGCGGCCCTCTCCGCCATGAACGCCGCGCAAGGCCCCAACGGCCAGGCTGGCCTCGCCGCCAACGCGGTCGCCGCGGTCCTCACCAACGCCCGACCCTCCACCGCAGGTCGAGGCGCAGTGGTTCGCAAGTGCCAGGAAGAAACCTGCCAGAAGCTGGACGTCGGCGGCGGCAAGTGCACCGCCCACGGCGGGGGCAAGCGCTGCCAGGTGGACGGATGCCCCGCGGGAGATCGCGGCGGCGGCCGGTGCATCTCGCACGGCGGCGGCAAGCGATGCCAAACCCCCGAGTGCGGCATGGGCGCGGCGGCGGGCGGCAAGTTCTGCGTGACCCACGGCGGCGGGCTTCGATGCACCGAGGAGGGCTGCGAGCGCGTGCGCAAGGTGCGCGGCAAGTGCGCGGTTCACGGCGGCATCAACAAAAAGAAGCTCTGCATCATCACCGGGTGCTCGTCCAAGGATCTCGGCGCGGGGCTCTGCAAAGCCCACGGCGGGGTACGGGTGTGCACTCACGAGGGCTGCAACAAGCGCGCCAAGGCGAGGGGCGTGTGCGTGCAGCACGACAACAACGAGAAGCTCTGCTCTCATCCCGGCTGCGACGTCCCCGCGCGCTCCAGGAGCAAGTGCAAGGACCACGGAGGCGTCGTGGTTAAGATTTGCGCGGAGGACGGCTGCGACGCCAAAGCCGCCACCTCCAGCGACCGCTGCCGCGAGCACGGCGGAGGCAAGCGCTGCACCCACGAGGGATGCGGAAAGATGGACGCCGGCCGCGGGTTCTGCGTCGCCCACGGCGGCGGCAAGCGATGCCAGGTGCCCAACTGCACCAAAGGGGCCACCCGCGGGTCTTTCTGCGTGTCCCACGGCGGCGGCAAGCGATGCACGCACGAGGGCTGCGAGAAGCCCGGGCACTTCAAGGGCCTCTGCGCGGCGCACGGCGGGGGCAAGCTGTGCCAGGCGCCCGACTGCAAGAAGTGGGACGCCGGCTTTGGCTTTTGCAGGTCCCACGGTGGAGGCAAGCGGTGCTCCGTCGAAGGGTGCACCACCCCCGTCAAGCTCCGCGGCTTGTGCATCAAACACGGGGGCGGGCACACCTGCTCCGTCGAGGGATGCACGCGGTCCGCGAAGACTCGCTCGCTGTGCATCGAGCACGGCGGCGTGAAGCTCTGCAAGGTTCCCAACTGCACCAAGATGGATCGCGGCCGCGGTTTCTGCAGCAAGCACGGCAACCTCCTCGGCCTCGGCGGTTTGAAGTGCACGCACGAGGGCTGCGGCAAGTGCGCCGTGAGCAAGGGTCTGTGCTGCGAGCACGGCGGCGTGAGACGGTGCCTGGCTAAGGGGTGCCAGAAGATGGACCGCAACGACGGATACTGCAACACGCACCAGCCCAACGGCGCCGTCCCCGAAGCCCTCCCTTCCCCCGGCATGGCCCAGCTCCCGGGCATCATGACGTGAACCGAATCAATCAACACGAAGTTGAGAAAGCAAGAACGAAAGCAAGAACGAACGAAACGAAACGAACAAGTTGTTCGCCAATCGAGAAGATGGCACATCCAACGAAGCGCGATCTGTGTAGTATAGAGTACGCGTGTAAAGACGTCAACGCATCACGTGGGCGACCCGCGCCGCATCCTCCAGCTCCCGCAGCCTCGAAGAAAACTCCCGTAAACTCGTCCCGAATCCCCGAAGCGCCCGGCTGTACAAATCCCTGTGCCCCCCGTGCCGCTTACCACCCACCGACGACTGCACCAGGTTTTTCAGTACCGCGAGTAACATCGTCTCCGTCTGGTGCCTCGCGTCGATCCACCCTTGCTCGCCCTCGGCGCCCGGCGGCGCGCTCGCGAATGCGGCGTGAGACGAAAGGAGGTGAGCGGCGGCCGACTCCCTATGCCCGACTCCGGCGACCCCGCCTCCCCCGCCGCGAACCGCGCCCTCCCCCGCCGCGTCCGCCAGCCCGGCCAAACGCACGCGAAGTCGTACGTGGTCCAGCGGCGCGGTGTTGGGCGGGAAACCGACGAGCGCGCGCTCCAAGTGACGCTGCGCGGGGAGAAACTTGTTATTAGCGCCGTGGGAATCCTCGTCGCCGGGCCCCGTCTCGGCGGCTCTCGCGAGCGCCGCGTCAGCCAGGAGACCTCCAAGGTGATAGTGCGCGGTCGCGAGGCTCGCGGCTCCGACGGGTGACCCGACGCATCCCACCTGCAGGGTCCGAATGGCCTCCTCCATCCGCGACGCCGCGTCAAAGTCGACGCCGAGCCGGCGAAATTCAAGCCCCGACGCCAGCAGCGCGTTGCCCAGCTCTGCGCGAACCGCCGCGATTACACCCTGGGGCGGGGGTTTATTGCGGTCCTCGCGTGACAGCGACTGGAGCGCGCGGCGACAGTGTCCGGCGGCGGACTCGAATTCCCGCAGCCGCCAGCCGTCCAGCCCCGGAGGGACCCCGTCGTCCGCGCGACCCTTTTCACCCGCCGTCGTTTCGCGGCTCCTCGGGAGGGACCACGCCGCTCGCGCTCGACACGCCTGCGCGCGGTTCAGCGCCACGAGCGCGGCGTTGACCCGGTCCTTCGCCCTCTCGAACGCCACCGACGCGTCCGCGTAGCACGTCTCCGCGCACTGCAGCGCAAAGTCGGCTCCGGCTTTGTTCACCTCGTCGTCGGCGTCGACGCTCATCTCCATCGCCTCCCTCAGCGCGCCCTTGCCCCGTTCGTTACGTAACGCCCCGTACCTTCGCCAGACCCCTTTGGTATCTATCGACGTCGTCCCGTGCGTCGCGGCTGATGCGTAGCATGCCTCCGCCGCGGCCGCGTGTGACCGCGCGTCTTTGACCGGGCCCCGACCCAGGAACGCGCTCGGCGGCGGGTGTCCCATGGCGGCTGATCCGTCGCGGTCCCCGTTTCCGCCGGGCGGTTCGCCCGTCGCCGGCTGGGGCGAGCCCTCGGGTTCCCCGTCGCGCGCCAGTCTGGACCGCGCCGTTTCCCACTCGCGCCGCGCGAGTGCGTGGTTCTCGTTATCGCCCCTGAGCTCCGCGTGGACGTCCCCGAGGATGGCACAAACTGACCCGTGCCCGGGCCCGAGCGCGGTTCCGGTTTTGTTTGTGACTGTCGTCTCCGGGTCACCCGCGTCATGAAGTAGGTCAGCGCCCCGAGCGTCGTCGACGGCCGCGGACTCGGCGACCGCGAGCGCGCCACCTATATTACCCGCGCGGTACATCGCGCGCGCGATTCCGATCTTGCACGCGCAACCCGCGGCGAGAACCCGCCGGAGATGCGTCCGCGGACCGACAGATCCGGGCGGTGACGAGGCGTCCCCGGCTCCGGCGGAGTTCCCCCCGTGGTCTCCGCGTTCATCCCCGCCGTTCATTGACTTCAACGCAGCCGCGAGCGCAGCGGTAGCCTCCGCGAGGTGTCCGAGTGCCTTCCTCGCCAGCCTCGGTCCCACCCCTTGACGCAGGTCGCCCTTCCCCGAGGACGGCGGGGTCGGATCGGCGCCGGTGCTGGGCCGTCGGTCCCGGGACCATCCCCAATCGTCTGTATCGTCTGTGTCCACGTCTGTATTCGGCGCTTTCTCGTCCGATATTCCCGCGAGGCACGCGGACGCGAGTTCCTCCTTGTACGCCGAGAACATGGCGGGGTGGTCGGTCGGCGAGAGCACCGCGGCGACCCGCTCGAGGAGCGCGTATCTTCCGAGGGCGCCGGCGACGCCGGGAAGGGACGATGCTCCGTCGTTGGGACGATCCCCCGTCGTCGCGTGATGATTTGCCAACACGTGTTCGTTGTGTCCGGTAGAGGCACCGGGTTCGCTGCCCGGGGTGACTGTGCCGCTGTGACGTTCGGAGCGGTCGACCCAGGGAAGTCGAATCGGGCCGGGGGCTGGGAGCGCCCTTTGGCCGTCGTCGCCGTCATCCACATCGTCGTCGTCGTCGTTGTCCGATGAATCCCCCGACGCCGCGTGCTTCATGCCTCCTCCTCCTCCTCCTCCCCCTCCTCCTCCCTGACTGCTCGCGGTCACCACGCCCTTGGTGACGTCGTAGAGATGGAGCCCGCCTTCCCGGGACCCGTCCCCTAGGAGCCAGTACTGCGACCCATCGTCCTTGCAGTGGTGCTGGAGGAACTCGAGGACCCGCGCGGCGTAGGTGAGGATGACGTCGGGGTCGAACGGGGGCGCGCACAGACGCGCGATGTCGTCCGTCTGCAACACGTCGTAGTGGTGTATCAGCCCCCCGCGGTGGTAGCACACGGCGAGCTCGGGGACGCCGGCGATGGCGTTGTCCAGCCACGTGGACAGCGCGGTGCCCGTGTTTGGCCGATCCGCGTCCAAGTCCACCAGCTTCAAACTCATCGGCGTCCTCCCTTCCCGCCTGAACACGACGAGCGACGACTCCACCAGGAGCCTGTGCCCGTGAACCTCCCACTCGAACAGGTGCGGCTGTCCGAAGGCCTCGCCGCTCGCCGCCGCGCCCGCCTCTGACCCGGTATTCGTCCCGTCGCCGCCGTCGTTCGGTGCATCCTCGTCCCCCGTCGTGAGCTGCGTCGACGCCGCGGACGATACCATCGCGTCGGCGACCGCACGCGCGGGTCCCCTCAGCTGAAGCGCCCCGGGAGGGCCGGAGGCTCCCGGCTTGGGCGGCGGCGGCGGGAGGTGAATCACCGCGGGGGGCCGACGCATGCGACTCCGATCGTCATCATCGTCGTCCGGACACGCGTCGATGTTACGCGTCCGATCGGTGGTGCCATCACCGGCCGGCGCGCCGTCTGGGCCCCGGATGTCCAGGCGTCCCAAGCCAGCCTCGACGGAGAGCGAGTGGTACAGCAACTTGGCCTCGAGCACGGCTTGCGACTCGCCTTGTCGATGACCCCCCGTCGTCGTTCGCGTTGGACCGATGGGGGCGGCGGCGGCGGCGGCGGCGGCGTACGACCCGACCGGGCGCGGTGAGGACGACGACCCGGATGTCACGGTGTCGATGCTCGGTCGTCGGAGGCGGCTGTAGTCGGCGGGGAAGCCCGGGGGCGGGCGCCGCGGCAATCCATGCGATGGGTGAGATGCCGACGCGTGGGGGTCTCCCGCGAAGAACCCCGGTCCCCCCAGGGACTCGCACATGGCGTTCGCCTGCCTCTCGTTGACGTCGTCCAGCAGAAGCGTGCTCCCGCACCTGTGCACCGCGAGGGACACGGGCTGGTTCGTCCACGGCATCTGGAGGAGCGCCTTCAGGTTGTCTGCGGTGGCCACGAAGTCCGGCGGGGCGGTGCCCCGGCCTCGCTGGGGCTGGTGCGTGGGGAAGAGCCTGTACGGCTGCCACGCGGCGAGGAAGCCGTTGGACGGGTTGATGTCCCTCGGGGGCTTGTTCAGGTCCGTCCCGGGGCTGGGCGCGTGCCATCTCGGCGCCACGAGATCGGTGAGCGGCTTGACTACGAGATCTGCCGCTGACGCGGACGCGTTGGAAGAGGACGCCGGGGCGGACGCGAGGAGGTCGAAGGACGCCACGCGCGGCAGCCACGGATGCGGCTGCGCGAAGAGGGACGTGGACTCTCCGCCCCGGTCGCCATCCATCGGGCTCCGGGGCGAGCGTGCCGTCGCAAAGTGGGGCGCTCGCGCTTCCGAGACTTTCCACACAGCAGCTCCCGTAAAAAACGCCCACGAGAAGTAGGAAAAGCCACGACGCAGAAAGCCAGCCCACTCGCCCTCGCGCGCGACCATGTCGACCCACAGCGACATGTGGGTATCCGATACGAGCCGTCCGACCTTTGATCCCAACATAGATATCGCTACCGTGGTCTTCTCCCACGTGCGGTGCGTCAAGACCCGTGGCAACCTCGCGCTGGTGAGCAAGTTGTGGAGGGACGCCTCCAAGCCTGCCGCCGCGTACCCTCTCAGGTTCGACTTCGGGGCGTTCCCGGACATGCATTTTTGTACGCGGATTCCTCTCATCATAGGCCTGCTGGACAACGACGAAGCCCTGTCTCTACCCTACGAGAGAGTCGTTGGACTTCTTGGTGAAACTGCGGAATACGTATGTGAACACGCTGCTGCCCGGGGGAGTCTAAGGCTGCTGAAGTGGACGCGAGAGAACAACCTTGATTGGGATGAGATCACGTGCTACGTCGCAGCCATGAATGGACAATTGCCCGCTCTCAAGTACTTGCACGAGAACGGGTGCCCTTGGGACAAGTGGACGTGCTATTGCACCGCCCTACACAAACAATGGGACTGCCTGCAGTACGCGGTGGATAACAAGTGCCCGGACTGGGAGTACTACGCCGAGAAACACGCGAAGCACCTCAGATAACACGTCCACGATAATTCTACGTCACGTCGTGAGGATGTCGTCGACCGAGGCGTCCACCCCGACACCCCCGCTTCCACGTCCATCGCCCCCACCCTCCCTCCGTCCAGATGAGACCAGCGAGCTCAGCCGGTACCTCGGCGCCGATCCGAGCTGCACAAAATCGGTCCGCCACCCCTTCCGCGACATCGCTCGTTCAAACTCATCAACGTTCGCGTCGCCAAACGCGTACGCGCGTTCGTACCCCTCGGCATCGTCCCCATCACCCATCTCCTTGGACGCGTGCACACCGGCCAACGCCGCGGCGATGACGTCCCTGGGAGACGCCGCCGGATCCAACAGCACGGCTGGACATTTACCCTCAGAGTTCCATCCCAGCGCGAACCTTCGTCCCCCGGACGGACCCTCCGAACCGTCGATGCGAACCGACCCGTGCTTCACGAGCGTCTCCAGGTGCGCCCAGTCCCTCGCCGCGTCCGGCAGCGACGCCCCGAGGATCGGATCCCCGGGCTGAAACCGACGTTTGTACACGCCCTCCTCCTC
>Ga0206682_10004569_pt1 | contig 11206 bp, 12 predicted proteins | sample M240m12015metaG_FD_155444 | JGI IMG/M metagenome (GOLD analysis project Ga0206682, IMG submission 155444) | Ammonia-oxidizing marine archaeal communities from Monterey Bay, California, United States - M2 40m 12015 | ecosystem: Environmental > Aquatic > Marine > Intertidal zone | place: USA... | reverse complement strand
ATTCAATAGGGGATTGTTCATATAGATTTAAATTTCCTTTATCTTCTTTAATAATTAATCTTTTTAATTTGCTTAAATCGGGTGCTGCTGGTTGAACTGTTGATAAATTATATAATTTTTTACCAGGTAGTATCGGTGATTCTACCAATGGTTTTGTAGGAGGAATAATATAACCAGGTCCTCTATTTTTAGCAGACATTGTTTTTGTAATTGCATATTGTTCTTCATCTCCTTCAAAATAACGACATGTAAATAATATATAAGTTCCTTTTCCCATTTTTTCTATCATATCACTTAATTTAATCAATTCATATTTCCCTTCACCATCTACACCGGTTAAATCTTCAGTTCCTGGTTTATAATGAAAAATTTTCTTATAATCTTTTGTACCTTTTTGAAAGCAAATCACAGAACAATTAAATCCTCCACCTGGATCATCACTATCACAACCTCTCCCTCTTAATTGAATTTTTGTTTCAGGATATAAATCACCTGGTAAATGTAATCCATATTGAAAATTAAATTGATTATTGGGATCTTCTACTATAGACGAATATTCAGAACCTAATTTTTTATATTTATCTAATAAAGGTTCAAAATTACTATGTAATTTTTTTACAGAATCATCATTTTCAAAAATAGTATTTCCATCCATGTACAATTTCATAAATGGGACAAAAAGTTTTTTTATGCCTCTTAAATTACTCAACTGAGGAATACAAACATTTGTTTGACTTAATGTAATTACTTTTACACCAGATGGAATTCTAAAAGCTTGTTTATGTATAATATTTCCATGACCATGAACTATTTTTACACTATTCTTTGGACACCTTTGACTCTCGTTTGTAGCGACATCTTTCATAGTCCTTCTTTTAGAACCATTTGGCATAAAATCAAACCCTGTTTTTTCAATATTTTTAAAATATTGTTCGATCGTCGTATGGAATAATTCTTCATTTTCAATGTATATACGTTTTAAATATTCTATGTAATTTTTTTTAACTTCGCGACTGTGCATTATTATTGTCTCAATACTTGATCTGTTAGATATACCTTCTTCTTTAACTATATTATAAATATTAGCATATTCTTCACCATTTGGATCAAAAACATACATATATAATCTGTATAAATTATCATCATCATCAAATATCTGTTTTGGTATATATTCTTTTATTAGATGTTCTATTAAATCATTATAATTAAACTCAATACCAAACTCTTCAAAAATAGGTATTTGTCCTGTTATTTGTTTTTCTAAACCGTCAAAAAAACCTGGGAGACTATTTAATTTTAAAGTTGATATTTTTGTTCTTAATAGAGAAAAAATACTATCTACATCTATCTTAAATTCTTTTTGTCCTTCGGGTTCAGAAGAATAAATCATATGGGGTAATCCATAATCTTCCATATAATATAATATTATATAATATTATATAATAATGCCTAAAAGAAAGTATTCAAAAAGACAAAAGGGTGGTATGAACTCATCAAGAAGTAGATCAAGACCTAGAAGTCATTCAAGGGCTAGAAGTAATTCAAGGGCTAGAAGTAATTCAAGGGCTAGAAGTAATTCAAGGGCTAGAAGTAGGTCAAGAGCCCCTAGTAGAGGTAGAGCAAGAAATCCTATAGATCAGGAATTATTTCAACATGTAGACCCTATTGCTATGAATGTATACAGGAATACTCAAGCAATACAAAAAATAATGAAAGATATAAATCGTATCAAAGAGGCTTTAAATATTTCAGAACCACCCCCGGAATTACAAGATGTTGTTCCACAAGAAGTTGATGGTTAAAGGACAAAATTCATTCAAATTTAATATTAAAAATATGAGTGAATGTATAGAATAATATGGATGAAGAGATGTTAATGAGTTCTATCATGAAGGATATAGATGAATGTAAAGATAAGAGAAGTGAAACATTAAAACGTAAAATGTATCTTGTAGATTCCCCTTTGAGGTCTAGCATTGAAACATTAATCATGACTGGTTACAGTTTTTCTGATGCTGTTATCAAAGCATACGAAGATTATACAATTGATTTAGAGGGGAAAATAAAAAATTATGAGAAAGGATATGTTTTAATAGAAACTACACTACCTAGAGTTGATAGTGGTGATTATGACACATGCGAATTAAACCGTTTTGAAAGGGAAAAAAAGATGAAAGGAGAATAAAATTTGATATTTATATAAGTTAAATTATAAAACATGAAATATTGCGTTATTCGTAAAGAAAGTGCACAAAAAATATTCACAAAAGGCGATACTGATATTGAATTTATTCAATTTAATTCAAAGGAAAATGCTGAAAATTATTTGAAGTATGGTAAGATTGATGGTGAAATTAAAAATGTAGTTGTTTTTACAGATGGAGCATGTACTAATAATGGAAAACCTGGTGCTAAAGCAGGTATAGGTGTGTATTTTGGAGTAGAAGATCCAAGAAATGTTTCAAGGAAGATTGATGGAAGACAAACAAATAATCGCGCTGAGTTACTGGCTATTATAGAAGTATTCAAGATTCTAAATGAAGAAATAAATGGAGGTGTAACTGTAACTATTTATACAGATTCAAAATACAGTATCAATGTATTGACAACATGGGCTGAAAATTGGGAAAAAAATGATTGGACAAAAAGGAATAAATCTCAAATCTTGAACCTCGAAGTTATTAAAGAGGGTTATTACTTTCTAAAAAAGTTTCGTAACGTTGAATTAAAATATGTTGAAGCACATACATGTAAAGGTGATGAATTATCAATTGGAAATGCTTGTGCTGATAATTTAGCAACGCAGTCAGACAGTCTAAAAAAAAAATATATATATATATATATATATATAATGAATCATCTATCAAACAAAACAACTATTGCTATTATGGTTTTCTATTCTTTCTTAACATTTTTTCTAGGACCATATGTATCCGGGATGGTATTAAAAAATAATCCTAATCATGACGTAATTGGCTTCGCAGTTGGTTTTGTAGTTAGCGTCATTCTTTGGGTAAAAGTTGGAAGAGATTACATAACTAAATAATTTATTCTCTCTTTTTTTTTGTCTTTCTCCTTTTAGAACGTTTTTTATATCTTTTATTAGACTTTTTACATTCCTTGTATGGCGCACAACTTGACCTTTTAGAAAAGCCTTTTACTTTTTTATATGGAATACATTGTTTTTTAGTAAACTTACGTGGAAGTTTAAATGTCCTCTTTTTTACCCTACATATTTTATCCTTTTTACTGTGATTACAACAATCTTTCATGTATAATCTATCAAATATTTAAAAGATAAATTATGATTAATATTAAATTATGTGTGGAATATTTTTACATCTTTCAGATGATATTGATGTTGAAAATGTTAGAGGATATGGAGAAAAGATAAAACATAGGGGACCTGATTCAACAGTTGAAAAGACAATACATGAAGATGGTAAATCACTTTATTTTCAGTTTCATCGTTTAGCTATTAATGGTCTATCTGAGAGTGGAAATCAACCAATGGAGATAGGAAATAAAGTTCTCATGTGTAACGGAGAAATATACAATTATAAAGAACTAGCTGAAAAATACAGTTTCAATCTAATCACAGGTAGTGATTGTGAAATTATCATTCATTTATCAAGTATTATGCCTGTAAAAGATTACATACGATTACTTGATGGTGTATTTTCATTTGTATTATATGATAAACTTCAAAAGTGTTTAACAATTGGTCATGATCCATTGGGTGTAAGACCACTATACTGGAGTAAAGACCACCATACTGATTGTAAAACACTTACAATCTGTTCTGAAATGAAGGGTATCTATGATTTAAAAGAAAACATTGAATTTTATCCACCAGGAACATTTTCATTGTATTATTTAAAAACAAATAAACTCCATACATATTCTTTTTATAATTTTAAATATCCTCGTATAAATCATAATGAAGAAGAAATATTAATGAATATAAAAGAAAAGTTAACACAGGCTGTAAAGAAACGTTTGCTAAGTGACAGACCAATTGGATGTCTTTTATCAGGAGGCTTAGATAGTAGTATAATTACATCAATTGTCTGTAAATTTATAGAACCTTCAAAAGTGAAAACATTTTCAATCGGATTGGAGGGATCTCCTGATTTAATCGCATCAGAAAAAATAGCCGAATATTTAGGGACAGATCACACGGCAGTAACACTGACAGAAGCAGAAATGTTTAATGGTATTGAAGAAACTATTCGTCAAATAGAATCAATAGATACAACGACTATAAGGGCGTCTGTCCCTATGTATTTACTATCAAAATATATTTCTGAAAAAACTGATATTAAAGTTATATTAAGTGGCGAAGGAAGCGATGAAGCATCAGGATCTTATTTATATTTTCATAAAGCACCTAGTCCTCAAGAATTTGAAAAGGAAACAATCCGTCTCTTGAAGGATGTAAGAATGTTTGATGTATTACGCGCTGATAAAACAACCGCCGGGAATGGTTTAGAGCTTAGAGTTCCTTTCTTTGATAAAGAATTTTTAAAATATTATATGGGGATAGACCCAACATTAAAGATTGTTCGTCAAGGTATGGAAAAGTTCTTATTGAGAAAATCATTCGAAGGAGAATTACCCGAAGAACTATTATGGAGAAGAAAAGATGGATTTTCAGATGGTGTTTCTAGAAATGAAAGACCATGGTATGAAATAATTGATGAAATATCAAAAGATAAGGGATATTACGGGGAAAAGCATCTATATTCCGAGATATTCAAAATTTATTATGAAAAATCATATGATATCATACCTTATGAATGGATGCCAAAATGGGTTAATAATGTCGGTGATAATCCTTCTGGAAGATTAATTTTAGATTAATTTGTTTGCTTTATATATATATATGTTATGGCTTATAGTTGTTGTAGGAGCACTTGTTGTATTTATTGGGGCGGGTTACATATTACTAAAAGGAGATGATAGTTCTAAAAAAGAGAAAGAAAAGGGTGGTGGTGGTCCAGGTGGAGAAAGTAATATGGGTGTTCAGGGTTTAGATGGTTCAGGAGAAGGTGGAGATGGAGGTGGTTCAGGTGGCGGTGGTGGTGGGACATCTGGAATAACTGATCCTTCGGACCCTTCAAACTATGTAAGTTCTAATAGCGGTGGTTTAGACAGTGCTCCAGTTGCTCCAGGTTCACCTGGCGCATACCAAGAAATTGCTAGTAAGCCTGTTTGCGATCCTAATTTATGTACAGGTGAAAAAGTATTAAAAAGCACTACAAGAAAAGGTGATACAGTTGAAGAATGTTGTAGGGATAAAGCATGTATGATAGATTGGAACCCTGATTCCAATCCACCTGGTGATCCAGATCAATGTAAAGTAGATGGTATGATTTTTGACGAAGATATACCTAATCCGAATGGAAAAACAAACGCGGAATGTTGTAAAGAAGATACAACAAGCTATAGTCGTTGGTGTGTTCAAGATGTAGCTTATAAAGCAGACGGAACGACTGAAAAGACGGCAAGTCCATCTCCAGTTACAGGTGGGTGGGGGGACCTTTGGTCGTCAGATAGGAGAGCGGGAACTAAAGATCTTAGTGGTCTTGGTTCATCTATTCAAGCAACATTCAATGAATGTAAGAAAAAATGTGATGAACAATCAGATTGCTCTGCGATATGGGTAACAACTGATGGCCGTTGTAGGCTTCAACAACCATTTACAACTGAAGATTTCGATGGAAATAGCGACGGATATATAGCTGCTTTAGCAGGATATGAAAAGAATAATCAAAATGGAACTGGATTAGATCATGCTTCTGCTGGAGAATTTTTTCTGAAATCAACTTTCCTTCCACCTGAAAAAAGAAAGATGACTATTAATGGAGAAATAAAAATAGCAGGAATTGATGAAGATTTCTGTCCACTTAAATATACAGGCATTTACGGACATGGAAATTGGGATGCGGGACATTATCCCGGTATGCATATTCAACCCGACCTGAATAGCGGAGGTATGACAGGAGCTGTCAAATGTTACAATACTGGAACTGTAATTGAAGGGGATTTAAAGTTAGAAAAAAATAGTTTCGCCCCCGTTATAAATAAATGTGGTCAAATGTGTGAAAAATACGATGACTGTGAAGGTTATTGGATATTTACATCAGGGAATAATCATGGCAGATGTTGTTTAAAGACTGGGTTAACCCCAGAAACAGCAAAAACAGCATATTTAACAAAACCCACTCAAATGGGAATGTATATGGTTCGTGTTAAAGATGGTGTTATGGGGGCAAGACCATGGAGAAAAAGTGTAGGAAGAGCGAAAAGTGCTTAAATATATATTTATTAATTTATTTTTTATATATGTTTATATATATATATAGATATAATATGTCAGGTAAAGCTATTGGTATTGGAGTAGCCGTATTACTATTCTTAGTAGTTTTATATTTTGTGTTTTCTGGAGATGATAAGTCAACCACTGTTGCTGAAGGGGAAGAAGTTCCTGAACCAGAAGTTAATGATCCACCATGTAGCGAATACGAGTGTGGAGAAGGTCTTGAAACGAAAGATGGTGAATTAGGGACAACTTCTCAACAATGTTGTCAGAAACCATTATGTCCTACAGATATTTGTAGTGCTAATAATGTTGTATTTAAAGATCCAATAGAAAATGCTAGGGGAGATACATTAGAAGAATGTTGTGAAGATGCATTATGTTCGCTAGATAAATGTAGTGTAGGATACAAGTTGAGTGGTAATAGATTGGGAAGAACAAATGCAGAATGTTGTATTGAAAAGCCACTCTGTTTCCCAAGTGATGTGAGCGAAGGGCCCGGTGTCACGTGTCCTGAAGATACTCATACACCAAAAGATGAAAATACAAAGGGATCTACTAAAGATGAATGCTGTACATCAAAAAGTTGTCAGGCCAATGGTTGGGGAGATATAGTTGTAGATGGTGGGAGTGAAACAGGTGGTGGGTGTGCCGCTGTAAATCTATCTCCAAAAGAAAATTTAACTAGTATTCTAGGATATACATCAGATTTGTGTTGTCAACAACCGTTATGTAGTGAAGTAACTGATATCACATGTCCCGAAGGTAAAAAAATAGATCTATCTCCAGGAAGTGACCTTAGAGGTTCAGATGCTGAATCATGCTGTGTCCCTAAAACGTGTGATGAGAATGAGTGGGGTGGTGAAAGTTTCAATAACGATGGAACAAATATAGGATTAAATAAATGTAAGTTTTATTCAGACCAAACTAAAAGTCCAAAAGATGATTTAGAGAAAATTTCTGGTAATAGTGTAGATGAATGTTGTGAAGAAAAATTGTGTTCAAACAATTTTTTTTATGATGATAGATGTACTGGCACAATAGACGAGACATCTCCTTGTTTTAAATTAGGAAATATGATACCTGGACGACCTTTATCAGTAGGTAGTTTGAAGACAAATTGTGCCTCTGAGAACCCTCCAGATGGTAAAAAATTAGCACCAGATGGAACATTAATGCCTGTAACTGGTGATGCAATAGATACTTGCTGTGTATCATTGACATGTGGGGAATTAAAAGAAAAAGATCCTAATATCGCGAACTGTGGAGCGGAAGGTGTATTCAATCCCGATGGGATATCTGATATATCTACAGATGGAAGTGAAAACCCGTGTTGTTCATCAAGTACATGTGATGTGTCATATAAAGGAACTGATAAATGTGCAGATCCAGCTACATATGGTAGAAGCGAGGCGACCGATGTATATGAATATTCTCGGTATGGAGGCTCTGATGCAGTAAGCGTAAACGTAGAAAATATGAAATATGACATTACTAAAGGACCTAGTTCCGCGGGACCAGGATGCTGTGTCCCTAAAACGTGTGCTGATTTAGGTTTTAACGATGAAAAGTGTAGAAGTAAAAGTGGAGGAGAAAAATTATCAGATCCAAATAAAGCTAGTAATTTTGTTGAGGGGGATGGGGTAACATCATGTTGTAGGGAAAAACCTTGTTCTCAACAAACGGAAGAAGAACTTAATCAAATGTGTGGATGGAATATGACAAAAAAATCAGTGCTACCAACTGAAGGAGAAGGATCTGCTGAAAAATGTTGTGATTACAAGAAATGTTCTGATATAGGATGGGATGATGCTAAGTGTAAAGACCGTGAATATACAAGGGCATCGGTTAGAGGTAAAGCAAAGAAAGATGCCGATGGTGAAAGTTTGACTTTAGATGATACTTCTAAAACGGATGGAACGGGGACTAAGTGGAAAGCTGATTCAGCTAAAACTAATACAACAACCGATTTTGAAGGGGACGAATATTGTTGTGAACAAGATCTTGAAGATAATTTTGCTAGAATGTGTGTAGGAAAAGAATGGCGGAATGGGGTTATTTCAAATCTAAGTCCTGGAGTGAACATCACTCAACACGACGGTCATCCAATACTTGAAGTACCTGGTCAAAACTACGATAGTTACTATGGAAAATCAAATATACAATGTATGAATTCATGTAAAGCAGACGATCGTTGTACTAGTTTTACTTTAGGGGCTAATACAAACCACGCAGCCCCGTCTACACTTGCGAGGTCTTTAGGTGTAAAACATCCCGCCCCCCATACTCAAGAAAAACCATCATGTAGATTATATCAAAAATTAGGTTCAAGTGTAAATGTTAATAACCTTATTACAAGTGAATGGGGGTTAAAGAGAACAACCCTTCAATATTTTTCTGGTAAAACATTTCCTGAACAATATAGATATTCTGGTGGAGAAATTGATGTAGGTGATAATAAATTGTTGACAGGTACGGGCAAAGGTATAGGTAATACAAAATGGAGTAGTAATGATTCTAAACATGGATCCTACAGTGGGCGTCCAGAAAGACATAGAGCAACAACTATTGCTTGGGGTGGTGGTAGCGATGGTGCACCATATAACGACCATACGAAGAGGAAAGAAATATATTTAGCAGGTGTTGACCGTGAGTTTTGTCCTGTAGATTTTGTTAAACAATATGGAACATGGAGGAATAATGGATCAACAGCCACGGCAGGAACATACCATGGAGAAAGCTCACAGGCTCTCAATATGTTGTCTAGTAGTGATGGTATTTGGACCCCTGGGAAAAGTAACATCGTGGCAAGTAATGGATGTTCCATTAATACGTCAGTTAGTAGCAATCTCGATGATTGTTATAGAAATCTAAATTGCGGTTGGTCGTGGATAGGTTCAGTTAACAACGGTGAGGAGAACATACAGGGTGAGAAAGGGTCTAGTGGAGTCTATATGAGTCCAATAAATTCAAATACTCTTGGTAGGAAAAGGTCAGTTTGTCATAAGACAAACATTAATCGAAACGACGCCAATTGGCCCAGACACGTTCCTACTGGAGGTGCTAGTGTAGCACCAACGAGAATGATAGTTGATGGAAAATTAAAATTTGGAGTTATGCCCGATAAATCTCCGAAGGGGGATGGATACTGGAAAGATATGGTTATTACATCAATAGGAGATAGTAGTCAAGCAGATTAAAATAAACTATAAGATCCATCGCATTTCCCCTCACTCATATATCCTCCATAAAATCCTAAAACATAAAAGAATGAATATGAAAGGATTAAACAGCACCCTAATCCCAAATTCTTTCTCCTTGAATTGTAAAACATCGAATATCCGTCTTCTTTATTTAAAAGATGTGTAGTATTTTCAGTGTTCTCCATATCTACAGCGGTCTGTCTTAACATTTACTATAATTTCTTCTGTATTTTTTAAGTATTTATTAAATTTGAAATTTTTAGGTAGGTCTTTTTAAACCATAAAAAGATGAACGTGGCAAGAAAGGTATTCCTTTCCTATCCACAATACAATAAAAACTTTATACCCTGTCGCCTCGATATCTGTTCATGTGTTATGAACCATAACCTTCAAAATTCCTACTCTGACCGCTTCCATTACAAGAAATGTTATGATCATGTAGAATCATTCTTCACGAAGAAGAGTAAGCGCGTTGAACAGATGTTTGAAGGAACTTCAAAGAAGATATCTGAAGATTAATCATTGTATTTTCAAGAGTGTATTCAATCGTATATCCCAACATTGAATGTAATTTTTTTTATTTAAGAATATATTCGTATATAATAATTACGATGATATTATTATATCTTATAACTCCTTTTTTAGGAACATTACGTAACTACATAAAATATAAACGAATAAAACTTTTACTGTTTTTAAGAACACCGATAACATATTTCATGATAAATTTAATATTTCAAAATCAAAATATATGGAAAACTCTCATGTTTGAGAGATGGTTCTTTTTTATATATAAGTCATTACTATCATTATATAACGATGATTATAACGTTAAAAAGCAAAAATATATAATAAAATATGATCTTAAATATTAACCATAAATCATTCTCATTTCAGCATAAGAAAGTTGTCCTCCACCTTCGCCTGTAAATACATGCTTTACAAATGCTTGATTTCCTTCTTCTAAAAACACATTAAATGCTTTTTTATTTTTATCATCCATACCTAAATTTAATCCTTCCTTTTTTTCTTCCACTTTTTCTTCCTTTTTTTCTTCCACTTTTTCTTCAACTTTTTCTTCAACTTTTTCTTCAACTTTTTCCATTTATTTATTACTCAATATATCTTTTTAAATCTATTCAAAAATAAATTTATCAACCGTTGTCCTAACATCAAATAACCGATGTAAAACTATCCCTGATAAAACGAAAAAGAAAAGGACTTTTATATATTTTGTTTTCGGATAAAATATTTTTTGAATAAAATAAGCAATAATCATAGTAATTAAAACATCTAAATAAGCAATGTTGAATACACGATATGAATGAATTCCGTTTTTAGGTTCTCCGAAAGCTTTTTTAATAGTTTCTTTCATATTTGTTAAAATTGTGTTAAAGATACATTTTTTTTCTCCCATTATAAAATATAATAGAAAAAATGTCAAATCAAATGGTTCATAATATTTTTTCAAAATGGTATCGCGAATACAAACACGGACACTTTACAACCTATAAAGATGGAGATATGACCAATGATTCAAACGATAATATTGGATACGTTTCAATAAAAGAAGCTTTTAAAAAAAAATTAACTTTTGATTGGAGTTTTGGGTTAAAACAAGAAGAAGTAGATTATGTAAAAGAGAATTGGGAATATTTTAGAAGTTACTGAAAGAATGTGG